>ERZ1023881.35-NODE-35-length-74482-cov-35.528854_pt1 | contig 74482 bp, 58 predicted proteins | sample MGYA00380393_ERZ1023881 | MGnify/ENA primary metagenome ERZ1023881 (study PRJEB33179, sample SAMN07449004) | human gut metagenome | biome: Human-gut; feature: Human associated habitat; material: Faeces | host: Homo sapiens | place: India: Bhopal | collected... | reverse complement strand
GCGCTATTGCATGATAAAAGTGGCACTATTGGAGTGTAAAAGTGGCGCTATTGCAACCCAATGATGCTTTTTTGCTCCGTCATTCATTGCACACTTCTCTTCCCAGCAGTATAATTAGCTGTATGTCAGCATACTATCGCTGCACGCTCAAAACTCAAGAATTTCGCACCAAAGATTTCTTCGTGCGCTGAACGAGGAGTATTGAGCGTTAAAAATGCAAATATAAGATTGGCATACCGTCAAAAAAAGCAGCAACGCATCCCGTAATTGGCTTTTTTTTCATAAATTTGCAGATTGAATTGACAGACACCTTATTTTAAAGAACAACAATAACAGTTATTCTTCATGGATATTAAAAAATCAGAATTCACGATATCTTCGGCTACAGTAAGCCAGTGCCCGAAGGACACCAAGCCCGAGTTTGCGTTCATCGGACGCTCCAACGTGGGCAAGTCGAGCCTCATCAACATGCTCTGCAACCGCAAGGGACTTGCCAAGACGTCTGCCACGCCCGGCAAGACGCTGCTCATCAATCACTTTATCATCAACAATGAGTGGTATCTCGTGGACCTTCCGGGTTATGGCTTCGCAAAGCGATCGAAGACCGTGCAGAAGAAGCTCGACCAGATGATTACGTCATACATCCTGCAGCGCGAGCAACTCATCAACACCTTCGTGCTCATCGACATCCGTCATGACCCGATGAAAATTGACACGGACTTTATCAACTGGCTCGGCGAAAGCTCGGTGCCCTTCTCCATCATCTTCACCAAGGCGGACAAGCTCGGACCGGTGAAGGCGAAGCAGAACGCCAGCAAGTGGATGGCAGCGCTCAAGGACCAATGGGAGGAGCTGCCACCGTACTTCATCACCAGCTCGGAGAAGCGTACAGGAAAAGACGAAGTACTGACATACATTGAGGATATCCTCAAATCAATAGCAACAGAAGAAAAATGACACCATTACTCGACGTTCAGAACATATCGAAAGCTTTCGGAGCACACGTACTCTTCAAGAACATCTCGTTCTCCATCGGAGAGGGTCAGCACGTGGGTCTGATTGCCAAGAACGGCACGGGAAAGTCAACCCTGCTGTCGCTCCTCTCGGGAAAGGACAGCTGCGACTCAGGAAGCATAATCTTCCGTCGCGACATCCGCGTGGGATTCTTAGAGCAGTCGCCGGTATTCGACCCTGACGAGTCGGTGCTCGATGCTTGCTTTAATCATCACGGCGAGGCGGACAAGGTGCTCAAAGCAAAGCAGATTCTCACACAGCTCCGCATCACGGACCTCAACCAGCCCATGCGTGAGCTGAGCGGCGGACAGCAGAAGCGCATCGCCCTTGCCAACGTGCTCATCACGGAGCCTGACCTCCTTATCCTCGACGAGCCCACCAACCACCTCGACCTTGACATGATAGAATGGCTGGAGGGCTATCTCTCGCGCGGCAACAAGACGCTGCTTATGGTGACGCACGACCGTTATTTCCTCGACCGCGTGTGCAACATCATCCTCGAACTTGACGACAAGACGGTTTATACGTATCGCGGCAACTTCCAGTATTACATGGAGAAGCGTCAGGAACGCATCGACGCCACAAGAGCCGAGATAGAGCGTGCCAACAACCTCTATCGCCGTGAGCTGGAATGGATGCGCCGCCAGCCGCAGGCACGCGGACATAAGGCACGTTACCGCGAAGAGGCTTTTTACGACCTCGAAAGCAAAGCCAAGCAGCGAATCGAGGAAAGACAGATGCGTCTGAAATCGAAGAACGTATACATCGGCTCGAAGATTTTCGAATGTCAGTACGTGTCGAAGGCGTTCGACGACAAGATAATACTGCGCGACTTCTACTATAACTTCCAACGCTTCGAGAAGATGGGCATCGTCGGAAACAACGGCACGGGTAAGTCGACGTTCATCAAGATGCTCCTCGGAGAGGTGGCACCGGACAGCGGTTCGTTCGACATCGGCGACACCGTACGCTTCGGCTATTTCTCGCAGGAAGGCATGAAGTTTGACGACCAGCAGCGCGTCATCGACATCATCTCGGACATCGCCGACTATATAGATTATGGTGGAGGCAAGCACATCACAGCCACACAGCTCCTGCAGCACTTCCTCTTCACGCCCGAACAGCAGTACGACTACGTGTATAAGCTTTCCGGCGGCGAACGACGCAAGCTCTATCTGTGTACGGTGCTGATGCGCAATCCCAACTTCCTCGTACTCGACGAGCCCACCAACGACCTTGACATCCAAACACTTGAGGTGTTGGAGGAATACCTGCAGGACTTTCCCGGATGCGTCATCATCGTATCGCACGACCGCTTCTTTATGGACAAGATTGTGGACCATCTGCTTGTCTTCAGAGGACAGGGTGTCATAAAGGACTTCCCCGGCAATTATACGCAGTTCCGTCAATGGGAGTCGCTGGCTTCGAAGGAGGAGAGCGTGGCTAAGGTAAACGCCGAAACGGAGAAGAAGGAGAAGCGCGAGTTCGTGGGCGAACAGCGCAGAAAGAAGACATATAAGGAGAAATGTGAGTTTGAACGCCTGGAGAAAGAGATTGCCCAGCTGGAGAAAGAGCAAGCCGAACTGGAGGAAGCTCTTTGCAGCGGCACGCTCTCTGTGGACGAGCTCACGGAGAAAAGCAAGCGCCTCCCTCTGCTCAAAGATGAGCTTGAGACCAAGGAGATGAGGTGGCTCGAATTATCAGAAATAGAGGGTTGAGAGGTGGGGCTTCCACCCCTCAACCATTTTTCACACCCGATTTTCACTATTTTTCAGAAAAAACATTGCCGCAAACATTGCAATATAAATAAAATTGTGTAAGTTTGCAGACGTTACTAAAGACCTTAAAAGCATGAAACACCTGACATTATGCTCAAATACTGAGCGACGCCTCACTTTTTATCTGGCTATGGAGGAATATGCAGCACGGCATTTGCCCGCTGACGACTATTTCTTTATGTGGCAAGTAGAACCAACCGTGATATTCGGTCGCAACCAGCTAATACAGAGCGAGGTGAACCTTGACTACTGTCGGGAACATAACATTCAGACATACAGACGCAAGAGCGGAGGAGGATGTGTTTATGCGGATAAGACCAACATCATGTTCTCATACATCACGCCGGACGACAACGTCAGCCTTACCTTCGGCAAATACATCGACATGGTGACGCTTATGCTGCAGGGACTCGGCATTCCTGCCGTGGCAAGCGGACGAAACGACATCATGATTGACGGCAAGAAGGTGTCAGGCAACGCCTTCTATCACATCCCAGGACGCAGCATCGTGCACGGCACCATGCTTTACGACACAAACATGCAGAATATGGTGGGTGCCATAACGCCGTCAAACGACAAGCTGGTTTCGAAAGGCATACAGAGCGTACGCCAGCACATAACATTGCTGAAAGACTATATATCGCTCAACATAGAGGAGTTTAAGGAGCACGTCGTGAAGTCGCTCTGCACCTCCACCATCGTGCTGGACGAGGAAGCCATCAAGGAAATAGAACACATTGAGGAGGAATACCTCACCACGGAATTCATCTACGGCAACAACCCACGATACAACATCGTGCGCAAGGGACGCATCAACGGAGTGGGCGACTTCATGGTTAACCTGGAGATGAAGAACGACGTGATAAAGGACATCGACATAAAGGGCGACTTCTTCCTTGTAGGCGACATCGCCAACCAGCTGCTCACGCACCTTCAGGGCATACATCTCACAAGAGAAGCCATAGAGAAAGCATTGCCGGAACAGCTCGACAACGTAATCCTCGGTCTGAAACGTGACGACCTGACAAACATCCTTATAAACGGATAAAACCTAACACTGAAATTATAACCTAAAGCTACTAAATATGGAAAAGAAGACATGTCTCTATGACAAGCACGTGGCTCTCGGAGCCTTGATGCAACCTTTTGGCGGATTCATTATGCCAATCCAATACACGAACATTACTGACGAGCACAACGCAGTAAGACAGCACTCGGGCGTTTTCGACGTCTCTCACATGGGTGAGGTGACAGTAAAGGGTCCGGACGCAGAGCGTTATGTCAACCATATCTTCACCGGTGACGTGAAGGGTGCTGAGCCTGGAAAGATTTTCTATGGTATGATGTGCTACGAGAATGGCGGTACTGTGGACGACCTCCTCGTTTACAAGATGGCTGAGAACGACTTCTTCCTCGTTATCAACGCCGCTAACATCGACAAGGACGTGGAGTGGATGCAGTCACATCTTGAGGGATATGACGTGGAATTCGCCAACCGTTCGGACTATTACGGACAGCTCGCTGTTCAGGGTCCTGAGGCAGAGGCTGTCGTAGAGGAAGTGCTCGGACTGGCTTGCAAGGACCTCGTGTTCTATACATCAAAGACTATCGACGTTGATGGCGAGACCATCATCATCAGCCGTACCGGCTATACTGGAGAAGACGGATTCGAGATTTACGCTTCTCACGACTTCATCATCAAGCAGTGGGACAAGCTTATGGCTTCAGGACGCTGCAAGCCTTGCGGTCTCGGATGCCGCGACACTCTCCGCTTCGAGGTGGGTCTGCCTCTTTACGGCGACGAGCTGTCAGCAGACATCACTCCGGTTATGGCTGGTCTCAGCATGTTCTGCAAGCTGGACAAGGAAGAGTTTATCGGCAAGGAGGCTCTTGCAAAGCAGAAGGCAGAGGGTCCGCAGAAGCGAGTTATCGGCATAGAGCTTCAGGATCGCGCCATTCCTCGTCACGGATACAAGGTGCTCCACGAAGGTGAGGAGATCGGCGAGGTGACCACCGGTTACCACACCATCTCTACAGACAAGTCGGTATGCATGGCTCTCATCGACGCCAAGTATTCTAAGCTTGGCACAGAGCTGGAGATACAGATCCGCAAGAAGACTTATCCCGGCGTAGTGGTGAAGAAGCGTTTCTACGACAAGCACTACAAGAAATAAAATACACACAACCAAGAAAACAATATTAAAAACCTAAAAACAATAAACAATCATGGCAAAAGTAATTGAAGGACTCTACTATTCAGAGTCACACGAATATGTAAAGGTAGAAGGCGATTTCGCTTATGTAGGTATCACCGATTATGCTCAGCACGCATTGGGCAACGTGGTTTACGTTGACATGCCCGAGGTGGACGACGAGGTAGAGGCTGAAGAGGACTTCGGCGCTGTAGAGAGCGTAAAGGCAGCCAGCGACCTTATCTCTCCCGTGTCTGGTACTGTAGTAGAGGTGAACGAGGCTCTCGAGGACAAGCCTGAGCTTCTCAACGAGGACGCTTTCGCTAACTGGATTATGAAGGTGGAGCTGTCTGACAAGACAGAGCTGGACAACCTTATGGACGCTGCCGCTTACGAGGAGCTCTGCAAGGAATAAGCCGACAAGCATAAACAAGGAAACACCCCACCCCATATAACATCACCCCGTCTTCGTAAAAGAAAAAAAACTAAAAACCTATGAACTTCAAGTATTTTCCACACACAGAGGACGATATCAGGCACATGCTGGAAAAGGCAGGTATGACTTCGCTCGAAGACCTCTACTCGGATGTGCCCGAAGAGGTAAGATTCCGCGGCGAATACGACTTACCGGAGCCTAAGAGCGAAGAAGAAATACGTTCTTACTTCAAGCAGTTGGGCGACAAGAACCAGATTCTCACAGTATTTGCTGGAGCTGGTGTCTATGACCATTATACGCCATCCGTAGTACCTAACATCATCTCTCGTTCCGAATTCCTCACAAGCTACACACCGTATCAGGCAGAAATATCACAGGGAACACTCCACTACATATTCGAATACCAGAGCATGATGGCAGAGCTTACCGGCATGGACATCTCTAACGCTTCCATGTATGACGGCTCTACAGCTACTGCAGAGGCAGCCATTATGGCACTCGCTTCAACCAAGAAGACTGACACCGTGCTTGTTTCGGCTACACTCGACCCGAAGGCAGTGGCCGTTGTCAAGACTTACGCTCATTTCCATGGCTTCAAGGTGGAGACCATCGCCGAGACTGACGGCGTGACCGACAAGGCGCAGATGGAAGAAAGACTGAAGGCAGGAGGCGTGGCTGGTGTTATTGTTCAGCAGCCTAACTATCACGGCATCGTGGAGGACTACAGCGGTTTTGCTGATGCCTGCCATGCACAGAAGTCGCTCTTCGTAATCAACAGCGTAGCAGCTGACCTGGCTCTCCTCAAGACTCCAGGCGAGTGGGGAGCTGACATCGCAGTGGGCGACGGCCAGTCATTGGGCATCCCGATGGCATTCGGCGGTCCGTCTGTAGGCTATATGTGCTGCCGCGAAAAGCAGATGCGCAAGATGCCGGGACGTATTGTCGGCAAGACTGTGGACAACCGCGGACAGCGCGTTTACGTGCTCACACTTCAGGCACGCGAACAGCACATCCGTCGTCAGAAAGCCACATCCAACATCTGCTCTAACGAGTCGCTCATGGCTCTCTTCGTCACCATCTACATGTCTGTAATGGGTAAGGAAGGTGTGAAGGAAGCTGCTAAGATGTCATTCGACGGCGCTCACTACCTGCACGACCAGTTGCTGGAGACAGGACGCTTCGAAGAAAGATACAACCAGCCCTTCTTCAACGAGTTCTGCTTGAGATACAAGGGAGACGTTGACAGCTTGCAGAAGCGTTTCATAGAGAACGGCATTATGGGCGGCATAAAGGTGGAAGCAGACACCATCATGTTTGCAGTAACAGAAAAGCGTACTAAGGAGGAGATTCATCGTCTCGTAAATATCGTAAAGGAGGAACAGCTATGAACAATCGACTATACGGAAATCTGATTTTCGAACTTTCTCGTCCGGGACGCCGTGCCTACTCGTTGCCCAAGAATGAGTTCGGCAACTATGAACTGCCCGCTGAGCAGCGCCGTGAGAAGGACGCTGAACTGCCTGAGTGCGACGAGCTGACTGTTGTTCGCCATTATACCAATCTGAGCAACAACAACTTTGGCGTGAACAACGGCTTCTATCCTCTTGGAAGCTGCACAATGAAATATAATCCCGTTATAAACGAAGAGATGGCGGCTCTTACGTCGTTCGCGGCTCTCCATCCGCTGCAGCCGGCATACACATGTCAGGGCGCTCTTCAGCTTTATTACGAAATGCAGAAGGCTCTTTCTGCCCTTACCGGTCTGAAGGAGTTCACACTCAATCCGTTCGCTGGAGCACACGGCGAGCTTACAGGTCTGATGGTTATCCGCGCTTACCACCAGAGTCGTGGCGATCTGAAGCGTACTAAGGTTATAGTTCCTGACTCGGCTCACGGCACTAACCCTGCTTCTGCTGCAGTCTGCGGTCTGGAGATTGTGGAGGTGAAGTCAACAGCCAATGGCGTTGTGGACGTTAATGACCTCCGTGGTCTGCTTGACGACACCATCGCAGCTGTGATGATGACCAACCCCAACACTCTCGGTCTCTTCGAGCGTGAGATTCCTGAGATTCAGCGCCTCGTTCACGAGTGCGGCGGTCTGATGTATTATGATGGAGCTAACCTCAACCCGATGCTCGGCGCTTGCCGTCCTGGCGATATGGGATTCGACGTTATGCACATCAATCTGCACAAGACATTCTCTACACCTCACGGTGGCGGCGGTCCCGGTTCGGGTCCTGTCGGCGTACGCGAAGGTCTGGAAAACCTGCTCCCCGTTCCCAAGGTGGCAAAGGAGGCAGACGGCACATACCGCATCGTAACAACGGACGACAGCAACATCCATGTGGGCGAGTTCTTCGGCAACTTCGCCGTGATGATGCGTGCTTACAGCTACATCCTTACATTGGGACGTGAGCACGTACGCATGGTCGGTCCGCTTGCCACTCTCGCAGCCAACTACATCAAGGAGTCGCTCCGCGATGACTATGAATTGCCCATCCCGACAGTCTGCAAGCACGAGTTTGTGTTTGACGGTCTGAAGGACAAGAGCACCGGCGTTACCACAATGGACGTGGCAAAACGTCTGCTCGACTATGGCTACCATGCTCCTACCATCTACTTCCCGCTGCTCTTCCACGAGGCAATGATGATAGAGCCGACGGAGAACGAAAGCAGAGAGACTCTCGACGCGTTCATCGACGTTATGCACAAGATTGCAGAGGAGGCTCGCACCAATCCTGAGATTGTGAAGACTGCTCCGCACAACACACCTACGGGTCGTGTGGACGACGTGCTGGCAGCCAAGCAGCCCATCCTTACTTGGAAACAGGAACAAGGACAGGCATAATAAGGTAAACCTGAAAATAAACAGATAGATTATGAACAATTCTGATCTTATCATAATAGGTTCCGGTCCCGGAGGCTACAGAGCCGCTCACTTTGCAGCGACAAACGGTCTGTCTGTCGTAATCATTGAGGCAAAGGAGGCTGGTGGCACCTGTCTGAACAGAGGATGTATTCCCACTAAGACATTATGCCGCAACGCCGAAGTGGTGGAGACCGTAAGAAAGGCAGCAGCGTTCGGCGCAGAGGCTTCTCTTGGCGCCATCGACTTCGCAAAGGTGATGGAGCGTAAGGACCAGGTGGTTAGCCAGTTGCGCAGCGGCATCGAACTCTTGATGCAGACTCCCGGCATCACATTCGTGAAGGGAACAGCAAGCTTCAAGGACGCTCATACCGTGGCAGTAGGCAACGAGCTTTACACCGCCAAGAACATCATCATCGCCACCGGAAGCGAAGCCAAGATGCCCCCAATAGAGGGCATCAACGTTCCTGGTGTGGTTACGTCAACAGAGCTTTTGTCTCTCACCACATTGCCACGCCGCCTCTGCATCATCGGTGCAGGCGTTATAGGAATGGAGTTTGCCTCCATCTTCAGCAGCTTGGGTAGCGAGGTTAAGGTTATAGAGTTCCTCAAGGAATGTCTGCCTACTCTCGATTCGGACATCGCCAAGCGTCTTCGTCAGGCTATCTCGAAGCGCGGAGTAGACTTCTCCATGCAGTCAGGCGTTAAGTCAATCCGTGAAGAGAACGCAGAGGACGGATTACGTCAGCTCGTTGTCACCTTCGAGAAGAAGGGCAAGGCTTCTGAGGTAAGCGCAGACATCGTGCTCGTTGCCACAGGTCGTCGTGCCGTTGTTGAGGGTCTCAACCTTGAGGCAGCAGGCATCGAGTGTGGTCGTACCGGCATCGTTGTGGACGACAACTTCCAGACCAACGTAGAGGGCGTATATGCCATCGGCGACGTTAACGGACGTTGTATGCTTGCACATGCTGCAACATTCCAGGGTCTGCACGTTGTTCGCCGCATACTTGGCAAAGAGGACAACATCCGCTTTGACATTATGCCGTCGGCAATCTTCACAACTCCCGAGGCAGCAAGCGTCGGTAAGAGTGAGGACAATCTGAAGGACGCTGGCACAGAATACGTATGCCGCAAAGGATTCTATCGTTCCAACGGTAAGGCTCTCGCTATGGATGCCACGGACGGCATGATCAAGCTGTTCGTCACTCCAGCGGACGGACGCATTCTCGGTTGCCACGCTTATGGCGCACATTCTTCTGACATCATTCAGGAGGTGGCAGCACTCATGAACAAGGATGCTACAGTAAGCGAATTGGCAGACATCATCCACACACACCCCACCCTTTCAGAGGTGCTTCACGACATAAGCCTCTAAGGTTAGGGCATTAACGGAAAAACAACAAACAGGACGGAGCGTAGTAACAGCAGTTACTGACACTCCGTCCTTTTATTTTTTAGCAAATAAATTGTTTTCAAGATAGAAGGTTACTTTTTACGTACTCTATACCATTAACGATATATAAACAAAACACATTAATAACCATAATAAAACCAGAAAGCTATGTTAGTAGTACATCCACAAGACAGGACAACCGATGTGCTCCAGCTCCTTTATGAAGGACTTGAAGCAAAAGTGATCACAAAAGAATGTTCCAATCGGATGATGGGGCAATTCTTGCACAGCACTTCCATAAGAGATCACATCATGCTGCTTGGTCATGGTAGTGAAAGAGGACTTTATTACCGTAAGAATGATGAAGAGGAAGGCTTCGACGGCATCATCGTAGGTCATCCGCAAGCCTATCAGCTTCGCAGACACGGCAGCAATATGATTGGCATCTGGTGTCATGCAGTAGAGTTTGCCAAGGCTGAAGGTCTGCATGGACTATTCTCTGGAATGATTATCTCTGAAATGAGCGAGGCTGAGGAATATGGGATAGCGACAACCCTGGACGAAATCCGCAGCTCTAACCGAACAATGTTCTGCCATTTGCGCAAGCTGATTGACGAAGAAACGCCATGGCATGAAATACCGGCACGAATGAAAGAGATGGACAACGAACATACTCCGTTATCAGAGTTCAACTACAATAATTTTTATTATCTATAAGAGTTTTTTTGTGATTTACTATTGCACTGCACACTTTCGAGAACTTAACAATATTCATAATAACAGAAAAGCCTTGCTGGTTTTGTCCAGCAAGGCTTTTCATTTTGCGGAGAGAACAGGATTCGAACCTGCGAGACGCTTTTGACGCCTACACGCTTTCCAGGCGTGCCTCTTCAACCACTCGAGCACCTCTCCTTTAAATAGTGGATGCAAAGATATGAAAAAAATCACAGATGCCAAAACGAAGCATCTGTGATTTAATCTATGTTAACAGTTATAAAACCGCTATTTTTTACGTGCTTATAGGCGTTCCTTACATCAGCCTATACGGAACACTCTTTCCACATTCTCATTAGTCTGTCTGGCCACATCCTCGTCCTCCACACCATACGCTTCGGCGAGACGTTTCAGCACAAACTCCACGTAAGCACTCTCATTGCGTTCTCCTCTCTTGGGCACCGGTGCCATATAAGGCGAATCAGTCTCAAGTACTATACGTGAGAGTGGTACGGATGCAGGAAGAACCTCCGGCAGATGGCTCTTCTTGAACGTCAACACACCGCCGATGCCAAGCACGAAGTTCTGGAATTCGAGCAGTTGCTCCGCTTCCTTCTCATTACCAGTGAAACAATGAAACACTCCGCCCGGCAACTCATTCTGATAGCGACGCATCACCGCCACCATCTCGTTCTGCGCCTTACGGCAATGTATCATCAGCGGCAGGCGTGTCTCCACCGACCACTCCACCTGACGCTCGAACGCAGCTAGCTGTTCGCGCTCGTTATCGCGAGTCCAATAGAAGTCGAGTCCCACCTCACCGATGGCAATGAACGGATGACCTGGCACGATGTATTCACGCATTCTCTGCAATACGTTTTCCCAGTCTGCTCCCACCTCTTCGGGATGGAGTCCGATCATCGGATAGGCATACCCCTCATACTTTCGGCTTACGGCAAGGACCGTCTCCACTGACTTCAGGTCAATGGCAGGCAGAAACACCTTGCTTACACCGGCAGCACGCGCACGCTCCATCACTTCGTCGCGATCAGCGTCAAACTCCGTTCCGTCAAGATGGGTATGCGTGTCAATAAACTGTATCATACGTCACTGATTAGTATTGGCGGTTCATCATGCGCTGGGCATAAGCGGCAAGCTCTGCCTTACGGCTCTCGTCCACCGACACAGCCTGAAGATACTTACGGCTCTGCTCAAAGTAGTAGGCAATCTTGTCCTGAGCCATGCGGTCGATACCTATCTCATTATAAAGGCAAGTCACGGCAGCCACCTTCTCGTCGCGGTCGAACTCCGTAGCGCCAATCCAGCTTTCAAGCTGACGACGCTGCTCTTCGTTGGCATGATTAAGGGCATTGATGAGCATGAATGTCTTCTTGTTAGACGTGATATCTCCACCGATAGCCTTACCGAACACACGTGTGTCGCCATATACGTCGAGGAAGTCGTCCTGCAACTGGAAAGCCAGACCTATCTGCTCACCGAATCGATACAGATTGTCAGCGTCCTCCTTCGAAGCACCGGCAAGGATGGCACCAATCTTGAGTGCGCAAGCAAGCAGTACGCTTGTCTTGAGTCGGATCATCTCAATGTATTCCTCCTCCGACACATCGTCACGATGCTCAAAAGCCATGTCATACTCCTGACCCTCACCTATTTCGAGAGCTGTCTCGGTGAACAAAGCCAGCACCTCAGCCATCTTGTCACTGCTGCATTGCTGCATACGCTGATAAGCAAGCACGAGCATTGAGTCGCCTGAGAGGATTGCAGTATTGGCATTCCACTTCTTGTGCACAGTCTCATGACCGCGACGCAGATCAGCATTGTCCATGAGGTCGTCATGCAGAAGCGTATAGTTATGGTAGGTCTCAAGTGCACAAGCAGGCATAAGGATAGTCTCGGGATCCTCCTTGAAGAGATTATACGAAAGGAGCATAAGCACTGGGCGTATGCGCTTTCCTCCCATAGAGAGCACATAACGTATCGGTTCGTAAAGCGACGCCGGACGGCGGTCGTACGGAAGCTGCACAAGATAGTCGTTGACGAGCTTCAATATTTGGTCTGCATTAATCATATTTATTATGTGAAAAAGATGAATGTTTATGTTTATAATTCCTTTATGCCGACAGGGCATCACCTTGTCAGAGCTTAAACTCCACGGGGATGGCGAACAAAGTACGGCAAGGACGGTTCTTGTCAATGCCAGGTTTCCAGCGTGGCATCATACGTGCCACTCTGAGCGCCTCATTGTCCAAGATGGGGTTTACTGAATGAGCCACTTTCAAGTCGCATATAGATCCGTCGCGATTGATGACGAACGAGATTACCACACGTCCCTGAATCTTCTGACGTTGAGCCACTGGAGGATAACGAAGATTGTCGGTCAGCCACTTCACGAACGCCGACATGCCTCCCGGAAATTCGGGCAGTTGCTCTACGATGCGGAAGTTCAGCGGATTGTCCCCCATATCCACCGCCACCAGAGCAGGCGTATTATCGTCGGCTTTTTCTGCCTTGTCGTTCTTCTCACCGTTTCCTTCTTCGTCACCCACAATACGCTTCTTACTGATATCGGCGATGTTCTGAAGGTCCTTCTGTATCTTGTCCACCACCTTTATCTTCTGCTGTTGCTTCTTGCGTGGACGTGACGGCTCCACTACGGCTATCATATCCTGGCGTTCTTGTTTCTTGCGCATCGCCATTTCCTGCAGCACGTCGTCCATCGAGTCGTCCTCCGTATCCGTTCCTCCATAACGCACTGGGAACTCCAGAACCGCCACGAACAGCGACAGTGCTATAGCCAGCCCTATAAGAAACCTCTTCAGCCAGTGGCGGTCAAGATCTGCCTTATATGATTTTTTTATTTCCATACTGCAAAGTTACGGTTTTATGATGGTAGAATCTGAAAAATCTTGTGTAATTTTGCAAAAGTGTATCTTTTTAAGACGATAAGAACCATTATTTAACATTTCACTTATGACAAACGGATATATAAGCAAGCAGTACGGACAGCCCACCAAGCGCTACGTACAGACCATGGACCTCAAGGACGACAGCACTCTCATCCAGAAGTATCGTGAGGCTCACGACAAGGAACATTTCTGGGATGAGATTAAGGAGGGCATCCAGGCTGTAGGCATTCTTGAGATGGAGATATACATACTCAAAAACCGACTTGTGATGATCGTTGACGCTCCCGTGGATTTCCGCTGGGACGAAGCCATGGCTCACCTTGCCACCTTGCCGCGTCAGGCGGAATGGGAAAGTCATGTGGCTCAGTTCCAGAACTGCACGGCTGACGCCACAAGCGACGAGAAGTGGCAGATGATGGAACGCATGTTCTATCTTTACGAGAACGAGGAATAAGAAGAAGAAAAATAAAAACATAATATACATATAATAAAGATGAAAAAACTATTGTCTCTGCCGCCAAACCTGGTGGGCAGCTTTCATGAGATAACCGAACTTCCGAAGAACGAATGGTTCTGCACCAACGACCCCGTGGGCAAAAAGCTTGGCTCCGGCGGAGGAACCACATGGCTGCTTCGTGCCGCCTATGAGGCAAATGACGAGGGCCGCACCTTCGACGAATGGCTTGCTGCCGACAAGCGTCTGCTTCTCCACGCCGGAGGACAAAGCCGCCGTCTGCCGTCGTACGCTCCTTCTGGAAAGATTCTCACACCGCTGCCTGTCTTCCGTTGGGAGCGCGGTCAGAGCCTTCATCAGGATTTGCTCTCGCTGCAGGTGCCTCTCTATAAGCGCATCATGGACATCGCTCCGAAGGGTCTCAATACGATGATTGTCAGCGGCGACGTATACATCCGTTCCACAGAGCCCCTGCAGGCCATCCCTGAGGATGCCGACATCGTGTGCTACGGTCTGTGGCTCGGCCCGGAGATTGCCAAGGACCACGGCGTCTTCGTGTCCACACGCGAGAACCCAACGGAGCTGAAGTGTATGCTTCAGAAGCCGTCCGTAGAAACACTCTCATCGCTGCTTGCCGATCATTTCTATCTTACCGACATCGGCGTATGGATTCTCTCAGACCGTGCCGTGAAGGTGCTCATGCAGCACTCATCTGCTGTAGGCAAGGAGCTTGACGGCGACGTCATCAATTATGATATGTACGGCGAGTTCGGCTGCGCTTTAGGATCAGAGCCGGTCATCAAGGACGCGGCTGTCAACGATCTTAAGGTTGCCATCCTGCCTCTCCCCGGCGGCGAGTTCTATCACTTCGGAACATCACACGAGCTGCTTTCGTCTATGCTTGCCATCCAGAATCTTGTCAGCGACCAGCGCGAGATTATGCACCACGACCGCAAGCCTCATCCTTCCATCTTCGTACAGAATACAGAGGTAAAGATTAAGTGGAACGAGAACAATCGCAACATCTGGGTGGAGAACGCCTTCATCGGCGCCGGATGGACCCTCACTAAGGACAACATCGTGACCGGTGTTCCTGAGAACAACTGGACGCTGACTCTCGGCGAGGGACAATGCGTTGACATTGTACCCATCGGCGAAGACCATTGGGCGGTGCGTCCTTACGGATTTAACGATAAGTTCCGTGGCGACCTTGCCGAAGTGGAATATCTCGGCGGTTCGTTTGCAGAATGGGCAAAGGAGCGCGGCGTCTGCATCGACGACATTGAGGGACGCCATGACCTTCAGGCTGCCCGCATCTTCCCCATAGTCAGCAACGTGGACGATATGGGCGTCGTACTGCGCTGGATGCTCTTCGATCCGTCTCTCGAAGAGGGCAAGGCCATTTGGACTGCCTCACGCCGCGTCTGTGCCGACGAAATAAGCAGCGAGGCCAATCTCTGCCGTCTTGTGGCTCAGCGCACCAAGTTGCGCTGTCAGAACCTCGCAGTCATTGCCAAGAACTGGGAGCACAGCGTCTTCTATCAAGCCGACCTTGAGAGCACCGCTCGCGACTATGGACGTTACGACATTCCTCTCCCCTCTCCGCTGCCCTCTTCGGCATCACTCCTCACACGCACAAAGGACGCCATGTTCCGTTCTGAGGCTCTTCGCTTCGCTGGCAAGGACGGCGGCAAGTACGAGGAAGAGGCGTTCTCGCTGCTGCGTCAGGGTCTCACGGACGAAGCTCTGCGCGTACGCCAATGCCCGCGTCTTTCTGTATATGCCGACCAGATAGTCTGGGGACGTTCGCCCGTCCGCATCGACATTGCCGGTGGCTGGACCGACACGCCTCCCTTCTGTCTCATGGAAGGCGGCAATGTGGTCAACCTTGCCATCAAGCTGAACGGTCAGCCGCCGCTCCAGACTTACGTCAAGCCATGCAGCGAACCTCACATTGTCCTGCGAAGCATCGACCTCGGCGCGTCCGAAACCATCACCACATACGAGGAGCTGGCAGCTTTCAATAAAGTTGGCTCGCCGTTCTCCATCCCCAAGGCAGCCCTCTCGCTCTCCGGCTTCCTCCCACAGTTCTGCAAGGACCAGTACAATTCTCTGGAAGAACAGCTGCGTGCCTTCGGATGCGGCCTTGAGGTAACGCTGCTCTCAGCCATCCCCGCCGGTTCTGGTCTTGGCACAAGTTCCGTCCTCGCTGCCACAGTCCTCGGCGCATTGAGCGACTTCTGCGGACTGGGATGGGACAAAGCAGAGATTGGTCATCGCACACTCGTCCTCGAACAGCTCCTCACCACGGGAGGCGGATGGCAGGACCAGTTCGGCGGACTCCTGCCGGGCATCAAGCTTCTGCAGACCGAGCGCGGCTTCTGCCAGAACCCGGAGGTCCGCTATATGCCGGACGCCCTCTTCACTCTTCCCGAATACAAGGCATGCCACCTGCTCTATTACACCGGCATCACACGCACGGCTAAGACCATCCTCGCCGAGATTGTCCGCCGCATGTTCCTCAACGAGCATGACGAACTGGCACAGCTGCGTGAGATGAAAGCGCACGCCCTCGACATGTTTGATGCCATACAGCGCATGGACTTCGAGCGCATGGGACGTCTGGTCGGCAAGACATGGAAGCAAAACCAGGCTCTCGACTTGGGCACCAATCCTCCAGCCGTGGAAGCTCTCACACGCCTCGTTGACGACCTTTGCCTTGGCTATAAGTTGCCGGGTGCCGGAGGTGGCGGCTATCTTTACATGGTGGCAAAGGACGAGGACGCAGCAGCCCGCATCCGCCGCATCCTCTCCGAGAACCGTCCTAACGACAAGGCACGCTTCGTTGAGATGTCGCTCTGCCAGAACGGATTCCAAGTAAGCCGCAGTTAAAGGCTGACACATCAAACAATAGCTTTATATGATTACGGATTCATCCATATCTTTTTATTATCTTAAAAGGATAGAGATGAATCCGTTTTTTATTTTTTCTTTGAAAACAATTCAATAGGCTATCTTTTGACATCCATGGCGTTGTTTTACGCGAAATATATATAACTTTGTAATCAAAAGAGTAAAAACAAGCCGTACATGACAAGAATTATCAGAACTTTATTAGCTACATTAATATTCGCCACAGCATTCTTCACTTCCGCCTCCTCACAGCCAAAGCATGAGGTGCGTGCCGTGTGGCTTACCACCATCGGTGGCATCGACTGGCCACATTCATACGCCCAGTCAGTATGGTCAATAGAGAAACAGAAGGACGAACTGCGCTCCATACTTGACCGCTTGGAGAAGGCGGGCGTCAACACCGTGCTGCTGCAGACCCGCATCCGCGGCACCGTCATCTATCCCTCCAACATCGAGCCGTGGGACGGATGTCTGTCCGGACATCCGGGCAAGAGTCCAGGTTACGACGCGCTGCGCTTTGCCATCGACGAGTGTCACAAGCGCGGCATGGAGGCACACGCATGGATTGTGACAATGCCCGTGGGAAAGTGGGATGCTCTCGGATGTAAGCGCCTGCGCAGCAAGATGCCGGGCAACATCATAAAGATAAAGGCAGACGGATATATGAACCCCGAGTCGGCACAGACCGCCAACTACCTTGCGGATATCTGCGAGGAGGTGACACGCGGCTACGACATCGACGGCATCCACCTCGACTATATACGCTATCCCGAGAATCTGCCCAAGCTGAAGAAGCTGAACCCGAGCGTGGCACGCGACAATATCACACGCATAGTACGTACCATATCAAAGCGCGTCAAGACTCTCAAGCCGTGGGTGAAGATGAGTTGCTCGCCGATTGGCAAATTTGACAACACGTCACGCTATTGGAGTCATGGATGGGACGCATACAACACGGTTTATCAGGATGCCGTGGCATGGCTGCGTGACGGACTCATGGACGAGCTGTTCCCGATGATGTATTTCCGCGACAACAACTTCTTCCCCTTCGCACTCGACTGGAAAGAACAGAGTCACGGAAGGATTGTCGTGCCGGGACTGGGCATCTATTTCATGTCGCCAAAAGAGAAAGACTGGCCCTTGACCGACATCACCCGCCAGCTCTTCTTCCTGCGCGACATCGGCATGGGTCACGCCTATTTCCGATCGAAGTTCTTCACGGACAACACCAAGGGCATCTATGATTTCGCCACGGACGAATACGGCACGTATCCGTCTCTCATACCGCCGATGACATGGGCAAAGGCAGCATCCCCCCAAAAGCCATACAACCTTGCCTTCACGACGCAGAAGGACGGCGCCATGCGCATGACATGGCAACATCAGGTGAAGGACACCACCATGATGCTCTTCAACGTCTATTCATCCACCTCCTATCCCGTGGACACAAAGGACGCCCGCAACCTCGTGGCTATACGCCGCCAGGCACGCTCCCTGCTCATCCCGTCAGAAAAGGGACGCCATTACGCCGTGACCGCCACCGACCGCTACGGCAACGAGAGCCTTGCCCTTCAGGAAGCTCACACCGCCGACACGTCAGCTCCGCATCAATGCCCCGACTTGCTGAAGTGCGACGGTCGCATCCTGAAAGTGCCTGACGATGTCATGCTCACCGACGCACAATATCTGCTCGTAGAGACAATGCAGGGGGCGGCTGTAGCCATACTCCCCTACAAGCGCCCCTCCACCACCGTGAACATCGCCAGCATCCCCAACGGCATCTACCACCTGCGAACCCTAAACCGCAAGGGAAGAAGCCACCGTCTGGGCACGTTCATCGTAAAGAGGATTTAGCCATAAAATGGAGGTTTTGCCGAGACAATATTTGCATTCCTGATGCTCAATACTATGAGTTGAACGCACTAAGAAATCTTTGGTGCGAAATTCTTGAGTTTTGAGCGTGCAGTGATAATATACTGACACTCTATAGATTACGCTACCAAGAAGAGAAATGTGCAATGAATGACTGAGCTAAACAAGCATCATTGGGTTGCAATAGCGCCACTTTTACACTACAATAGCGCCACTTTTATCATGCAATAGCGCCACTTTTGCACTCTAATAGTGGCACTATTGTAGTGTAAAAGTGGCGCTATTGTTAAGCAGGGGTGCTGTTTGCACAGTAAAACACCATAAAAACAGCAATCTAAATCTCTATAATCAATTTTTATTTTGTAACAAGTTTTTACTCTTTGGACGATATTTGCATGGTTGACAGGAAGACATTTTTTTGACAAGAAGACATGAAGAACATGTTTTAGGCAAGAAAAAATGTGCAGAGAAGTTATTAGTAAAGAGGATTTAGCCATAAAATGTTAAATAGCGGTATAAACATAGACATAACATTATCAAGCCAAGCATTTTTCAATCCAAAAATACTATCTTTGTAATGTACCATATAGTGACAATATTATGAATACAGCAAAAACATTACTTCAAATGAAGTAAGCGCTTATACCAAAAGAAGCGAGAGTCCATTCCGACAGAAATGAGCTCTCGCTTCAATTTATTCTAAATACTAATGGCGCTGTTTTAGACAATTCCCTGCGCCATCATTGCCTTAGCAACCTTCAGGAATCCGGCAACGTTGGCACCGCGGACGTAATTGATGTAGCCGTCAGGCTGTGTGCCGTACTTCACGCAGTTGGCATGGATGTCGTTCATAATGCCGTGAAGCTTGGCGTCAACCTCCTCGCTGCTCCAGCGGAGACGCTCCGAATTCTGACTCATCTCAAGACCCGAAACTGCCACACCACCTGCATTGGCAGCCTTGCCGGGAGCATAAAGCAGTCCGGCTTCCTGGAACACCTTGATGGCCTCCGGCGTGGAAGGCATGTTGGCGCCCTCGCTAACGGCAATCACACCGTTGGCAACAAGCGTGCGTGCGTCGTCGCCGTCAATCTCGTTCTGTGTGGCAGACGGAAGGGCGATGTCTGCCTTCTCGCCCCAAGGACGTGCACCAGCCACGTACTTCACACCATACTCTTCGGCATACTCACGGATACGACCGCGCTCCACGTTCTTCAACTCCTTCACATAGGCAAGCTTCTCGGCGTCGATGCCGTCCGGATCGTAGATATAACCGTCCGAATCAGACAATGTCACGGGCACCGCACCAAGCTGGATGAGCTTCTCCACGGTGTACTGAGCCACATTGCCCGAACCGCTCACGAGGACACGCTTTCCTGCAAGCTCGATACCGCGGGTCTTGAGCATGTTCTCAAGGAAATATACGTTGCCGTAACCCGTAGCCTCAGGACGGATGAGCGATCCGCCGAACTCCTGACCCTTGCCGGTAAGCACGCCGACGAATGTATGGGTGAGCTTCTTATACTGACCGAACATATAGCCGACCTCACGACCGCCTACGCCGATGTCGCCAGCCGGAACGTCCTCATCAGGACCGATGTGGCGATAAAGCTCGTTCATGAAAGCCTGACAGAAACGCATCACCTCAGCATTGCTCTTGCCACGCGGAGAGAAGTCGGAACCGCCCTTGGCGCCTCCCATCGGCAGCGTGGTGAGCGCATTCTTGAAGGTCTGCTCGAAGGCAAGGAACTTAAGGATGGAGGGATTGACGGAAGAATGAAAGCGAATGCCGCCCTTGTACGGACCGATGGCGTTGTTGTGCTGAATGCGATAACCCATATTGGTCTGCACGTTGCCCTTGTCGTCCACCCATGTCACACGGAAGGAGATGATGCGGTCAGGTATGCAAAGACGCTCAATGAGGTTGGCACGGTCGAACTCGGGATGGCGGTTATACTCATCCTCAATGGTACCGAGAACCTGGCTCACAGCCTGGATGTACTCAGGCTCGTTGGGGAAGCGCTGGTTAAGACGCTCTACGATTTCTGTTGCTTTCATTGTTTTTTGTTGGTGTTTTTGATTAATATGATTATTATCCTTTTCTAAAATTCAAACTATATCTATCTTAATATGTACGCGAGACATCATCTCTCGCTGAGCGGTGTGTATTCCTTCACGTCGAGCACGTTCTTGTATGCAGGGCGTATGATGCGGCGCCCCTCGAAGTTTAGCTCCTCTATTCTGTGCGCCATCCAGCCTACGATACGCGCCATAGCAAACATCGGCGTATAGATTTCCTGCGGCAGACCTATCATCTCGTAGATGAAGCCCGAATAGAAGTCGACGTTGGCGCATATCGGCTTCGCCGTCTTGCGATGTGCCTGCACGCACTTTATGCCCTCCTGTTCAAGAAGTCGGAGGAAATCGTATTCGGCTTCGCGTCCCTTCTCACGTGCCAGTTCGCCGGCAAGCCTCTTGAGCTGCTTGGCGCGAGGGTCGCTGAGCGTATAGACAGCATGACCGATGCCGTATATCAGACCTGCACCGTCGTATGCCTCCTTGTTAAGGATGCGGTTGAGATAAGTGTCAATCTCGTCCACCGACGTCCAGTCATGGATGTTCTCCATAAGATGATGCAGCATGTTAATCACCTTTATGTTGGCTCCGCCATGAAGCGGACCCTTCAGCGAACCGATGCCGGCAGCAATGCTCGAGTAAGTGTCGGTGCGGCTGGACGACGTAACGCGGACGGTGAAGGTGGAGTTGTTACCGCCGCCATGCTCAGCCTGAATGACGAGCAGGAGGTCAAGCATTCGCGCGTCAAGCTCCGTAAAGTCCTCGTGCTTGAGCATGTAGAGGAAGTTCTCCGCTATGGACATGTTCTCTCGGGGATGGCGTATGTGCAGCGAACGTCCCTGCACGCTGTGACGATAGATGTTGTAAGCGTAGGCTATGACGGTGGGGAAACGCGCTATAAGTTCCACAGCCTGACGCATAAGATTGTCGCGCGAAAGGTCGTCGGGCGTGGGGTCGAAAGTATACATCTCAAGCACGCTGCGCGCAAGGATGTTCATGATGTTAGAGCCTTCGAGGTCTATGATATGTACGGTGGTCTTATGGTCGAGCGACATATTCTCATTGATAAGCTGCTTGAACGACTCGAGATCTTCCTTGTCGGGCAGATTGCCAGACAAAAGAAGATAGGCTATCTCCTCAAAGCCGAAACGATGCTCTTCGATGAGAGGCGTGACAAGCTCGTTCAGCTCATAGCCACGATAGAAAAGCTTGCCCTCAGTAGGCACAAGACCGCCTTCAGCGTCGCGCTCGTATCCAACCACGTTTCCGATATTGGTAAGACCTACGAGCACACCGCTGCCGTCTTCATTGCGCAAACCACGTTTCACACCATACTTCTGAAACAATCCTGTGTCAATCTTGCATGATGTCTTAACCTCGTCAGACAGCTTATAAATCAAATAGTCCTTGTTCATATCTTTTTACCTTAGAGGGTTCTTAAAATGCGCAACAGAAGCGCCTCTGCTGCCTTTAGATTCTTTTACGACCGCAAAAGTACGAAAAATATTTTATTTCGTCACATTTTAATACAGAAAATTTACTTTATGACACATTTTTATAGCAAAACAACAATTAAAGTAAACTTCCAGTCTTCAAAAACAAAAAAAATCCGCAAACGTTTACATAAATTTGTCAATAATTAATTTAAAATGTGTGGGAACACGAAGAAAAAATCAAGAATTTCTTAAAATAAATCAAGAAAAAGTTTGTCAGTAATAAAAAAAACAATAACTTTGCATCAGTTATCCTGAAAACAATCTTTTTACCTTAAAGAAAGACTAATACCTATTGAAGATTTGAAGCGGTCGCCTGTGAAGGTTATCGCTTTTTTTTTGCTCTTAACCGAACCACATTTCATCAAATTTTCAGATGATAACCATCACCCCGTTCCAAAATATTAAAATCACATCAGTTATGGACAAAGCAACAACGGACCACATAAAGTTTTTGGCAGACAAGTATGAGACGGAAGCCTTTCTCGCTTCCGACCCCAGCCAGTTCATGCACAAGGTAAGCGGAGACGCCAATCAGGAGACAATGGCTTTCATTGCCTCATGCCTCAGCTACGGATCACGCAAGCAGTTTTTCGGCAAGATACAGTATTTGCTGGACGCCTCTGAGGGCAATCCGTATGAATGGATAGGCTCTGGCAGATGGAAGGAAGCGCTGCCCGACACCACAGACTGCTTCTACCGACTTTACACCTTCCACGATATGCACACCACACTCAGCACTCTCGCAAACCTTATCAGCGAGCATGGATCGCTGAAGGCGTACGTAAACAAAAATGCCTCCACCGGCATTGAAGCGGTGGAGGCCATTTGCGCGTACTTTGCAGAGCATGAGGCTAACGCCATCATACCCAAGAACGCCAAGTCGGCATGCAAGCGTATATGCATGTTTCTGAGATGGATGGTGCGCGACGGGTCGCCCGTGGACCTCGGTCTGTGGTCTGACATCATGGACCGCCGCACGCTCATCATGCCCCTCGACACGCACGTCGTGCAGGAGTCGCTGCGCATGGGACTGCTGAAAAGTCGCACAGCGTCGATGGGAACGGCACGACGACTGACAGACGCCATGCTGGAGATATTCCCCGACGACCCGCTAAAGGGCGACTTCGCGCTGTTCGGACTTGGAGTGGACGAGGAGCGATAAGCATTTGCTCCCCATCCCACTCATTACTTCTTTATCACCTTCAGCACTTGGTCAGCGAAGCTACGCATGCCCTTGATGGAAGGATGGCTGCTCTTCTTGTCGATGTCGACGAGCTTGATGACGGGCACGTCGTAATGGGCACACACCTCATCCACGGAAGTGTTTATCTCCTCCTTCAACTCGGAATTGAGAATGAAGTAGACGTCCACGTTGGGATAATGATGGCGGATGTCGGACAGCATCTTCGCCATAGCCGGACGGAATTTATAGAGGTCTGCCTTGGTCCAACCCGCATACTTGTATTCGCCCATCTTTACGCCAGCCCACGAGTCGTTGGTGCCGCCACAGATAAGGATGATGTCAGGATTGCCCAGACGTGTGCAGCGCGTCACGAAGGAACGGTCAGTATAGTCGTTGCCGCTGTATCCGGTGTTGCAGATAGTGGCACCGGAGTACGACTCGTTCTTGCCCAACTTGTAGCCGCCTTCCTTTATCACCTGCCACCACCAAGTCTGCTCCACATCACACACATCCGTCATATTCGTCTTTGCCGGTATTTTATACCAGCAAGCCTGACCGGACGGGATGAAGCCTTGATAAGTGGAATACGAGTCGCCAAGAATAGCGACGGTCTTGCGTGCCTGCGCACCAGCCTGCAACATAAAAAAGAACAGGCAGAGGAATGTCAAAATCTTTCTCATTATTATATTTAAATTTGTATATGTTAATAATATGATGCAAAGTTATACATTTATATTAACATTTGACGCTTCTAATCTTGTCTATTCGAACATAAATATGTAAATTTGCACGTATGAGAATAGACATCATTACCGTACTGCCCGAAATGCTTGAGGGCTTCGTAAACGAATCGATATTGGCACGAGCCCAGAAGAAGGGCTTGGCAGAAATACACCTCCATAACCTGCGCGACTACTCGACAAACAAGTGGCGCAGGGTGGACGACTATCCCTATGGAGGTTTCGCCGGCATGGTGATGCAGTGTGAGCCTATAGACCGCTGCATATCGGCGCTGAAAGCCGAACGCCACTACGACGAGGTGATATTCACCTCGCCAGACGGAGAGAAGTTTGACCAGCATATCGCCAACGACCTCTCAATGAAGGAGAACATCATCATCCTCTGCGGACACTACAAAGGCATCGACCAGAGAGTGCGCGACCATCTCATCACCCGCGAGATAAGCATCGGCGACTATGTGCTTACGGGCGGCGAGCTGGCTGCTGCCATCATGGCGGACGCCATCGTACGCATAGTGCCGGGAGTGATTGGCGACGAGCAGAGCGCACTGAGCGACTGCTTCCAGGACGACATGCTCTCAGCCCCCATCTATACTCGCCCTGCCGACTATAAGGGATGGAAGGTTCCTGAGATTCTGCTTAGCGGCAACGAGGCGAAGATAAAGAACTGGGAAATGGAGCAGGCTATGGAACGCACAAAGACGCTGCGCCCTGACCTGCTGGAGAAATAAAGAAACCTTTAACAAATATATTAACTGCCGTGGCATGACGTAAAGGATCAGCCCATGCCACGACTCACCTACTGATCCACTCCTTGAACCTTATGGAACAATTCAACCAAAACACACAACCCCAAGGCAATAACTCTCAGATGCCAAAGCCAGACAACAACATGGTGATGGCAATCCTCTGTACAGTATGCTGCTGCCTTCCGTTCGGCATCTACGCCATCATTAAAGCATCAAAGGTGAATGGCTTATACATGGCTGGAATGTATAACGAAGCAGTGAACGCTGCTAACGAAGCCAAGAAATAGAGCACAATAGGAATCGTTACAGGCCTCGTGATTCAGATAGTATACATGGCTGTCTATTTCTTTGTATTAGATGCGGCTATTGACTAATAAGTACACATTTCTCGCATTAGCTTTGGCAGTCGGACTGATACTCTATCGCTTCAGTCCGACTGCTTATTGGTTTTGGCCGAAATGCCCCGTGAAGCTCATTACCGGACTGAGCTGTCCAGCCTGCGGCATACAGCGATTTATCCACGCATTGACCAACGGCAACGTGAGGGAAGCTCTGGCATACAACTACTACCTCGTCTATGCCCTACCCTATGCCATGTGCGTGGTGACGGCTTATTACCTGCCGCAGTCACGGATTAAGGACCGCATGACGGAGATATTCGAGGGAAAGACAGCCGTATGGCTATACATAATTACGTTCTGTATATGGTTTGTCGTAAGGAACATCCTGGACATATAAGAAACTAACATAAACATGTAACATAAAAATAAAAAACTATGGAAAAAGATCAAGCAAGCCAACTTATAGCTATGTATGGCGGAAGATTCCCCGACTATTCGCTGCACAGCATGCACACACAGCTTCAGAATATGGTCTATTCTGAGGCATCCATACGTTTGGCACAGTCAAAAGACCCGACAATTGTTCTTCTCATATCCATCTTCCTCGGACAATTCGGCATCGACCGCTTCTTCGTAGGCGACACCATGATGGGCGTGCTGAAGCTGATAACATGCGGAGGTTGCGGAATATGGACCATCATTGACTGGTTCCTGATTATGGGAGTGACAAAAGACAAGAACTACGCCAGATTCAACGGAATATTCTAACTAAAACATAATGAACAAAAAATTCTTAATCGCTACATTGATTGCCGCTTCCTCAACAGCAGCGGCTTTCGCACAGGACGGACTGCTTAAGAAATACGCACAGCGTCTGTCAACACCACGTAACTACGTGTGCTACCGCACTACGGAGAAAATAAAGATAGACGGCAAGCTGAACGAACGCTCATGGGGCAAGGCTGCCGACACGGAGTCGTTCGTAGACATCAGCGGCGAAGGATTCCCCAAGCCCATCTACGACACCAAGGCTCGCATGATGTGGGACAACGACTATCTCTACGTAGCTGCCGTTATGGAGGAGCCAAACATCGTGGGACACTTCACACAGCGTGACACCATCATCTATCACGAAAACGACTTCGAGGTGTTTATCGACCCGACGGGCGACGGACAGAACTATTTCGAGATTGAGAACAACGCACGCGGCGTGGTGTTCGACCTTATGCTTGACCGTGCCTACCGCTCTGGCGGCAACTTCTACGTTCAGTGGGACTGCCCAGGACTGAAGATCGCCGTATCGCACGACGGCACGCTGAACAAGGAGAAGGATAAGGACCGCTCATGGACCGTGGAGATGGCTATCCCACATAAGGCCATAACACGCAACTTCACAAATCCGTTGGTTGCAGGCAACATCTGGCGACTGAACTTCTCACGCGTGGAATGGCTGAAGAAGGGCGGACCGGAAGAAAACTGGGTATGGACTCCGACTGGAGAGATAAACATGCACGCTCCTAACCAGTGGGGCTTCCTGCAGTTCTCTGACAAGAACGTAGGCGGAGAGACAGAAGAGTTCCGCTGCCCGTACAACATGGAAGCATACAAGTTGCTGTGGGCAATGTTCTACGCCCAGCTCGACAACCGCGAGAAGCAGGGTGCCTTCACTAGCTCGACGGCTCTCCTCGGTGTCACAGACTCTGACCTCGCCACTCTGCCGAAGGGCAGCAACGTGAGCATCGAAGCCACCTCCACCCTCTTCAGCATCAGCGTAAGAGTGGGCGGAACAGGCAAGACCTACGTCGTTGACCAGAACGGAAAGTTCGAGGTGAAGTAAGGAAATAACAACTCGCAGAACACCTGCAACAAATAACAATAAAAGAAAATACGGATTTATCAGGCATTCCAGCTCTGATAAATCCGTATTGTAGTTTTTATGAGAAAAGCGATATTATTGCTTATATACTACTCTACTATTGACAAAGGCTTTCTACTTCATCTTTATTCAAACCAGTAATAGATGCAATAACGTCAATATCCATTCCTTTTGCATGCATGTTTTTTACAACCATAGCAATACCTTCTGCACGACCCTCCTCTTTTGCCGTGTCCAAGGAATTCTTAATGTCACGATAAGCCTTGAGGCTGTCCTCATATTCACGCAACTCCATAGGTGTGAAGCGGGCTATAGCCGCAGCATCAAATAGCTTGGTAAATATCTTTTCACGTAGAGACGACGGGCGATTGTCGAGGCGTGACAGATTCTTAAGCACATACATCCATTTATCAGACAATGATATTAGTTCTTCGTCTGTCTTGTCAAATCTACCAACCTCAACATACTTAAACATCAGCTTGGCATTAAAAACCTTGTTGGTCTTCGTATCCATCAAGGCTATTGTGTGGATTGTATCCGAACTGTCGAAAGCCTCATCGCTCATTCTGTAATTGAGCAAAGCAACAACATAAACCTTCTTCAGACAAAAGTTCCAGTCGGAACCTTTAGGAGCCTGCTCTCTGATAGGGAATGTCGAGTAGAACAACGACCGGTCTTTAAAGTATGTCTGGTAGGCATTCTGCATCTCCACAATAAACTTCTCGCCTTTCTCGTTCTCACAATAGACATCGAATATGGCCTTGCGCTCTGTATAAACATCGCCCACATTCTCGCTATTAAGATACTTCACGTCCTTTATCACCTCCTCACCATCGAAGAGGGAGTTAAGGAAGTTGACAAGCAACTCCTTATTTGGGTCTGTGCCGAAGATTCGCTTAAAGCCGAAATCGGTCAACAAACTGATATATCGTTCTTCTGATTGTCTCATAACTAATTGTATTATAGCGTTAGGCAAAGATAGTGCAAATCGAATGCAGAATATCAAGCTTGCTTGAATATTATGCTGAGATGCAGCCTATCTTATACAAAGATACAGCATTAAATCAGAATAATCAAACTTTTGCAAGAAATTATACGAGAATTAAACAAATGTTTACTTCCAGAACAAACCATCCATTATCTCGTAACGCTTCTCCATGTTCGGGGCTTCCTTTACGAATGTGTTAACGTCAATCTGTAGAACCGGAGCGATGGCTTTGCCGTTGGTGGTAGGCCAGTCAACGAGGCCAAGACCATTGGGATTACCGGTCTTTACGAAGTTTACGTAGTAATTGCTGAAGATGTCAGACACGACGTAGTCTTCAGGTTGCCAGTCGTATACGCGGTTGGTAGGCAGTGTGCCCATAGCATACTCAATGTCGGCAGAGTGGACAGCACCGAGAGCACGCGGAGCAGCAGGAGTGTCAGATGTCTTTTCCTGAACTCCACCGGCAAGACCTGCCACCTTGTCCTTCAACACCATGTCAGGACGCGGATGGCAATAGCGGTAGCGATAAACGGGCTGACCACCAGTGAGCTTGTGCATATTGCCCCACTTCCATGTAGAGTAATCAAGGAAGAGGTCGCCAGCGAGCTCGTTGCCCGGCTGTCCCATCACGTCTGCATCGGTGTTGAGACCATAAAGCTTGAAGAGTTCGTCAGTAGCGTCGCCAAAAGTGGCTTTAACCGCATTCTTCAAGTTCTCCACTGTGGGAGCCTTTCCGTAGAGAACAGCCATCACGTTCATCTCCTGATTGTTGCCACCGATGAGCATAGGCACCTTGGTCTGTTCGCCATTTGCGAACACATCGTAAGGTTGCTTGGTCCAGAAGTAACCGTCTACATTATATATAGGTACGCTTTTCACATTGGCTTTCTTCATCAGTTCTTCAGCAGACATAGCACGCAGGTCCTTGATGTCCTTACAGCCAATCTTTTTAGTCAATTGCAAGCCCTTAGCCTCAGCTTCTTTAAGCGTAGAAACCTTCTTCATTCCTATCACCGAACCGCTTGATCCCATTGCCTGGGCGAACAGTCCTTGGCATAAAGGCGATGCCATAAGTGCGCTTACCGACATCGAGCCAGCCGACTCGCCTACGATGGTGATGCGATTGGGGTCGCCACCGAACGCAGCAATGTTGTCCTTTACCCATTTAATGGCAGCCACCTGATCAAGGAAGCCATAATTGCCTGAGCCTTTGTATGTGGTCTCCTTGGAGAGCTGCGGATGAGCGAAGTAGCCGAAGATGCCCTCACGATAGTTGGCTGTTATGGAGATAATGCCCTTACGAGCCATGGCGTCACCGGCATAGCGAGGTTGAGTTCAAGTAAAGTTTAGAAATTCAGCTAATCACTCATATTTGCAAATGGACGTTTCCCCGCATGCCGCAATTTAAATGCTTGAATCATTCGCTTCTCAACCGATCTTGAATTTTCCAAAGTCTCTGCCCAACAAACCACAAAATCATCAACATCAGTCATTTGCCATATCGCCCTTCCTCCTCCATGGGAAGCTCGCTTTCCTTGTCCAAACCTCATGTATGAACTCAAACGACTTCTCATATTAGTTGATTTTCCTATATACAAGATACAGGTTCCGTTAACATACTGTTCTTGTAGATAAGGTAGTGAATAACAAGGAGAATCATTTGGAACTTTCACATAACCACCTAAACTAAAAATACTAAAAATCGGTTTTTGATTATTCCTCCTCAACACAAGGTACACACCATTAGAAGAGGGGACTTCTGAACAACTCTCTTTTAATTCACGGATGGTTTTAAACCCTTTGAATTGCAACGTACAATCCAATTCTTTTAATAGTTCTGCATTCATCTCTACATTATTACTATAGGGATAACTTTTGCTTGTAATATTTTCTTTTACTGTGTTATTATTCAAAAAGACATCATCTATAAAAGCGCCAAAAGCACCCAAGAGCATTATACTATGTACACCAAGTAAAAACAATATTTCTGCCTTTGTTATATCATCATATCTTATACCATAATATATTATAGAGAAAGGTAATATTACAGAATAAATCCATAATATCTTGTTATACCATTTTCTAGAAAAAGCATATTTTCCACCTTCGTTTGGATGAAAAATCAAATATAATCCCAGTAGAGGAAATAGCATAACTCTTAATAGGCAACCTCCCATTACAACTGTTTGGATAAACTTGTTTGAAATATTCCAAGAATATCCATTAATATTTCCCTTTGAATCATGGTAAACCCTCATATCTATACCTTTATATTTTATGCAAAAATACTAAAAGTTTAAGAATATTCCTATCTTTTATGCTAACTTTTTCTATATTACTACAAAGGAAAAAGAAATAATTTGTTTTTAAAAAAAATCTACCCATAAAATAACATTAGTGTCCCATTAAAATCGGGACAATAATGCAAAGGAATGGTCGTTGAGTCGAAAGCATACACATTGCCTTGCAACTTGAAGATATCCGTCACACGTTTCTTTCTGGCTTGCTCCAACATATAGAAAGCGAATTAAAACAAATTGACGAATTATTGTATGAGTAATAGAATACAGCAAAAAAAAGTAAATTCGTTTTAATTCGTTGTTTCGCCGTCTAAGGCATATACTTTCACTTTTAATTCGTCTCGCCGTGTTCCCTCTCCCTCTCTTGGTTCCGCAAAGCGGGACCGGCTATCATCCTCAACATCATAGAGGATGCGTCAGTCCCCCTTCGGGTAGGGTGTTCAAAATCCTCATAATTCTTATGTCCAATTTATCCCCAAAATATCCACCTAACTAACAGTAAATCAATAAACTGCATTTTTTAAATCGTGCAGGATTTCCTTTCCGACACATTATGCATATAATTATTGCAGAATATCAATGAGTTATGACGTTTATTGGGTCAAAAATCGTGCAGAAAAAATTGCGGATTTTGAACACCCTACCCTTCGGGGAACTCTTTTTGGGGTATCATATTTACCCACAGCTGCGCTGCTTCGCAGCTTGCAGTGGGTTTCATGATATAGGTCCCGCTCCGCGGAACCTGCAGTTCATACTCAATTGTTCAATTTTAAATTGATAGGATGGATTTTGCTAATTCATGTGTTGTTTTAAACTTAAGTCGTGCAATGAGTTTACTTCCAGAACAAACCATCCATTATCTCGTAACGCTTCTCCATGTTCGGGTCTTCCTTTACGAATGTGTTAACGTCAATCTGTAGAACCGGAGCGATGGCTTTGCCGTTGGTGGTAGGCCAGTCAACGAGGCCAAGACCATTGGGATTACCGGTCTTTACGAAGTTTACGTAGTAATTGCTGAAGATGTCAGACACGACGTAGTCTTCAGGTTGCCAGTCGTATACGCGGTTGGTAGGCAGTGTGCCCATAGCATACTCAATGTCGGCAGAGTGGACAGCACCGAGAGCACGCGGAGCAGCAGGAGTGTCAGATGTCTTTTCCTGAACTCCACCGGCAAGACCTGCCACCTTGTCCTTCAACACCATGTCAGGACGCGGATGGCAATAGCGGTAGCGATAAACGGGCTGACCACCAGTGAGCTTGTGCATATTGCCCCACTTCCATGTAGAGTAATCAAGGAAGAGGTCGCCAGCGAGCTCGTTGCCCGGCTGTCCCATCACGTCTGCATCGGTGTTGAGACCATAAAGCTTGAAGAGTTCGTCAGTAGCGTCGCCAAAAGTGGCTTTAACCGCATTCTTCAAGTTCTCCACTGTGGGAGCCTTTCCGTAGAGAACAGCCATCACGTTCATCTCCTGATTGTTGCCACCGATGAGCATAGGCACCTTGGTCTGTTCGCCATTTGCGAACACATCGTAAGGTTGCTTGGTCCAGAAGTAACCGTCTACATTATATATAGGTACGCTTTTCACATTGGCTTTCTTCATCAGTTCTTCAGCAGACATAGCACGCAGGTCCTTGATGTCCTTACAGCCAATCTTTTTAGTCAATTGCAAGCCCTTAGCCTCAGCTTCTTTAAGCGTAGAAACCTTCTTCATTCCTATCACCGAACCGCTTGATCCCATTGCCTGGGCGAACAGTCCTTGGCATAAAGGCGATGCCATAAGTGCGCTTACCGACATCGAGCCAGCCGACTCGCCTACGATGGTGATGCGATTGGGGTCGCCACCGAACGCAGCAATGTTGTCCTTTACCCATTTAATGGCAGCCACCTGATCAAGGAAGCCATAATTGCCTGAGCCTTTGTATGTGGTCTCCTTGGAGAGCTGCGGATGAGCGAAGTAGCCGAAGATGCCCTCACGATAGTTGGCTGTTATGGAGATAATGCCCTTACGAGCCATGGCGTCACCGGCATAGCGAGGTTCGCTGCCACTGCCAGCCATCAGTCCGCCACCATTAAAATAGATAAGAACCGGCAGGTGCTCGTCCATTGTCTTTGCAGGAGTCCAGATATTAAGATACAGACAGTCTTCGCTCATCTTCTTCGTACCGAAGTTCATGTCGCCGAAGATATTCTCCTGCATAGGGTTGGGACCGAACTCTTTGGCTTGGCGCACGCCCTGCCATTTCTCCACTGGCTGAGGCGCCTTCCAGCGTAGGTCGCCTACAGGAGGTGCTGCAAAGGGTACGCCCTTGAATGTCTTGATGCCAGACTCGTTGATGCCTTCCAAAGTGCCCTCAGCAACAGCAACTCTTGCAGGTTGCTGTGCGAACAATACTCCAGCGAGTAATGTAAGCACAAAAGTCAAAAATGTTTTTCTCATACTTATTTAGTTTTAATCTACTATCACATTTATATTAAAAGCTGCTGAACGCATACTGACTATTTGATTAATGATCAAATATCCAGTATGTGTCCAGCAGCTTCACATTATATTAGTTATAACAAGATGCGAACCTTGCTTACTCGTCCCAAACCAGATATGCCGACACGAGCCAATGGTTCATCTCGTTGCCGTTTATGGGCTGGGCTTTCGGGATGTCAACGGTGAAGGTATGGCGGCCTGCCTTGAGGTCGCCGAGCTCCACCTCTTCAGGAACGACGTCAGTGCCGGGACACCAGTTGGAGCGTGAGAAGTCGGAAGAAGCGACCGGCTCTTCAACCTCTTTCTCCGTATAGCCATTCTCACCGATGTATGACGCTACGCGCTTCTCAAGCCAAACGCCCGTAGCAGGATTGAAACGGCGGAACGAGGCGCAGTCGTCACGCCAAGGGATGAAGCGCTTCACTTCCTTGCCGTCTAAAGAAAGGATGTTCTCCTTCTGCACAAACTCGTCGCCACCATCATGACCTCCATGTCCTGTAACGATATACTTCAGACGAACGTTGCGTGCTCCCTTAGGAAGAACGAAGTCGGTGGTGATGGGCTTGCGTGCGAAGATGTCGGGATATTCCTGACCGATGTAGTAGACGGTGTTGAGGAGCGGCATTACCTGACGACGCTGAATGCGGTCGCAAGAAATGGTGCTCTCCTTGAACTGCAGCTCCATGCTTGCGAGATAGCCCTGCTCTGTCCATGTGTCAATAAAGACACCGACGTAAGCCTCATCCTCAAGAAGCGGATAGAGGTCGGTGATGTCCTGCTGCCACTGCACGCACTTCTCCCATTTCGGGATGTAAACGGGACGGCGCTTAGAGGAGAGCGTGTCGTTTTTGTTACTGTAGAAGCCAACACCAAAAGGTGTCATAAATCGCATCAGCTCGACGGTGGGAAGATAGTCCTTGCCAGCCACCACGCCTACGAGCTTCTCAAGCTTCAGAGAGTCGACGGCAGGAAACTTGTTCTTGCCCTCTGCTATGGTCAAGAGGTTGATGGCAGACTTGCGCGGAAGTACGAAGCATGAGCCGGTCTTGTCCCATCTGTCGCCGTTGGAAGCGATGGTGGTCTTTATGTATACCTTAACATTGCGCTCGTAATGGGGCACCTGAATCTTCTTAAGAATGATGCGTCCGTTGACAAGGCGGATTATGCCGTCAGCATCAGCGGCATTAAACCCGCCAAGCTTTGCCGGATCGTAATGCACATTGGTCTTGTCGAACACCTTTATCGTGGTGTTGCCCTTCGCAGCAAACTCCTTATGATTGGACTTGGGAGCAGCCATAACGGAGAGCGAGACCATCAGGGAAATAAGAACAGAAAAGTATCTCATCTTTATTATTTACTGATTTTGAGTTTATCGGATTAGTTGCTCTCTATCACCTTTCCTGCACCGCGATACAGCTTGATGGGGCCGTCAAGAAGCACAGCCACAACCGTTATCATCGGATCGAGCGAACGTTCGGGAACGTTGATATACAAGTTGCCCGGCACCTCGCTCCAGTAGTTCTTGTTGAAAACTTTCGAGCTGATAATCTCGCCGTCGCCGACAACCCACACACGGTTTACCTTATTCATAAGACCCTTCACTTCGATGGGACCGTTGGGCTTGTAAGGAAGATAGAGATAAAGGATGTCACCAGCCTTGTTGAGTGTGGAGTAACCCTGGAAATGCTCGCCCGGAATGCCAGCACGTGTGTCGTAGATGGCTTCCTTATGCTTCTTTGTCCAGCGTCCGAACTCCTTCAGTATGGCTACCTGCTCCTCAGGAATGGTGCCGTCCTCCTTAGGACCGATGTCGAGAAGCATATTGCCACCCATAGACAGACAGTCAACGAAGGTACGCAGAAGAATGTAGGGCGACTTATAGTTGGTGTCGGCATGCTGATATCCCCAAGAGTCGTTCATGGTCATGCAAAGCTCCCAATGCTTGTCTTCGGGACGTACCACGGGCACACCCTGCTCAGGAGTGGCATAATCGCCGTAGCCCTGTATGCGTGAGTTGATAATGACGTTCTTGTTAGCCTTGCGGAGGAATTCAGACATTCCCTTGGCATTCCATGTCTCAGCCGACTGCTCCCAGTCGCCGTCAAACCAGTAGAGGTCTGGCTTGTATGCGTTAAGCTCGCCAAGCTGGTCGAAGTCGAACTTGAGGAACTTCTGCCAACGTGCAGGATCGTCCTTCACGTCGTAACGTGTCTCTGTACGAGTGAAGTTGGGATAGTCGGGATGCGACCAATCAATGAGCGAATAATAGAGTCCGAGCTTCAGACCGTGCTTGCGCACTTCCTTAACGAAGGGAGTAAGAAGGTCGCGCTTGGCAGCCGTAGCCTTCACAGTGTTAAGGTCGCTGTACTTCGTGTCCCACAACGCCACACCGTCGTGATGCTTCGTAGTGATGACAGTATAACGTGCACCGCTCTCCTTGATAAGATCGAGCCAAGCCTTGGGGTCGTATTTGCTTGCGGTGAAGCCTGAGCACTGCGACATATACTGCTCATAGGGCAGATATTTGTTGTGGAACGACCAACTCTCTGATACGCCGTTTACGGCATAGATACCCCAATGTACGAAGATGCCCAACTTGGCATGATCGAACCATTCCATACGCTTGTCCTTCTGCTCTTCAGTCTCCGCCTGTGTAGTGTCCTGTGCCACAGCACCTGAAGTAGCGGCGAGACAAAGCAGCGAACATAAGATTTGCTTTAGTTTCATACTATATATATTATGATGTAAATTAGATGCTTGAAGTAAGAAGTGGTATATTTGCAAAATTACGTCTTTTTACCTATATATCTTAAAAAAACAAATAAAAAAGTAACAAAAAAGCAAAAAAGAGAAAATACAGGCTATTTTGTGCAATAGAATGAGTAATTTTGTAGGCTTAATAGGCGGATGGCAAACGCATTCAGCTTGCCAACCTCAAGACATACAGACAAGATATGAACAAAAGAAGTAGCACATCCATTCAAATGATTGCCGACTACGAAGGCGACGTGACAAACCTCTTTAATGTTAATATAGACGGGGAGCTTCCTATTCTTGCAACCCGTAACATTGCTATATTCCCTGGTGTTATCTCACCCGTCATCATAGGACGCAAGCAAAGCCTCAACTTGCTGGACAAGCTGCGCAAACATAACGATGCGGCATTTGCCGTATTCTGCCAGAAAGACCAGGAAGTGGAGAATCCGGAAGGCAAGGACCTTTTCGAATATGGCGTTTATGCCAAGCTCGTGAAGGTGCTGGAAATGCCCGGTCCAGGCAATAACCTCACAGCCATCATACAGGGTCTCGGCAGATGCCGTCTGAAGAGCATCACACGCACAATGCCTTTTATGCTCGGCGAAGTGTGCCCGGCGATGGAGGACATGCCGAAGGAAAACGACAAGGAGTTTGCCACAGCCATGGAGGATATGCGCTCCACAACGCTCAACTATATCCGCATGAACGAGGACCTGCCTGACGAATCGCAGTTTGCGCTTAACAATATATCTAATAATGTTATAGCCGTTGACTTTGTCTGCACCAACCTTCCGTTCAGCATCGAGGACAAGGAGCTGCTTATCTCTACGGGAAGTATCAAGGAACGTGTCATCCAGACGCTCCGCGTACTGCACAAGGAAATGCAGCTACTGGAACTGAAGCAGAACATCCGCTCAAAGACACGCGAGGATCTCGACGAGCAGCAGCGCGAATACTTCCTGCAACAGCAGATCAAGAACATCAAGGAGGAACTTGGCGGAGGCGAAGGTTCGCCCGAACGCAAGGACCTTGAGGAGAAAGCTAAGAGCAAGGCTTGGCCGGAAGAGGTGGACAAGATATTCAGAAAGGAGCTTGACAAGCTGGATATGTTTAATCCGCAAAGCCCGGAGTACAGCATACAGTATAACTATCTCCAGACAATGACAAACCTTCCCTGGGGAGAATATACCAAGGACAACCTCGACCTCAAGCGTGCACAGCGCATACTTAACCATGACCACTACGGCATGGAGAAAGTGAAGGAGCGCATCCTCGAATATATGGCTGTATTGAAGCTGAGAGGCGACCTCAAGTCGCCCATCATCTGCCTCTACGGCCCTCCGGGAGTGGGCAAGACCAGCCTCGGAAAGAGCATCGCAGCAGCAATGAAGCGCAAGTATGTGCGCATGTCATTGGGTGGTCTGCATGACGAGTCGGAGATTCGCGGACACCGCCGTACATACGTGGGTGCCATGCCGGGACGTATAATAAAGAACATACAGAAGGCAGGTTCGGCTAATCCCGTATTCATTCTTGACGAGATTGACAAGGTTACGCAGAACACCATCAACGGCGACCCGTCGTCGGCTCTACTTGAGGTGCTCGACCCTGAGCAGAACAACGCCTTCCACGACAACTACCTCGACGTGGACTTCGACCTCTCCAAGGTGCTCTTCATCGCCACAGCCAACGATCTCGGTTCCATTCCGCGTCCTTTGCTCGACCGTATGGAGCTGATAGAGGTGAGCGGATACATCACCGAGGAGAAGATAGAGATAGCCAAGCGCCATCTCATTCCGCGTGAGATTGACAACTGCGGCCTTACAGCCAAGGAGGACAAGCCGACATTCACAAAGGCTGCCATTGAGAAGATAATAGAGCAGTACACAAGAGAGAGCGGTGTAAGACAGCTCGAGAAGCAGGTGAACAAGGCTCTGCGCAAGCTCGCATACAAGAAGGCTCTCGACGACGTGCTCCCCTATGAGAAGATCACTCCCAACGAGATAGAGGACCTGCTCGGCAAGCCGCCATTCTATCGCGACATTTATCAGGGCAACGACTATGCCGGTGTAGTAACGGGTCTGGCTTGGACAAGCGTAGGCGGAGAGATTCTCTTCATCGAAACTTCGCTGAGTAAGGGCAAGGCAGGCAAGCTGACGCTGACCGGAAACCTCGGTGACGTGATGAAGGAGTCGGCGGTTATCGCCCTCGAATACGTAAAGGCTCACATCGACTCTCTCGGCGTGGACTATCGTATCTTCAACAACTGGAACATCCACATACACGTGCCGGAAGGTGCCACACCAAAGGACGGCCCTTCTGCAGGTATCACTATCGCCACCTCCATAGCTTCGGCTCTTACCCAGCGTAAGGTTCGCAAAAACACAGCGATGACGGGAGAGATAACTCTGCGCGGCAAGGTTCTGCCTGTAGGCGGAATAAAGGAAAAGATTCTCGCTGCCAAGCGTGCCGGCATCACGGACATCGTGATGTGCCAGGACAACCGCAAGGACATCGAGGAAATCCCCGAGATTTACCGCAAGGGCGTAGAGTTCCATTACGTCGAGAACGTACAGGACGTATGGAAGTTCGCCCTCACAGACGAGAAGGTGGACAATCCCATCGACCTCAGCATCAAGGAAGAAGAAAAGAATTAAGTAAAAAAAGAGACAAGAAAAGCAGAAAATGACATTCGAACTCCAACATACAGACAGTGCCTCAGACGCTCGCACCGGTATAATAACAACCGACCACGGACAGATAAAGACACCTATCTTTATGCCCGTGGGAACGGTAGGTTCTGTAAAAGGCGTACATTTTCAGGAGTTGCGCGAGCAGGTGAAAGCCCAGATTATCCTCGGCAACACTTATCACCTCTACCTGAGACCCGGACTCGACACTATACGCAAAGCAGGAGGCCTGCATAAGTTCAACACATGGGACCGTCCTATCCTTACCGATTCTGGTGGTTTCCAGGTATTCTCGCTTACAGGTATCCGCAAGCTTCGTGAGGAAGGATGCGAGTTTCGCTCACACATTGACGGATCAAAGCATATCTTCACCCCTGAGAACGTCATGGACACGGAGCGTATCATCGGTGCCGACATCATGATGGCATTCGACGAGTGCCCTCCTGGAGAGAGCGACTACGAGTATGCCAAGAAGAGCCTTGCCCTCACACAGCGCTGGCTCGACCGCTGCATAAAGCGATTCGACGAGACCGAACCGCTTTACGGACACCGTCAGAGCCTCTTCCCCATAGTACAGGGATGTAAATATAAGGACTTGAGAAGAGAGGCTGCAAAGTTCGTGGCAGACAAGGGAGCCGACGGCAATGCCATCGGAGGATTGGCTGTAGGCGAACCGACGGAGGTGATGTACGAGATGATTGAGGTGGTGAACGAAATTCTCCCGAAAGACAAGCCCAGATATCTTATGGGAGTGGGAACACCGCAGAACATTCTCGAGGCTATAGAGCGCGGAGTGGACATGTTCGACTGCGTTATGCCTACACGTAACGGACGCAACGCCATGCTCTTCACCTACAACGGCACCATGAACATGCGCAACAAGAAGTGGGAACAGGACTTCTCACCCATAGACCCTGACGGATGTGACATCGACCGCATCCACACCAAGGCGTACCTCCACCACCTCTTCAAGGCGCAGGAACTTCTTGCCATGCAGATAGCGAGCATACATAACCTCGCCTTCTACCTACGACTCGTCACAGACGCACGCACCCACATCGAACAAGGCGACTTCGTACAGTGGAAACGCAGCGTTATTGACAATCTCGGAAGAAGGATTTAGGAAAAAACAGTAAGATGAAAAGAAAGAACATCAGACGCTTTCGCCACCTGCTCCACGTCGCACGATGGTGGGAATCGCATACAAGGACACTAAGGAAGGCAATGGCATGGACAGCACGCAAGCTTGCCTTCCTTAGAGTATTGAATGTCCTTAACCCGCTGAGATACATAAAAATTCTCGACTGGTATATCATACGTAAATTTATCGGTACGTACATCTATTCCATATTGCTGATTATCAGCATCTCCATAGTCTTCGACGTTAACGAGAATCTTGCGAAGTTCAGCCAATACCATGCGCCTCTCAAAGCCATCGTATTCGACTATTACGCCAACTTTGTACCTTACTTCGCCAATCTCTTCAGCCCGCTCTTTGTCTTCATTGCCGTGATTTTCTTCACATCAAAGCTGGCATCCAACTCGGAGATTATATCGATGCTGGCAGCAGGCGTGTCCTTTAAGCGACTCATGAGACCATACATGATATCGTGCGTGCTGATATCCACTCTGTCGTTCTTTCTCTCTGCCTACGTCATACCCCACGGAACAGTGGTAAGGCAGAACTTCGAGTCAATGTATAAGAACAAGAAGAAGAACACCAGTGCGGATAACGTGATGTTGCAGGTAGACCGAGGCACGATAGCCTACATACAGCATTACGACAACAACATGAAGCGTGGATTCGGATTCTCGCTGGACAAGTTTGAGAACAAGAAGCTCGTCAGCCACATGACGGCAATGGAGGCACAGTACGACACCATCTCCGACTCGAAGTATCATTGGACACTGACCAACTGGAAGATACGAGAGCTGCACGGACTGAAGGAGCACATCACCAGCGGAGCAAGGCGCGACACGCTGATACAGATGGAGCCGACTGACCTCGTCTACTCGAAAGGCCAGCAGGAGACATTCACCTCGCCGGAGCTGAAGGAATATATCTCGAAGCAGATCGACCGCGGTAACGGCAATGTGGTGCAATATCAGGTGGAGTATCACAAGCGCATAGCCTCGTCCTTCGCCTCGTTCATCCTGACCACCATTGGCTTGTCTTTGTCATCGCGCAAGAGGAAAGGCGGCATGGGTATGTATCTGGGAATAGGATTGGCGCTGAGTTTCGGCTATATCATGCTGCAAACAGTATCGGCGACATTCGCCATCAACGCCGGAGCTCCACCAATGCTCGCGGCATGGGTGCCTAATATGATTTTTGCTGTAGTGGCATACTTCTGCTACAGAAAGGCACCGAACTAAAAGCGGTAGGCACAATTTCTACGTGCCTTACCGCTACGTAAACTTATAAACATTATTCAATTAAACATTACAAGTAATGTATTTCGACGAAACAGAACTCAACGACCATGTGCTTGACGCACTATATGATATGCGTTTCGACAAATGCACACCTATTCAGGAAAAGTGTATTCCCCCAATCCTTGAGGGACGCGACCTCCTCGGTGTAGCACAGACCGGAACGGGAAAGACAGCTGCTTATCTCCTTCCTATTCTCTCGAAGCTGGACGACGGAGGATATCCAAAAGACGCCATCAACTGCGTGATTATGAGTCCGACACGAGAACTGGCACAGCAGATTGACCAGGCTATGCAGGGCTTCGGCTATTATCTCTCAGGTGTAAGCAGCGTGGCTGTGTATGGCGGTAACGACGGCAACCGCTATGATCAGGAGCTAAAGAGCTTCCAGATGGGAGCCGATGTCGTTATCGCCACACCGGGACGACTCATCAGCCACATCTCGCTCGGTAGCGCCGACCTCAGCAAGGTGAGCTTCTTCGTACTCGACGAGGCTGACCGCATGCTGGACATGGGCTTCTCTGAGGACATCAAGATGATAGCAAGCAAGCTGCCCGCCGACTGCCAGACCATCATGTTCTCCGCCACTATGCCGGAGAAGATAGAAGAACTGGCAAAGACTCTACTCAAGAATCCGGTGGAGGTAAAGATTGCCGTCAGCCGTCCTGCAGAGAAAATCAAGCAGAGCGCTTATGTCTGCTACGAAACACAGAAGATTGGCATCATTAAGGACCTTTTCAGAAAAGGCGACCTCAACCGCGTGATTATCTTCTCAGGAAAGAAGCAGAAGGTGAAGGCCATCAACCGTACTCTGCAGCAGATGAAGATCAACTCAGGCGAGATGCACTCCGACTTGGAGCAGGCTGAGCGTGACGAGATTCTCTATAAATTCAAGACAGGTCAGATAGACGTACTCGTGGCTACAGACATCGTTGCACGAGGCATCGACATCGACGACATCGCAATGGTCATCAACTTCGATGTTCCGCACGATCCGGAGGACTATGTTCATCGTATCGGACGTACGGCAAGAGCGCAGCGCGACGGCGTGGCTATAACCTTCGTGGCTGAAGACGAAATCAGCAACTTCAAGCAGATTGAGAAATTCCTCGGTAGAGAGGTGGAAAAGAACCAGCTGCCTGAAGGTCTCGGCGAGGCTCCTGACTATAACGCAGCACGTTCCAACGGACGCGGCGGCAAGCAAAGACGCGGCGGCAACGGTGAGAACAATGGAAGAGGACGTGGCGGCAACGGAAGAGGACGCGGAAAGAAGCGCAACGCCACCGACGATCAGAACAAGACTGATGGCAAGAACGCTCCTACAGATAAGGACGCAGCTGCCACAAGCGCCAATAACGAGACAAAAGCGCAGGATAACACCAACCCTGAAAACGCTGAGCAGAAGCCACGCAAGAAGCGTTCAAGAGGACCACGTCAGAAGAAAGACGTAACTGCAGAGAATGGCAACAACGAGGCTACAAACAAGAAGCCGCAGCAAAACAGACGCAAGGAAAGATCTCAGGGTGACGGACAGAAACAGCAGGACGAGAAGCGCCAAAGCAAACAGCAGACTGAGCGTCAGAACAAGCCACAAGCCAATCGCCAAGACAATAAGCCGCAGACTGACGGTCAGCGTCGCAAGCAGCGTCGTCCATCTGGCAGAAACAATCGCAATGGCGAAGGCAAACAGAATTCTGCAAAGACGGAGCAGACAAAGCAGCAGACATCCAACGTGCCAGCCGTGAAGCAGACAAGCGCCATCACACAGATTCTGAAGAAGCCTATCAGCTGGATAAAGTCTCTCGGAAAGAAAAAAGACTAAAAACAGAGTAGTCTAAAATTTTGCACTTATTACTATTTGTAGTATCTTTGCATCATTCAGTGACAATCCGACAAACAAATCAATAACAAGAAAACACTTAACATGCCAGAAATATCAGTACGCGGACTTGAAATGCCCGAATCGCCAATCAGGAAATTGGCTCCCTTAGCGTTATACGCAAAGAAACGCGGTGTAAAGGTGTATCACCTGAACATTGGTCAGCCTGACCTGCCGACACCGCAAGTGGGACTGGACGCTCTGAAACACATCGACCGTTCTGTCCTTGAGTATTCGCCATCACAAGGCTATCTCTCATACAGAGAGAAGCTGACGAATTACTACAAACGATTCAACATCAACGTCAGCGCAGATGACATCATCATCACGGCTGGCGGTTCGGAAGCTGTGCTTTTCGCTTTCATGTCATGTCTGAACCCTGGCGACGAGATTATAATCCCGGAACCGGCATACGCCAACTACATGGCGTTTGCCGTCTCTGCCGGAGCAAAGATACGCACCATTGCAACCACCATAGAGGAAGGATTCTCGCTGCCTAAGGTGGAGAAGTTTGAGGAGCTGATTAATGAGCACACACGTGCCATCCTTATCTGCAACCCCAACAACCCTACCGGCTATCTCTACACACGCCGTGAGATGAACCAGATTCGCGATCTCGTGAAGAAGTACGACCTCTACCTCTTCTCCGATGAGGTATACAGAGAGTACATCTACACCGGTTCGCCGTACATCTCGGCTTGTCACCTTGAAGGCATAGAGCAGAACGTCATCCTTATCGACTCCGTATCGAAGCGATACAGCGAGTGTGGCATCCGCATCGGTGCCTTGATATCGAAGAATCCGGAAGTACGCGCCGCAGTAATGAAGCTCTGTCAGGCTCGTCTTTCTCCCCCACTCCTCGGCCAGATTGTAGCAGAAGCGTCCCTTGACGCACCGGAGGATTATTACCGTGACGTGTATGAGGAGTATGTGGAACGACGCAAATGTCTTATCGACGGTCTTAACCGCATACCAGGTGTCTATTCGCCAATACCGATGGGAGCCTTCTACACCGTTGCAAAACTTCCCGTGGACGACTCGGAGAAATTCTGCCGTTGGTGTCTGGAAGAATTCTCGTACGAAGGCGAGACCGTCATGATGGCTCCAGCCGCCGGTTTCTATACCACGCCGGGAGCCGGACGCAATCAGGTCCGCATCGCATACGTCCTCAAGAAGGAAGACCTCGAGCGCTCACTCATCGTGCTGCGCAAGGCTCTGGAGGCTTATCCGGGACGCGTGGAAGACGCTGACTGATAATTAAGAAAACAATACATTTAACAACAACTTAAATTAATGTTTGATATTTAATGTTTGGTTTTGGCTACAGAATTTACAGGCAAAGCCAAACAATTAAATATCAAACATTAAACATTTCTAAAAATGAACTTTCCCCTTTTTATAGCACGCCGCATACATTCAGACCATACTGACGACAAGCAGAAGGTATCGAAGCCGGCTATACGTATTGCCACAGCGGGTGTGGCAATCGGACTTGCAGTAATGATAATCAGCGTCAGCGTGGTGCTTGGATTCAAGCATACCATAAGGGACAAAGTAGTGGGATTCGGTAGCCACATCCAAGTAGCCAACTTCTACGCCCTGCAGTCGTCAGCCACAGACCAGCCGGTCGTGATGAACGACTCGATGATGAACGTGCTCAACAAGACGCAAGGCGTGGAACACGTTCAACGATTCGCCACCAAACAAGGTATTCTTAAGACCGACAACGACTTCCTTGGAGTGATGTTCAAGGGAGTTGGACCGGAATTCGACTCCACGTTCATCCACAAGAACATGGTGAGCGGCAGCATACCCGTATTCTCAGACAAAGCAAGCACCGGCAAAATCCTTATCTCAAAGACTATGGCTGACAAGCTGGACGTGAAGAGTGGGGACCGAATCTTCGCCTATTTCATCGGCGAAGGCGGAGTGCGCACGCGAAAGCTTACCATCCAAGGCATCTATCAGACCAATCTTTCACAGTATGACAAGATTACGGTGTTCTGCGACCTCTATACTGCACAGAAGCTGAACGGCTGGACCACCGACCTTGCAAGCGGAGCGGAGCTTACGGTCAGCGACTTCAACAAGCTCTCGGAGACAAGCGACATCATTATAAGAAATGTAAACCGCACAACAGACAGTTACGGCAACACATATTCGTCAAAGACCATACGCGAACTTTCGCCACAGATATTCTCATGGCTCGACCTGCTCGACCTTAACGTATGGATAATCCTCGCCATAATGACAGCCGTGGCTGTAGTGACAATGATAAGCGGCCTACTGATCATCATCCTTGAGCGCACCACAATGATAGGCATCCTTAAGGCATTGGGAGCACGTAACGACACCATACGCCACATCTTCCTGTGGTTTGCAGCATTCATCATCGGCAAGGGACTCATCATCGGCGACATCATCGCCCTGGCATTGCTGTTCCTGCAAGAGACAGCAGGCATATTCAAGCTCGACCCTACGACCTATTATGTCGACACAGTACCAGTGGAAATCAACTGGCTTTTAGTGCTCTTGCTTAACGTCGGCACGCTCCTCATAGCGCTCTTCGTGCTTATTGCACCAAGCTATATGATTTCGCACATACATCCTGCCAAATCAATGCGATACGAATAGGCTTGACAAAAACTGGTCTAAAACGTATAAAAATAGGGATATCTTGAACCAAAGAAACCAATTACCGCACAAAAGTTTTGGTATTGTGCAAATAATGACGTACCTTTGCACAAAATTTAGAAGATTGTGCAATGGAAGGAATACCCAGTTTCAACTCTTATATAGAGAACAGTATTATTAAGTATTGGGAAAAAGACGCTTTTACAGACTATAAGGGAGCGACACTCCAATACCATGATGTAGCAAGAAAGATAGAGAAGCTGCATATATTGTTTGAAAACAGCGGGGTACAGAAAGGTGACAAGATAGCCCTTTGCGGACGAAACAGCAGTCATTGGGCAGTGGCTTTCTTAGCCACGCTGACATACGGAGCCGTCGCAGTACCTATACAACATGAGTTTACGCCAGATCAGATACATAACATCGTAAACCACAGCGACTCAAAGCTATTGTTTGTCGGCGACATCGTTAAGACACAAATCACCCCTGACGCCATGCCGGGACTGGAGGGTATAGTCTACTTACCCGATTTCTCCATTGTCGTAGCAAGAACAGAAAAGCTCGTCTTCGCAAGAGAACATCTCAATGAAATCTTCGGTCAGCGTTATCCCAAATACTTCCGTAAGGAACACGTACATTACTATAAGGAGCAAAGCCCGGAGGAACTCGCAATGATAAACTACACGTCGGGCACAACCGGATTCTCCAAAGGAGTGATGTTGCCCTATCGTGCCATCTGGGGAAACCTCGACCATATCCTCAAGTGCCTCTCTCCGAATGTCAAGCCGGGAAGCAATCTGGTAAGCATTCTGCCTATGGCACACATGTACGGACTGGCTGTGGAGTTCCTGTTCGGTTTTATCGGCGGATGCCACATCTACTTCCTCAACCGACTGCCGTCGCCGTCGCTGATAGCAGAAGCCTTTGCGGAAGTGAAGCCCCGACTGATCGTTGCCGTGCCGCTCGTCGTAGAAAAGATCATCAGACGCAAGGTGCTCACAGAAGTGCAGACCAGCCGTATGAAGATTCTGCTCAACATGCCCGTAATAAGCAAGAAGATAAAGCAGCACATACGCGAGCGCATCATGCAAGCCTTTGGTGGCAATGCCTTTGAGATAATCGTAGGCGGAGCGCCTCTCAATCAAGGTATTGAGAAATTCCTCAACGATGTCGGCGTCCCCGTAACCATCGGATACGGCACCACAGAGACAGCGCCACTCATCACCTTCGCCAACTATGACAAGTATCGCATATCGTCATGCGGACCTGCCGTGGAGCACATGGAGGTGAAGGTTGACAGTCCTGACCCTGCCAACCAGCCCGGCGAGCTGATCACAAGAGGCACAAACGTGATGCTTGGCTACTACAAGAACGAGAAAGCCACGCAGGAAGTGATAGACAGCGACGGATGGTTCCATACCGGCGACCTTGCCACCATGTCACCAGACGGCTACTTCTACATAAAGGGACGCAAAAAGAACATGCTCCTCGGCGCCAACGGACAGAATGTCTATCCGGAGGAAATAGAAGACAAGCTCAACAACCTGCCGCTCGTAGGAGAGAGCATCATCATACAACGCGGCAACCGACTCGTTGCCCTCGTACATCCTGAGCAGGAAGACAAGGACGCCATGGACTTCGACGACAACGACGTACAGGGAGTGATGGACGAAAACCTAAAGACGCTCAACTCACAACTACCACCCTTCTGCAAGGTCTCAGCAATAGAGATACATAAGGAAGAATTTCAGAAGACTGCCAAAAAGAGCATAAAGAGATATCTTTACAAATAAAAGAGATAACACCTCATACCAAAATCAAGACAAAGGATGAAAATACCGAGTTATAACGAACTGATAGAAAAAAGTATCGTATCCAACTGGGAAAAGGACGCACTTACTGACTTTAAGGGTGCAACACTGCAATACCACGACGTGGCTCGCAAGATTGAGAAACTACACATCATCTTCGAAAGCAGCGGCGTACAGAAAGGCGACAAGATTGCACTTTGCGGACGAAACAGTTCCAGCTGGGCTGTGGCTTTCCTTGCAACACTGACCTACGGTGCTGTGGCTGTGCCCATTCTGCACGAATTCACAGCAGACCAGATTCACAACATCGTAAACCATAGTGAGGCAAAGCTGCTCTTTGTGGGCGACTACGTTGCTACGGTTATCGACCAGACAAAGATGCCACATCTGGAAGGCATCATTTACTTGCCTGACTATTCGCTCGTGATTTCGCGTACGGACAAGCTGACATACGCCCGTGAGCACCTCAACGAGCTGTTCGGAAAGAAATATCCCAAGTATTTCCGCAAGGAGCACGTCAACTATTACAAGGAACAGTCGCCGGACGAACTCGCACTCATCAACTACACCTCCGGCACAACCGGATTCTCAAAGGGCGTGATGGTACCTTACCGCGCACTTTGGAGCAATTACGACTTCGCCATGACTGTGCTTGGCAAGATAATCAAGAAGGGCGACAACGTCATCAGCATCCTGCCTATGGCACACATGTACGGCATGGCGTTCGAGTTTATGTTTGAGTTTATCTTCGGTTGCCACGTATTCTATCTCACACGTGTGCCAAGTCCTGCCATCATCGCAGCAGCCTTCGCAGAGGTCAAGCCAGCCATCATCATAGCCGTACCTCTGGTTATCGAGAAGATCATCCGCAAGAAGGTATTCCCGAAAATCCAGAACAATCGTATGCGCCTTCTCCTCAACATGCCTGTTGTAAACAAGAAGGTCAACCAGAAGATTTGCGACCAGGTGGTTAAAGCGTTCGGTGGCAACTTCTATGAGATTATCGTCGGAGGTGCAGCCTTCAATCAGGAGGTGGAGCAGTTCCTCAAGCGCATCGGCTTCCCCTACACCGTAGGATACGGAGCCACGGAGTGTGCACCGATTATCTGCTACGCTGACTATCACGATTTCGCCCCCGGTTCATGCGGAAAGCCCGTCGTTCACATGGAGGTAAAGATTGACAGCCCCGATCCCGAGAATGTTCCCGGCGAGATTCTCGCACGCGGTCTGAACGTAATGCTCGGCTACTACAAGAACGAAGAGGCAACGGCACAGACTCTCGACTCTGAGGGATGGTATCATACCGGTGACCTCGGCACAATGGACGCCGACGGCAACGTATACATCAAGGGCAGATCAAAGAATATGCTTCTCGGAGCAAACGGTCAGAACATCTATCCGGAGGAAATCGAAGACCGCCTCAACTCCATGACAATGGTTAACGAGTGCGTGGTGGTACAGCGCGGAGAGAAGCTCGTTGGCTTGGTTTATCCCGACTTCGACGAGGCTGCCACAATGCGCCTCAACGAGTCAGACCTCGAAGGAATTATGGAGCAGAACCGTCAGGAACTCAACTCCACACAGCCTGCATACTGCAAGCTCGCAGCCATCGAGATTGTAAAAGAAGAGTTTGAGAAGACTCCGAAGAAGAGCATCAAGAGATATCTCTACAAGTAACAATTACGCTAATAAAAAAACAAGAGCGCCAATAAGCTATGCAATCAATACACATAGCTTATTGGCGCTCTTTTTCTTTATTCTCAATACAGCTCACATCTTGCATCTTTAATGGCAATCAATCTCCAATCTTCTTTCCAAAGTAATAAGTGGAGAACGTATCGTGAGCATAACCATTTTCATCCACACTAAAACTTGAGGCACTGGCATCGCTTACCTTCTTACCATAGAAATAGACGTCAAAGGCGTCTTTGGCATAACCGTCCTTCAGCAGTCGGAACGAATTGGCACTTGCACCACTGATCTTCTTGCCACAGAAATACACATCAAAGGAATCCTTACCATATCCGTATCCCAAATCCTTGAACGAAGAGGCTGATGCATCATCCAATTTCTTTCCATCATAGAACACGTCAGAATGGGATATGACATATTTCTCAAAACACCTATAGCTTTGATGGCCGTCGCACCTTTTCAGCGAAAAGGTATGTGGATCAACCCACGGAAGCACCTGTCCATTAAGATATACATTCTCGCTGTCTTTGGCATAACCATGACCCAATACCACATAAGTGTCATCCCCCATTCTCTGAGCCTCAACCATAGAAGCGGCAAACAGCATTACAGCCGTCATCATCAGCCTTGCAAACAATTTCTTCATAACCTTGTGTCTTTTATGTTATATATGCAAAGGTAAAAAAATGCCGTGTAACTCAAAACGGGGAATCGCCTATTTAAGATAGGAATATCCCTATCATGAAATTAATGTAAAGGGTATATTTTATACTCCCATTATTATCCATTCCGTTCATTAAGTAAATGGCTGAAACATTTCACAGATATTGGTGTATTAAGAAAAGAGGGGGAGAGAAACTCACCCATGTATTATATGAGAAAACAAGAAATATGAAAATCGTAATGGCAGGGTTTACTTATTTGTCTAATTCGCTTTCTCTAAAATTAACAGGAATGGTATATTTTGATTTCACGGCTTTGCCGTTTAACTTGGCAGGTTTCCATTTCGGCATACTTTTCACTACACGAATGACTTCCTCGTCGAGCATATGGTCAAGGGTTCTCTCCACCTTTATATCACTTAGATTTCCATCTTCGTTTACAGTGAAACTAACGATAACTAATCCTGTTAATACACCATTAATACAATTATCCGGATAGCGTAAATTATCCGCGATATACTTCAAGCACGCATCAGAACCACCAGGGAATGAAGCCTTTTCCTCCATTGCGCCAAATATTTTGCTGTTCTCCGTTGAGTCTGAGGTGATGGCAGGTTGGATGATGGCTGTCTTGCTTTGCTTTGACTTCTTGGCAGGAGTGCCTGCTGACTTTTCTTTGGAATTTGCTTGTCTTGTCACTTCTACGGTGGAAGTACCGTTTGAAACTTCGCCGTCTATCAGAATCTCTTCTTCATCAGCAGAATTCCCCTTGTGGTTAAGCGAAATGTCACCTACCAATCGGCAATCCCTTGGGGTTGGCTCTTTTATCTCCACTGTATTGTCAGTGAGTGTATCAGCAGAAATGCTTCGCTGTGGCTTTCCATCAGAACAAGCCGTCATAGCGACAAACCCTGCAGCAATGCCAGCAACCTTTATAGTCTTTCCTGCCATCTGCCGATGTTTTAGTTCATGCTCCAAGTTCCTCACATCTTGCTCACATTTAGGGCAAGTGCCATTGCATTCACCTTTGAAGTGACATTCTTCGGGTGAATATTCTATCTCATTGGCATCCGCTATTTGTTTGCGAATAGCCTTGAGAGTATCGCAGATGTTGTGTCCATTGACTTTCATATATTCTAAAAATACCCATTTATAATTTTATATTCAAAAGTATGAAAAACAATGCACAAACGAAAAAGAATTGCTTCGTATTGTAAGAAAGGGGATTACATTTAACATTTCTCTTGTTTTTAATGCCGTATAATAAAATCATATAACAAAAAACTATACCCTTTAATATCCATCTCCCCTATCATTGTCTTGCCATTCCGTAGCACCAATTGGTTATACAACACCAAACAGGAATTTTTCGGTGAAACGAATTAACAACGAAAGTATATATTGCCTTAGACGGCGAAACAACGAATTAAAACGAATTTACGAATTTTTGCGGTGTTCCATTACTCATCCAACAATTCGTTAATTCGTTCAAATTCGTTGTTTCCGCGTCTGAGCGTAATGATATATTTGTTGTTTGTTTGAGTGAGTGTTTCACCGATAAACAGCTGTTTTTTGTTCATTTTGTGTTCTGCTATGGGTGGGGTGCGTGGCTATGGCGTCCCGCCGTAGCCACGCACCCACGAACGACCAGCAGATTGAGTATGTGCTGCGGGTTCCGCGGAGCGGGACCTATATCATGAAACCCACTGCAAGCTGCGAAGCAGCGCAGCTGTGGGTACAATATGATACCCCACCCCTATCGTTCCCCGAAGGGGGACTGACACATCAACTATGATGTTGAGGATGATAGTCGGTCCCGCTTCGCGGAACCAAAAGAGGGTGAGGTGATGCCTATCCCACAGCTGCGCTCCTTCGGAGCTTGCAGTGGGTTTCTGAGAGTAACGTGTCCCCTCGGGACACGGCGCTGTACAAAGTTACGTATTACTGATGCTGATAGATAATCTGCTATGGGAGGCTGCGTGGCTACGGCGAGACGCCATAGCCTCCTAGGTTAGCCTTTACAACTGTAAATTCCTGTTTGACGGTTAGTTTGCCTGACAATATTTGCATTTCTAATGCTCAATACTATGAGCCCAGCGCACTAAGAAATCTTTGGTGCGAAATTCTTGAGTTTTAATCATTTGGGGCTACATCATTGATACACAGTTGATTATGTTATTTATGGAAAAAGTACGTAAACAAATGGGTTGTCAAAGTGGCACTTTTAGGGTGTCATAGCGGCGCTATTACCACCCAATACCTCTACTATTGCGTTATAATAGCGCCGCTTTTAGACTGTAAAAGTGGCGCAATGAGGGCACTTTGTGTTTTTGATGGTTATCGAGGGAGGCTTTTATGCTGTAAAAACCCATAAAAACAGCTTTTTGATTCTCTAGAATCATTTTTTATTTTGTAACAGCTTTTTACTCTTTGTACGATATTTGCATGTGGACAAGAAGACGTTTTTTAGACAAGAAGTTTTTCTAATGACTGATTTAGAATTAATAAAAACACACAAAAACTATACCCTTTCGGGTGCAATATCAAATAAATTATATATATTTGCACCCGAAAGGGTATAATTATATAAGTATGAGCACATCAATAGCAGCATTTGTAAAGGAACGCCGGCACATGTTCGGCTTGACGCAGGTGGACTTGGCAGAGAAGTCGGGCGTAGGATTGCGCTTCGTGCGCGAACTGGAGCAGGGAAAGCAGACACTGCGCATCGACAAGATAAACCAAGTGTTGGCTCTGTTCGGACACGAAGTGGGAGCACAGCCGACAAACAACAAAGAAGAACAGTAAACGCTAACATCATTTGTTATGAAGAGTGCTAAAATCTATATGTACGACCACTATGCCGGCCGTCTGACTGAGGACGAAAACGGATTTCAGTTTGTTTACGACAGCGACTATCTCGAAATGGAGGGAGCAGAACCGATAAGCCTCACTATGCCATTGCGCGAAGAACCTTATGAGGACAAGGTGCTCTTCCCGTTCTTCGACGGACTGGTGCCAGAGGGGTGGCTGCTCAACATTGCAGAACGCAGTTGGAAGATCAACCAACGCGACCGTATGTCATTGCTGCTGGCATGTTGCAAAGACTGTATCGGCGCTGTCAGTGTGGTACCTGAAGAATAAAAAAATCTGTATTATGGAGAAATGCCTTTATTGCTACAAGCCTCTTAAAGATGGTCAGACAGACTTCCACCCCACTTGCGCACGAAAGATGTTCGGCGTAAGGAAGGTACCGACGTTGCCGTATAAACGCAGCGAAATAGCCGAACTCGCCAAGCAGGTGATACGTGCACAAACCACACTGACGGGAGTGCAGGCAAAACTGTCGCTCGACATCAATCCTGGAGGTAAGAACGAGCCAAGCCGCTTCACCATTGTCGGGTTATGGGGACGTTACATTCTTAAACCTCAGACTGACGCTTATCGTGCATTACCCGAACTGGAGGACTTGACGATGCACATGGCGGAGGCTGCAAAAATTGCCGTAGTGCCACACTCGCTTATACGTTTTGCTGATGGCGAGTTATGCTACATAACGCGTCGCATCGACCGCGAAACAGACGGAACGAAGATTGCAATGGAGGACATGTGCCAACTTACCGAACGCCTGACCGAATACAAGTATAAAGGATCGTATGAGCAGATTGCGAAGCACATAAAGAAGTATTCTGCTGTACCGCAACTCGACCTTGTGAACTTCTGGGAGGTAGTGGTGTTCTCATGGATTACGGGCAATTCGGATATGCACCTGAAGAACTTCTCGCTCATAAAATCGCCAATGGGCTACAGTCTGACACCGGCATACGACCTTCTTTCCACAACCATCGTAATGCCTGAGGACAAGGAAGAAATGGCACTGACACTTAACGGCAAGAAGGCAAACATAAAGCGCAACGACTTTGAGAAGTCTATTCTCGCTTCGGGAGTGAACGAAAAGGTTCTGGACAACATTGCAAAGAAGTTCCGCAAAGCTCTGATGAAGTGGCTCGACCTGATAGAAGAATCATTCCTGCCCAATGACTATAAACGCCAATACAAGCGCCTTATTCTTAAAAGAATACTGATGTTGAGATAATAATCCAACACAAAAACTATACCCTTTCGGGTGTAATATCAAGCAAACCGTTTGATATTACACCCGAAAGGGTATAATTGTTATTAGAGAATTCTAAACTATTACATATAACAAAGTCCGGTGTTCAGGAGATTGTCTGTTGTGGTCTTTATGCGCAAACGATACTTGTCGGCGTAATAGACATTCATTATTCGGCGTGCCTCGAAGGGTGATGGGGTGAGAGCGAGGGCTACGTGTCCCATTGTGCGTCGCAGATTTAGCTCCACGCACGGATGGAGGAGGAAGCCTTCGTCTTCCTTACGTGCCACAGCCATCATGTCAATGCCGAAAGCACCTGCGTAAACTCCCTTAAACAGCGGAGCGAGGATAGACCGTATGTCGTCGCACACCTTGTCCAAGAGCAGCATGTCCACACAACGCGACAACATCTCACGCTTGTCTTTCTCCGTGGCACAGAGTCCACCCGTATAAGCTCCGCCACTTGTGGCGAAAAGCGAAAGACCGCAATATGACACCACGCCGTCTTTGTTGACATAGAACTCCATACCAAAGTCGCACACCTTGGCGTAAAGCGGTTCCACCATTATGCCGCCCTGCTGACGGACAATGTTAGCAGCCCAACCGGAGAGGCAGGCGTAATCGTCAGGAGTACGGACATAGCGTACGCCTCTGCCGCTACTGCTCCACGGCGACTTAAGCACAGCCTGACAGCCGTAACGCTCCACAGCCTCAGACACGCTCTCCATCGTCTCGCAATAACAGCTCTCCCCTACCAATCCATTATGGCTATTGACCAAGACGGGCAGCAACTCGCTTGCCGCAAACCTGCGGCTGCTCATCTGACGTACTGTGGAAAGCACTTCGTCCGACGGCATACATCCGGTAAGGGCACCGTTGGCACGCAGGAGCTGATCCTTAAGAGTGATGTCCCATCCCCAAGGATCGATAATAAGATCGTCGACGAAGGGCGTCAAGCCTTTAAGGTCAGCCAACGACACGAAAGCCACGTCGTGCGCATATTTCCTGACATGGCGGACCGACTCTAATGCCGCAGCTACATCGTCCACAAGCACGAAGTCGCCGTCGTCAGCCCATAACGCAGGAAGAAAACCAAGATCGGCACGCATCTGCCTACCCGCATGAGGAGCCGTGAAGCGCTTCAGATTGGCAGCCAAGGCAATGTCGTGCTCAGGATTGAATATATGAAGCCTCATTTAGTCTCTCCTGAAAATATCTCTTGTGTAAACCTTATCCTTCACATCATCCAGACTGACATCGTAGCGGTTGGCGATGATGGCATTGCTAAGTCGCTTAAACTCGTCGAGGTCGCCTACGACACGGCTTCCGAAGAACGTCGTGCCGTCCTGAAGCGTCGGCTCATAGATGATTACCTGCGCTCCCTTAGCCTTAATACGCTTCATGATGCCCTGAATGCTGCTCTGACGGAAGTTGTCTGAATTTGACTTCATCGTGAGTCGGTAAACACCGATGGTGCAGGGTTTCTCCTCGTCCGGATTCCAGTCGCCATGGTTATAATAGTCGTAATATCCAGCCTTTGCAAGCACGCGGTCCGCAATGAAGTCCTTGCGTGTACGGTTGCTCTCCACAATAGCCTCAATCAGATTCTCGGGCACGTCCTTATAGTTGGCAAGGAGCTGCTTCGTGTCCTTAGGCAGACAATATCCGCCATATCCGAAAGACGGATTGTTATACTGGTCGCCGATACGCGGGTCGAGGCTTACGCCCTTGATGATGGCCTGTGTGTCGAGCCCCTTCATCTCAGCGTAAGTATCAAGCTCATTGAAGTAGCTCACACGCAATGCGAGGTAAGTATTGGCGAAGAGCTTCACAGCCTCAGCCTCGGTAAGTCCCATGAAGAGCGTGTCGACATCCTCCTTCAGCGCACCTTCCTTCAGCAATGCGGCAAACGTGCGTGCTGCCTCGTCAAGGCTGTCAGCATGGTCGGAAAGGTCGGACGAAGGACGTCCTACGATGATGCGGCTCGGGTAAAGATTGTCGTACAGAGCCTTGCTCTCACGCAGGAATTCCGGCGAGAAGACAAGGCGAAGGTCTCTGCCATACTTTTCATAAAGTCCTGCGCAGTAGCCCACGGGGATGGTGCTCTTTATCACCATCACGGCATTGGGATTCACTTCTCGCACGAGGTTGATGACCTCCTCCACGTGAGAAGTGTCAAAGTAGTTCTTCACCGGATCATAATTGGTAGGCGCGGCTATAACCACGAAGTCAGCATCGCTGTAAGCGTCGCGTCCGTCGAGCGTAGCTATGAGATTGAGCTGCTTCTCGGCGAGGTATTTCTCAATATAGTCGTCCTGTATGGGAGAAATACGATTATTGATTTTTTCCACCTTCTCGGCTATAACGTCCACAGCCTTGACCTGATGGTGCTGGGCAAGAAGCGTGGCAATGCTCATGCCCACATAACCGGTGCCTGCAACAGCCACCTTTATCTTTTTGAAGTCATTCATGTTAGTCGGTTTTATTTTACGGAAAGCAAATATACGCTTTTTCACCCGAATCGAAAAAGCGAAATGCAAAAAAACAAAAAAATAATAGATTTTGTAATATTGAGTTTGCAATTCCAAATTATATTCATACCTTTGCATAGTTTAAGAATTTATATAAAACAAAGAAAACGCAAGCAAGAATGGAATCTTTCTTCAAGACCCACACTTACCTCGTCGAGCACATGACGGCTTCCGTCAGGCGCACCTTGATGGACGAAATCGACTGGAACGACCGGTTGATTGGCATCAAGGGTTCGAGAGGCATCGGCAAGACCACCTTCTTGCTTCAATATGCTAAGGAAAACTTCGGACCGAGAGACCGCCGATGTCTTTACGTCAACATGAACAACTTCTACTTCCAAGGCCGTGGTATTGCCGACTTCGCATCAGACTTTGCGGCTCAAGGGGGAAAAGTGTTGCTCATCGACCAGATTTTCAAGAAGCCGGACTGGAGCAATGAGTTGCGCACATGCTACAACCAATGCCCCAATCTGAAGATAGTCTTCACCGGATCGAGCGTGATGCGGCTGAAGGAGGAAAATCCGGAGCTGAAAGACATCGTAAAGAGCTATAACCTTCGCGGATTCTCGTTCAGGGAATACGTAAACCTACAGACTGGAAACAACTTCCCCGTTCTTTCACTCAACGACATCATCAGACGCCACGCAGAAATAGCTGCCGAGATAACAAGCAAGGCAGACATAGCGACGCTGTTCGGCGAGTATCTGCACCACGGATTCTATCCGTTCTTCCTCGAGCACCGCAACTTCGAGGAGAATCTGCTGAAGACGATGAACATGATGACGGAGGTGGACATTCTCTTCATCAAGCAGATAGAGCTGAAGTATCTGACAAAGATAAAGAAGCTGTTCTATCTTCTTGCCGTGGAAGGACCGAAAGCCCCGAACATCAGCAATCTGGCTCAAGAGATTGAGACAAGCCGTGCAACGGTGATGAACTACATCAAATATCTCTCCGACGCACGCCTTATTAATATAATGTATCACCCGGGCGACGATTTCCCCAAAAAGCCGTCAAAAGTGATGATGCACAACCCCAACCTCATGTATACCATCTATCCCTACATAGCTGATACGCAAGAGGTGATGGAGACATTCCTTGTGAACGCCCTCTGGAAGGACCACGTCGTCAACCAGGGCAAGCAGGACGCCTGCTACATCATTGACAATATGAGGAAGCTGAAGGTGGTGGACTATGCGAAGAGCCTGAAGCTCCGCAACAACGCTGACACCACTTACGCCGTATACAACACCACGGAAGGCGGCAACGGACGCGTGCCGCTATGGATGTTCGGCATGACATACTGAGAACCATAAAAAGCCTGACCCCTTGCGGTTCTCACAAAAGCCGCATCGGAAAAGGAAAGAAAATAAAGAAACAACTATACATTAACATTTTATTTAAAAACAAAATGGCTAAAGAAAAAAAGTTTATCACTTGTGATGGTAACACAGCTGCCGCTCATGTAAGCTATATGTTTACAGAGGTTGCTGCCATCTACCCTATCACTCCGTCATCACCGATGGCAGAGCATGTAGATGAATGGGCTGCCAAAGGTCGTAAGAACCTTTTCGGTCAGAAGGTCTCTATCCAGGAGATGGAGTCGGAAGGCGGCGCAGCTGGTGCATTGCACGGTTCGCTTCAGGCAGGTGCCCTGACATCAACATACACTGCTTCGCAGGGTCTGTTGCTTATGATTCCTAACATGTACAAGATTGCAGGCGAGCTGCTTCCTTGCGTGTTCAACGTTTCGGCACGTACACTGGCATCACACTCACTTTGTATCTTTGGTGACCATCAGGACGTTATGGCTTGCCGTCAGACAGGTTTCGCAATGTTCTGCTCTGGTTCTGTACAGGAAGTTATGGACCTCTCTGCAGTTCCTCACCTCGCTACTCTCGAGACACAGGTTCCGTTTATCAACTTCTTCGACGGTTTCCGCACATCTCACGAGTATCACAAGATTGAGGAGATGGACATGGAAGACATCCGTCCGCTCGTAAATCAGGAATACATCAAGCGTTTCCGCGACCGTGCCCTCACTCCTGAGCGCCCTGTTACACGCGGTACTGCTGAGAACCCTGAGACATTCTTCACACACCGTGAGGCTAGCAACGAGTACTACGACCGCATCCCTGAGGTAGTGGAGAAGTACTGCCAGGAGATGACTAAGATCACCGGTCGTGAGTATCACCTCTTCAACTACTACGGAGCTGAGGACGCTGAGAACGTAATCATCCTCATGGGTTCTGCTACAGAGCCTGCACGTGAGGCTATCGACTACCTCAACAAGCAGGGCAAGAAGGTAGGTATGGTTGCTGTTCACCTCTATCGTCCGTTCTCTGTTGACTTCCTTAAGAAGACTCTTCCCGCTACTGTTAAGCGCATCGCTGTGCTTGACCGCACTAAGGAGCCGGGTGCTGAGGGCGAACCTCTGTACCTCGACGTTAAGTCAGCTCTCTACGACGACGAGCGCAAGCCGCTTATCGTTGGTGGCCGTTACGGTCTCGGTTCTTCAGATACAACTCCTGCTAAGATCGTTGCTGTATTCAAGAACCTCGAGCTTCCGCAGCCTAAGAACCACTTCACAGTGGGCATCGTTGACGACGTTACATTCACATCACTTCCTGAGGAGGAAGAGATCCCGATGGGTGGCGACGACCTGTTCGAGGCTAAGTTCTACGGACTCGGTGCTGACGGTACTGTAGGTGCCAACAAGAACTCAGTACAGATTATCGGTAACAACACCAACAAGTACTGCCAGGCTTACTTCTCTTACGACTCAAAGAAGTCAGGCGGTTTCACTTGCTCACACCTCCGTTTCGGCGACAGCCCCATCCACAGCGCATACCAGGTAAATACTCCTAACTTCGTGGCTTGCCACGTTCAGGCTTACCTCCACATGTATGACGTTACACGCGGTCTTCGCAAGAACGGCTTCTTCCTGTTGAACACCATCTTCGACGGTGAGGAACTCGTAAACTTCATTCCTAACAAGGTTAAGCGTTACTTCGCTCAGAACAACATCACTGTTTACTATATCAACGCCACTAAGATTGCTCAGGAGATTGGTCTCGGCAACCGTACCAACACCATCCTCCAGTCTGCATTCTTCCGTATCACAAAGGTTATTCCTTTGGATCTCGCAGTAGAGCAGATGAAGGCATTCATCGTTAAGTCTTACTCAAAGAAGGGTCAGGACGTTGTTGACAAGAACTTCGCAGCCGTTGACCGCGGTGGTGAGTACAAGCAGCTCACTGTTGATCCGGCATGGGCTAACCTCGAGGACGAGGCTCAGAAGGAAGACAACGCTCCCGCATTCGTTAAGGAGCTCGTTCGTCCTATCAACGGCCAGGCTGGTGACTTGCTGAAGGTTTCTGACTTCGTTAAGCACAACACCGTGGACGGTACATGGGAGAACGGCACTTCTGCATTCGAGAAGCGTGGTGTAGAGGCATTCGTTCCGGTATGGAACGTCGAGAACTGTATCCAGTGTAACAAGTGTTCATTCGTTTGTCCTCACGCTGCCATCCGTCCGTTCGTTCTTACAGACGAGGAGCTCGCTGGCATCGAGGGTCTCGAGACTCAGGAAATCAAGGCTCCGGCTGCTCTGAAGGGTATGCACTTCCGCATTGAGACTTCTGTACTCGACTGTCTTGGTTGCGGCAACTGTGCCGACGTCTGTCCGGGCAAGAAGAACAAGGAGACTGGTGAGCTTGAGAAGGCTCTCAAGATGGTTCCGTTCAACGTTGACGCAGAGGATATGCAGAAGGAAGCACAGAACTGGGAGTACCTCGTTCACAACGTTGCTTCTAAGCAGGATCTCGTAGACATCAAGCAGAGCCCGAAGAACTCTCAGTTCGCTCAGCCTCTGTTCGAGTTCTCTGGCGCTTGCTCTGGTTGCGGTGAGACTCCGTACGTTAAGCTCATCTCTCAGCTCTTCGGTGACCGCCAGATGATTGCCAACGCTACTGGTTGTTCTTCTATCTACTCAGCTTCTATCCCGTCAACACCTTACACAAAGAACGCTAAGGGTCAGGGTCCGGCATTCGACAACTCATTGTTCGAGGACTTCTGCGAGTTCGGTCTTGGTATGGTACTCGGTAACAAGAAGATGAAGGAGCGCATCTGCCACCTCCTCGAAGAGGCTAAGGCTGACGAGCACGTTCCTGCAGAGTTTGTTGCTGCTGCTGACAACTGGATGGCTAACATGAACGACTCTGAGGGTTCAAAGAAGGCTGCTGCAGAGCTGAAGCCGCTCATCGCTGCTGGTGCAGAGAAGGGTTGCCCGGTTTGCTCAGAGCTCAAGACTCTCGACCACTACCTCGTAAAGCGCAGCCAGTGGATTATCGGTGGCGACGGTGCTTCTTACGATATCGGTTACGGCGGTCTCGACCACGTATTGGCTTCGGGTGAGGACGTTAACATCCTCGTACTCGATACTGAGGTTTACTCTAACACTGGTGGTCAGTCGTCTAAGTCTACTCCGCTCGGTGCTATCGCACAGTTCGCTGCTCAGGGCAAGCGTATCCGTAAGAAGGACCTCGGCTTGATGCAGACAACATACGGCTACATCTACGTAGCTCAGGTGGCTATGGGTGCTGACAACGCTCAGACTCTGAAGGCTATCCGTGAGGCAGAGGCTTATCCTGGACCGTCTCTCGTTATCGCTTACGCTCCGTGTATCAACCACGGTCTGAAGCGTAAGGGCGGTATGGGTCGCTCACAGAACGAGGAGAAGCTCGCTGTTGACTGCGGTTACTGGCACCTCTGGCGCTTCAACCCGCTGTTGGCTGACGAGGGCAAGAACCCGTTCACACTCGACTCTAAGGCTCCGAAGTGGGAAGACTTCCGCGACTTCCTCCTTGGTGAGGTTCGTTATCTGTCAGTACAGAAGGCATTCCCGAAGGAGGCTGACGAGCTCTTCACACAGGCTGAGAAGATGGCTAAGCTCCGTTACCAGACCTACGTTCGCAAGAGCCAGGAGGACTGGAGCGAGCAGCTCTAATAAGCAATATTAATACAATTAATCTATAAGAAACGGCAACATTGAATAATACAGATATTCGATGTTGCCGTTTTTTACACTTATACATTATAATATAGTATAATAAAAGTATATAGGAATGATGAACGAGACAATTAAAACTCTTGAGACACGCCGTAGCGTACGCTGCTTTGACGCAGAAAGAATGCCGTCTGAGGAGATGATAAAGCAGATTGTAGAGGCTGGCGAGTATGCACCTACGGGAAGAGGAAAGCAGTCGCCACGCATTGTGGTGGTCACCAACAAGCAGACACGCGACCTTCTCTCCTCTCTTAACGCACGTGTGATGGGCGTAGAGAGCGATCCTTTCTATGGCGCACCGGTCATCCTCCTTGTCCTTGCAGACCGTGAACGTCCCACATACATTTATGACGGTTCGCTCGTGATGGGCAATCTGATGAATGCCGCTCACTCTTTAGGACTTGGCAGCTGCTGGATTCATCGCGCCAAGGAGATTTTCGATTCGGAAGAAGGCAAGGCTCTGCTGAAGGAATGGGGCATCGAAGGCAACTATGAAGGCATCGGGCACGTGGCTCTCGGTTACACAAAGGGCGATGTAAGAGAAGTTATGCCAAGAAAAGAAGACTATGCTGTTTGGGTAAGATAAAGCCATAAAAAAGACAACAAAAGCAACATATAACTACAAATACGACATCAATATTGTGTTGTATTGAGCTTATAATGTTGCTTTTGTTGTCTTTTATTATTTTGTTTAGTTTGCCTTCACTATGACATCAGCTTTAAGATAGCTAATCCTCGAAGCCTTCACTCTTTATAACGCTTATACCGTCAATGAGTTCGGGAGCGCCACCGCCACGAGTAATGTCGCTGTAAGCCTTGCGCTGATCTGACATTTCTATGCTGATATCACGACGGACATGTCGGTCTGGGTCTCTCAGACTATGGGAGAACAGCCATTCGTACGTCTTCTTCAGATAGAAGACACGAGCCGGAGCTCCATGACCAGCTCCCTGCCACCAGTTATAAAGCAGTCGTTGGTCGTTACCTTCGCTCTTCAGTTTCTCCACCACTGTCTTCGAACAGTTAACCGATACGGCACGGTCAGCCGTTCCATGAATAATCCAGAACGGCAGTTTTCCAAGTCCGCTGACGTCTTTTAACGACGTGCCACCGCAAAGAGCCATACCCGCCGCTATTCGGTCGGGATAAGTGCCGCAGACGTCCATCGTACCATAACCGCCCAGACTCATGCCTATGACATACACTCTTGTGGTGTCACAAGGATAGCGTTTTGCCACCCAGTCGAGCACATCCATCACCTTCTTAGGACTCCATGCTCCACCAGGATTCTGCGGCACAATGGTAAGCGCCTCTATCTCGCGTCCCTTAACGATAGCGTCAAGCGGACCATATCTTCTCACACGGTCCAGATTGCGTCCGCAAAGGCTGGCACCATGCAGAAAGATAACAACCGGAGTCTGCTCCTGAGAATAAAAATAGTCAATAGGAGTATATACCCAGAAATTATAACCGTCAGGTATCGAGTCCTTCACAGCACGCAGAAAGTCATGGGCAGACAATCTCATAACCGACATAAGAAGGACCATAAATAGCAATATTCTCTTCTTCATATCCCAAAGTTAGTAATTATTCAGCAAAGCCGCACATAAATTCAACTTCTTTACAAGACGTTAATAGGCGTTTACACAAAAAAAATACGTATCTTTGCAAGTACGATATCCGACGATATCGTAATCGTCAATATATGAAATAATCAAATAGGATATGGAAGTAATAAAGACTGATATTGAAGGTGTGGTAATAATAGAGCCACGCATATTCAAGGATGCCCGAGGATATTTCTTCGAGAGTTTTTCACAAAGGGAGTTTGACGAGAAAGTACGTCATATTGACTTTTGTCAGGACAACGAGAGCATGTCATCCTATGGTGTCATGCGAGGACTGCATTTCCAGCGTCCACCTTATACGCAGAGCAAGCTTGTGCGTTGCGTAAAAGGCGCCGTACTTGACGTGGCTGTGGACATACGCAAAGGCTCGCCCACATACGGCAAACATGTTGCTGTGGAACTCACAGAGGACAATCACAGACAGTTCTTCGTACCGCGCGGCTTCGCGCATGGTTTCGCCGTACTTAGCGAAACTGCCGTTTTCCAGTATAAGTGTGACAACTTCTACCATCCTGAAGCAGACGGAGGCATATCCATTCTTGACGATTCGCTCGGCATTGACTGGAAGATTCCTACAGAGCATGCCATCCTTTCAGAGAAAGATACAAAGCATGAGCTATTGAAGGACTTCAACAGCCCATTTGACATCAATGTAGACTTGTATAAATAATCAAATATCTTCAAATTCAATGAATATATTAGTAACAGGTGCCAATGGTCAGCTTGGCAACGAAATGCGTATCGTTAGCAAGAACTCTGCTGACCATTATATTTTCACAGATGTCAATCAGGTGGAGGGTCAGGAGACCACTTACCTTGATATTACAGATATGGAAGCCATCCGCAAGATGGTGAACGACAACGATGTGAAAGCCATCATTAACTGTGCCGCATGGACCAATGTGGACGCATGCGAGACAGACGAGAAGCTGGCTGCCCTCGCTGAGAAGCTCAATGCTGACGCTCCTGAGAACCTTGCAAAGGCAATGAAGGAGGCAAACGGCATTCTCATTCAGATAAGCACAGACTACGTTTTCGGCAAAGAGCCTTACAACGTACCCTGTAATCCCGACCAGAAAGGAACTCCAACTGGCGTTTATGGAATGACAAAGCTTCATGGCGAGCAGAAAATCATTGCCACCGGATGTAAGTATGTCATCATTCGTACGGCTTGGCTCTACTCGGAGTTCGGCAAGAACTTCTGCAAGACAATGATGAACCTCACCGCCACTAAGCCTCAGCTGAAGGTGGTGTTCGACCAGTGTGGCACTCCTACCTACGCTCTCGACCTTGCCAATGCCATCCAGACCATTCTGGAAAAGATGAAGACGGAAGCAGACAATGCAAAATACGTCGGCGTCTACCACTTCTCTAATGAAGGTGTATGCTCTTGGTACGACTTCACACAGATGATTGCACGTATCTCTGGTCACACGGATTGCGACATCCAGCCATGTTACAGTTCAGAATATCCTTCCCCCGTGACACGCCCGGCCTACTCTGTCCTCGACAAGCGAAGCATCAAGGAAACCTTCGGAGTGAAGGTGCCTTATTGGGTTGACTCATTGGAGAAATGCATAGCAAACCTTGAAACCAAATAATTTAACACTAATCATTAAAAAACAGAAAAGAATGAAGAACATTATCATAACTGGTGGAGCCGGATTTATAGGCTCGCATGTGGTAAGACTGTTTGTAAACAAGTATCCCGAATACCACATCATCAACATTGACAAGCTCACATACGCTGGCAACCTTGCCAACCTCAAGGACATCGAGGACCGTCCTAACTATACATTCGTGAAGTGCGACATCTGCGACTTCGAGACAATTATGGACGTGATGAAGAAGTACGAGGTTGACGGCATCATCCATCTTGCAGCAGAAAGCCACGTCGACCGTTCCATCAAGGATCCCTTCACATTCGCACGCACCAACGTAATGGGTACGCTGACGCTGCTTCAGGCAGCAAAGCTGTATTGGGAAAGCCTGCCTGAGAAGTACGAAGGCAAGCGCTTCTATCACATCTCCACCGACGAGGTTTACGGAGCACTGGAGCTTACAAATCCCGAGGGCATCGAGTCGCCTTTCACAACAAAGGCTTCTTCAGAGCATCATCACGCCTACGGCACCGAATTCTTCCTGGAGACAACAAAGTATACCCCCCACTCTCCTTACTCAGCATCAAAGGCATCGAGCGACCATTTCGTACGCGCATTCCACGACACCTACGGCATGCCGACCATCGTGACCAACTGCTCTAACAACTATGGTCCTTACCAGTTCCCGGAGAAGCTCATCCCTCTCTTCATCAACAATATCCGCCATCGCAAGCCTCTTCCCGTCTACGGCGAGGGCCTCAACGTCCGCGACTGGCTCTACGTGGAGGACCACGCACGTGCCATCGACCTTATCTTCCATAAGGGCAAGGTGGCTGACACATACAACATCGGCGGCTTCAACGAGTGGAAGAACATCGACATCATCCACGTGCTTATCAAGACCGTTGACCGCCTGCTCGGTCGTGAAGAGGGAGAAGACCTCAACCTTATCACTCACGTGACAGACCGTATGGGTCACGATATGCGTTATGCAATCGACTCTCGCAAACTCCAGCGCGAACTCGGATGGGAACCGTCGCTTCAGTTTGAGGAAGGCATCGAGAAGACCGTACGCTGGTATCTCGACAATCAGGAGTGGATGGACAACGTAACGTCTGGCGACTACATGAAGTATTACGAAAGCATGTATAAGGACAGATAATCCTACAAACACAAAGCAGCGGTTACATCATATAAAAGTAACCGCTGCTTTTGTATTTTATTTATTTTCATACATATACATACAGCAAGAGGTCGGACTGAACATTCAATCCGACCTCTTGCTGTTTTTGTATCTTAAAACTTGCCTATAAATAAAGGCAATCTATTATTTTAACGGATGCGGTCCGCAGCTCTCACCAGCTTCTCGTCATGCAGGATGCCGGCACGCGCCATCACATTAAGGATGACAGCCACAGCAGGCAGACATGCCACGAACGCAATATGTAACGAAGCCGAAGGATCGATGACGTTTCTTGTCACCACACCGAGAACAATATACCATGCCACGAGCAGAAACTCGTTGCAAAGGCAAAGGCTCGCCTGAAGCTTTCTGTTACGGAAAAGGAAGATGGTGCCGAGGCTGAGCACGCTGCTGAGAAGCAGAATGCCAAACAAGCCACAAACCGAATAGTCCACCGAATCACCCTTATCCAGGAACAGATTGTTGAGCTTGAAGCTTGCGCCCATTCCTGCTGGTTCCACAGTGCCTAAAGGCTGGCACAGACAAACCACAGAAACGATGAACGCAATCAGAAGAAATATGCTTTGCTTACGCTGTATCATATTCTTACGTGTATATGCTATACATTAATAATATATACGCTACACATTAAGCCTGCTCCTGAACGGGGGCATTGTCCTGAGCGGGGTCGCGATAATACACATTTCCCTCAATGAACTCCTCAGTGGCAAGCAGCGTCGGCTTCGGAAGCTTCTCATAGTAGCGTGAGATCTCAATCTGCTCACGATTCTCAAAAACCTCCTCAAGCGAGTCGTTGTAGGAAGCAAACTCAGCAAGTTTCTTGTTGAGGTCCTGCTTGATCTCCACTGAAATCTGGTTAGCACGCTTAGCGATGATAGCAACACTCTCGTAAATGTTTCCGGTTTCCTCACACAGATCCATGATGTTGCGTGTGACTGTGTTTACCGGTGCTTTTGACTTTTTATAATCCATTTGTATACTAATATGTATTTTTTATTTTCAGTCCTTTGTCACTTCCTTGCACTTGCTGATGAATTTCTCAGCCATGCTCTTGTTCTTCGAGTCTGGATATTCGTTAATAAATCCGTAGCACTCGTCCTCTGCGTCCTGGAAGCGCTCCAGCTTCTTCTCCTCCACACTCTGCTGCGCCAGCTCAAACTTACTCTTCATGACAAGAAGGGCGAATTTCTCACGCAGTTTCGTATAAGGATAGTCCTTCAGCGCGTTCTGCGAAGTGATAATGCAAGCCTCATAGTTGTTGCCGCCATAGGTGCAGTTGCCGAAATACTGTCCGAGGTCATAATAGAGCTGAGCCGAATAAAACTCCTTCTGCACGAGCTTGTCCTGCAATTCAAAGAGCAGATTCTGTGCTTCCTCTCTGCGCGATCCGTCCGGGAAAAGGTCCAGATACTCCTGGAAAGCGGAGATGGCGTTCACCGTCTGCGACTGATCGAGACGCGGCTCCGGCGTGCAGTTGTAGAGGCTCATACCGATAAAGAATTCGGCTTCCTCTGCATAAGCGCCCTTTGGATAATTCTGATAGTATTTCTTGAATGCTGCGGCAGCACCCTCATAGTCTTTGGTATTATATTCAGACATAGCGAGCATGTACAGACTCTCCTGGGCATTGTCCGTTCCTTTCTGTAGCGTCACAAGTCCCTGAAGCAAAGTAGAGGCACGCACATACTTGCCATTAGCGAAGCATTCCTTGGCGTATTCGTATTTGTAGGTATTATCCGTTGTCTTGTATACCCTATTGAATTCGTTGGCGCAACTGGTAAACAATAGCGCCGAAAGAAGTATGCCGAATATCGATTTCTTCATATTATAACTCGTTTTGAATTGCAAAAATACACATTATTCCCCGATTCTCAAAACGATGTTCTCCTTTTTTAAGTAGATGTACGCCTTTTTTAAGTAAAAATCAGCATTCACTTGCCTATTTACAGGCTTTTTAGTATTTTTGCCAATCATCGGAGCCGTTTTGACTTACGCAAACAGCTCCATAACCATTTATCTGATATGGATTTCAAGATAACATCAAGATTCGCCCCCACCGGCGACCAGCCACAGGCAATCAAGAGTCTTACGGAGGGAATCCGTCAAGGCGACAAGGCACAGGTGCTGCTCGGTGTGACAGGTTCGGGAAAGACGTTCACGATGGCTAATGTCATCGCCAACATCGGACGCCCTACCCTTATCCTCAGCCACAACAAGACGCTTGCAGCACAGTTGTACGAGGAGATGAAAGGTTTCTTCCCGGACAACGCCGTGGAATACTACGTATCGTACTACGACTATTACCAGCCGGAAGCCTACCTGCCTTCGTCAGACACATACATAGAGAAAGACCTCGCCATCAATGAGGACATCGACAAGCTTCGCCTCTCTGCCGTCAGCGCCCTGCTCTCTGGCAGAAAGGACGTCATCGTCGTGTCGTCCGTATCGTGCATTTACGGTATGGGCGGTCCTACGGCTATGGCCAACAGCGTCATAAGCGTTAAGCGTGGCGACACCATTGAGCGCAACATGTTTCTGCGCAAACTCGTCGACGCACTCTACATCCGCAACGACATCGACTTGGTGCGTGGTACGTTCCGCGTCAAGGGCGACACGGTGGACATAGCCATGGCTTACAGCGACAACATTCTGCGCATAACATGGTGGGACGACGAGATAGACTCTATAGAAGAACTCGACAGCGTGACGTTCCATCGCTTGGCTTCTTTCGAGGAATATCAGATTTATCCTGCCAATCTCTTTGTCACTTCCAAGGAGCAGACCGAGCAAGCCATCCGACTTATTCAGGACGACCTGCTCAAGCAAGTGGATTTCTTCAACGACCTTGGCGACCATATCCGTGCGCAGCGCATCAAGGAACGCGTCGAGTATGACATGGAGATGATAAAGGAGCTTGGACATTGTTCGGGCATTGAGAACTATTCGCGCTACTTCGACGGACGCGAACCCGGCGAACGTCCTTACTGCCTGCTCGACTTCTTCCCCAAGGACTATCTCATGTTCATCGATGAGAGTCACGTCAGCGTGCCTCAGATAGGCGCCATGTATGGTGGCGACCGCGCCCGCAAGCAGAACCTTGTGGAATACGGATTCCGTCTGCCTGCCGCCTTTGACAACCGTCCGTTGAGATTTGAGGAATTTATGGAGATGACCAATCAGGTGGTGTACGTATCTGCTACACCAGCCGACTTCGAGATGAACGAGGCTGAGGGTGTTGTCGTAGAGCAGATTATCCGTCCCACCGGACTCCTCGACCCCATCATTGACGTACGTCCGAGCGAGAATCAGATTGACGACCTGCTGGAAGAGATTCTCTTACGTAAGGAGCATGAGGAACGCGTGCTTGTCACCACGCTGACGAAGCGTATGGCTGAGGAGCTGACGGAGTATCTGCTCTCTCACGACGTACGCGCCAACTATATCCATAGCGACGTAGCCACTCTCGACCGCGTGAAGATTATGAACGACCTGCGAGCCGGCGTTTACGACGTGCTCGTCGGCGTAAACCTTCTGCGTGAGGGACTTGACCTTCCTGAAGTGTCGCTCGTTGCCATTCTGGATGCCGACAAGGAAGGCTTCCTCAGAAGCCACCGCTCGCTTACGCAGACAGCCGGACGTGCCGCACGTAACGTCAACGGTATGGTGATAATGTACGCTGACCGTGTCACGGACAGCATGCAGAAGACCATCGACGAGACTGCCCGCCGCCGACAAATACAGCTTCGTTACAACGAGGAGCACGGCATCGTACCGCAACAGATCCGTAAGGACATCAAGGGTTCGCTTGCTTCTCTCTCACAGTCGGCTGACGGTCAGCCCGTTGCCGCCGCGTCTGCAAGCAGCTCCGCCACCGGCACCAAGCCTAAGCAGTATCAGCCGTATATCGAGCCTGACACGTACGCTTACGCCGCCGACCCGATAGTGAAGCGCATGACGAAGAAGCAGTTGGAGAAGAGCATCGCAAACACCACCCTGCTGATGAAGGAGGCAGCCAAAAACCTCGACTTCCTGCAAGCGGCACAGTATCGCGACGAGATTGTAAGGCTTCAAGATTTGCTCGAAAACCAGCAAAATTGACGTAAAATTACGTTAAGCCGTAACAAATAACATACTGCAACGAGTATGTAATATACAAAGTTTCACTAACTTTGCACTTGTCAAAGCGCCGCAAACGCATTGACAAGTACAAATTAATGCAATCATAAACAAATAAAGGAACCATAAAAATGATTAGAAATCTGATTATAGCTATCCTTCTCTGTAGCCCGCTTTTCTGCCAGGCGCAGAGCGAATGGGAAACTCCAAACGCCGTAAAGCCCAAAACCGAGAAGCCTAAGAAAGCCGACAAGGAAGAGGCTAAGAAGGAAGCGGTCAAGAACATAAAGGACTGGAAGTACATCCAGGAGGGCGCCGTGCCAGAGGTTGACGGCAAGGTGGTATTCTCCTCAGACATCGATCTGCCTGGCATGACAGCCGAAGAGATTTACGACAAGACATACGCTGCCTTGGACACTCTCGCACACAGCGAGAATCAGATACAAAGCGGCATTGCTATCGTCAACCGCAAGCAGCACATCATAGCAGCCCGCTATTCGGAATGGCTTGGGTTCTCCAGCTCGTTTATCTCGGTAGACCGCACCAAGTTCAATTACACCATGATAGCCAAATGCGCCGACGGCAAGCTGCACTTAACACTCGAACGCATATCGTACAGCTATGACGAAGGTCGCCCGTCAGCCATGCACACCACTGCCGACAAATGGATAAACGACAAGAACGCCGTCAACAAGAAGCGCACCAAGCTGCTCATAGGTCCGGCTAAGTTCCGTCGTAAGACCATTGACCGCAAGGACCAGATATTCACATTCATAAAAGAAGCATTAACAACAAAATAGATATGAACGACAACACACAGAACCAGCAGCCTGGCGCTGACAATGAGCAGCAGCCTGTCATAAGCGAGGCTCAGGACGAAGCTGCCGACATCGAGGAAGTGTCAGTGGTACGTCCTCCGAGGCATCATCGCCGCGAACCACAAGAAGACAAGTACTTCAAGATACGCAACATACTGAACATCATCTTTATGCTCGGAGCCGTTGTCGGCATGGCCGTATTCTATTTCGGCACACGCACCACCGGCACCATCATCATCATCACGGCCATAGCATTCAAGGTTATTGAATGCTTCTTCCGATTAATAAGACAATGACAAAAAACATCATACTGAACTTCCGTCTCAAGGCAGCAGCCGTCATCTTATGTCTGACCGGCCTTGCGACGGCAGCCCAAGCACAGATAAGGGACGACGAGTTCGACAACTTCACGCAGAACGATGAAGGCGTGATGAGCCGCCGAAACCAGCGAAACATAGCCGACTCGCTCGGCACCGACAAGGAGATTCCACGCGGACTGAAAGTGTGGACCGTCGACTCACGCTTCGGCGACGTCAGACCGGCAGAGGTCGACACGATGTCGCACATGTTCCCCAACACCATCTTCACCACCGGACTAAGAGGACAATACAATACCACCGGCAACCTTGGTGCACCGCGCATCAACCGTATCTTTGTGGACAGACCTGAGTCGGGCGAGCAGTTTGTCTTCTCACAGCCTTACGATTACGTAGTCACTCCCGTCGACCAGTTCCACTTCACCAACACGCTGTCGCCGTTCACCAACCTCACTTACAACAATGCCGGCAACCGCACCAACGGTGAGGACCACCTTACTGCCAAGTTCGGCGTCAACGCAGGCAAGCGCATAGGTGCTGGATTCAATTTCGACTACCTTTACGGAAGAGGCTATTACTCCAGCCAAAGCACCTCCCACTTCAAGTATTCGATGTACGGATCGTATATCGGCGACCGTTATCAGGCCCATATCCTCTTCTCCACCATCCGACAGAAGGTCACGGAGAACGGTGGCATAACGGACGACGAATACATCAAGCATCCAGACAGCTTCGACGACAATTTCGCCACCAACGAGATACCGACCGTCCTGCAGCAGAACTGGAACCGTAACGACAACCAGCACCTCTTCCTTACACACCGTTACAACCTTGGCTTCAGCCGCAAGGTGAAGATGACGGAGGAGGAGATTGCGGCACGCAAGTTCGCAATGGAGTCGATGAAGGAGAACCAGGCAAGCAAGGAGAAGGAGGAGGCACGCCGCAAAGCGGAGAAAGAGGGCCGCACCTTCGACGAGCGCAGCTACGAAAAAGCATCGGCGGGCGGACGTCCAGAGGGCGCAAGGATTGCCGGAGCCGAACCTGCCAAGACCGAAACGGAAGCAGAAAAGGCTGGCGAGGGACGCATAGCAGTCAATGGCAAAGTAGCCGCAGACAGTCTGAGCCTCATCGACGAGAAGAAGAAGGAGGAAGAACAATGGATGAAGACGGAATACGTGCCCGTCACAAGCTTCATCCACACAATGAAGTACGACAACTACAGACGCATCTACCAGGCATACCAGACACCTGCCGACTTCTACAAGAACACGTTTGACAACGTCGGAATAGTGTCAGGCGACTCCATTCTGGACAAGACATCGCACTATCGCCTCCAGAACACCTTCGCCGTTTCGCTCCTCGAGGGATTCAACAAGTGGGCGAAGGCAGGACTCAAGGCGTTTGTCACGTCAGACCTGCGCCACTTCACCCTACCCGACTCCACACGCTCCACAACGTCATACACGGAGCATAACCTGAGCATCGGAGCGCAACTCATAAAGCGTCTCGGACGCACGTTCCATTACGACGTCACGGCAGAGACATGGCTTGTGGGTAAGGATGTGGGAAGCCTGAAGGTGGACGCCAACGCTGACGTCAACTTCGCGTTGTTCGGCGACACAGTCCGCCTGGCAGCACGCGGCTTCTTCCATTCCGTCAAGCCGTCATTCTATTACCGCCACTATCATGCCAAGCATTACTGGTGGGACAACGACGACCTCTCAAAGATCATCCATTCACGTGTGGAGGGCGTCTTCACATACGAGAAGACCAACACCACGCTGCGCGTAGCCTTCGACAACCTCAAGAACTACACATACTTTGCGATGTCGTACGACGTGGATGCAGACACCAAGGCACGCACAGCCAATACCGTAAGGCCGCGCCAGAGCGGAAGCCCCATCAGCCTGTTGACGCTCTCGCTCGAACAGAACTTCAAGTTAGGACCGCTCCATTGGGAGAACCTCGTGACCTATCAGAAGTCGTCCAACAACGACGCTCTGCCCGTGCCAGACCTCAACGTATACACCAACCTGTATCTGAAGTTCCGCATAGCAAAGGTTCTGAAGTGCGATTTCGGTGCCGACGCCCGATACTTCACCAAGTATTACGCTCCAGACTACAGCCCGGCATTGGGACAGTTCTGCATGCAGGAAGGCAACAGCCGCACGGAAGTGGGCAACTACCCCGTAGTGAACGTCTACGCCAACTTCCACCTCCAGCACACACGCTTCTTCGTAATGATGAGTCACGTGAACGCCGGACAGGGCAACCGCAACTATTTCTTCACGCCGCACTATCCGCTCAACGAAAGAATCTTCCGCTTCGGCATAAGCTGGAACTTCTTCAACTAAGAGCCTCCTCAAACACATAAGTCAATAAAAGACAACACAATAAAGGCAACAAAGGACAACAACGTATCCATCACCCATCCGGTTAAGGATACAAAAACAAAGTCCATTGTTGCCTTTTTTTGAAAACTGAGAACAATTTGTTTTGTGGTATGTAAAAGTATTCGTACTTTTGAAAATTAGATCATACGAAATATTTTTACTGCTAATTATAAAACTTATGCAATACCCTCTTATATCAGAATATCTCGCCGCAATTCGCGATGCTGATGACAATCTTGACAAACTCAGCCATCTGGTGCCCGTGCTGGACAAATACGGTGAGCCGTATCGTAGCAGCGGTGCGTTTGCCGTCGTGTTCAAGATGAAGGACGAGCAAACAGGCAAATACTATGCCCTGAAGTGTTTCACCGAGGAACAGGAAGGTCGTGCGGAAGCTTACCGCCAGATAGCCGAAGAGTTGGAATTTGTCGATTCTTCTTATATCACTTCTGTGAAGTATCTGGAGAAGGAGCTTTTCGTTTACAGCAACTGTGAGGACGAAGAGTTCCCAGTGTTGCTGATGGATTGGATTGAGGGCGAGACGATGGAGACATACATCGCCGCTAACTACACGGACACTCACGCTATGTCGATGCTCTGCTACCGTTTCTGCAAAATGGCAGCTTGGCTTCGCTCGCAGTCGTTTGCTCATGGCGACATCAAGCCCGACAATATCATGGTGTGCCCCGACGGTACGCTGACGCTCGTCGACTATGATGGTATGTTCGTGCCGGCGATGAAAGGTCAGAAGTCGCCGACCGTCGGCACCAAGGACTTCTCGCATCCCCTTCGCACCATCGATGACTTCGACGAAACCATTGACGATTTCGCCTTGATTTCCATTGCCCTCTCACTAAAAGCCATCTCTCTCAATCCGTCTCTGCTTCAGACCTATGGAGCGTCCGACCGTCTCCTCTTCTCTGCCGCCGATTATATAGATTTGAGCAAGAGCAATACCTTCACCGCCCTGCAAGGCTTGTTGGCAGACGAGGAGGCAAGAACCCTCATGTCAATGTTCCTGTTAGCCAGCGCCAAAAAGAACTTGTCTATGTGCTCATTCAGATTGTTCGGTTTGCAGAAGCCGAAGGAAGAGGAAGTGTGGAGTACGGAGGTTACTGATGAAGATCTTAAAAATGCTGTGGAGGATGAGTTTGGTGTAAAATATAGCAAGGATTGGAAGAGATTGCTTAGAAAGCCAAAGAGCTTGAGGGGTAAATATTCAATTAGGAAAGGAGTAAAAGTTATTGGGAACGGGGCTTTTTTCTGGTGCGAATCTCTCACCAGCATAAATATCCCAAATAGTGTCACAACGATTGGAAACGGAGCTTTTAGCCGTTGCAGCTCTCTCA
>ERZ1023881.33-NODE-33-length-75566-cov-72.268266_pt1 | contig 75566 bp, 63 predicted proteins | sample MGYA00380393_ERZ1023881 | MGnify/ENA primary metagenome ERZ1023881 (study PRJEB33179, sample SAMN07449004) | human gut metagenome | biome: Human-gut; feature: Human associated habitat; material: Faeces | host: Homo sapiens | place: India: Bhopal | collected... | reverse complement strand
GCCGATGGTACTGCAATGCAATGCGGGAGAGTAGGTAGCCGCCTTCTTTTATCAAAGCCTCAGATTTCGAAAGATTTCTGAGGCTTTTTTGTATCTTTGCATTCACAAAAATAGAAATAATTATGAATCAATTTACAAAGATTATTGCAGCCCAACTCAAATTACGTGAGCAGGCTGTCGAGAATACATTGGAGCTTCTTGAAGAAGGATGCACCATTCCTTTTATTTCCCGTTACCGTAAGGAGAAAACGGGAAATATGGATGAGGTGAATATCGAGGCTATCGCTCAGGCTAACGAAAAGTTGAAGGAAATGGCGAAACGAAAAGAAACCATCCTGAAGACTATTGATGAGCAAGGTAAACTGACAGATGCTCTTAAAGAGCGTATCGAAAACTGTTGGGATGCCACAGAATTGGAGGATATCTACCTTCCTTTCAAACCTAAGCGCAGAACCCGTGCACAGATTGCACGTGAGGCTGGTTTGGAACCTTTAGCGCAAGTTCTGCTTTTTCAGCGTGAACGTAATCCGCAGCAGGCTGCTAAGAAGTTTGTAGGCGACAAGGTGAAGGATGCTGATGCTGCCCTGCAGGGTGCTAAGGATATCATTGCCGAAATGGTGAGCGAGAGCGAGGAAAGCAGAAACCAGATTCGTGGAGAATTCCGTCGTGGTGCTATCATCACCTCTAAGGTGGTGGCTAAGAAAAAGGATGAGGAGGAAGCACAGCGCTTTTCTGATTACTTCGATTTCTCTGAGCCTTTGAAGAAATGTTCTTCTCATCGACTGTTGGCTATGCGTCGTGGTGAAGCTGCCGGTTTCCTCCGTATCAGTATCTCTGCAGATGATGAACAATGCCAGAGCAAGCTTAAACGCCATTATGTACATGGATATGGTGAGTGCCAGACATTGGTAGGTGAAGCGGTGGATGATGCCTTTAAGCGTCTTTTGAAACCTAGTATTGAAACCGAATTTGCTGCTCTCAGTAAGCAGAAGGCGGATGAAGAGGCTATTGTTGTTTTTGCAGAGAACCTGCGCCAGCTCTTGCTCGCTGCTCCTTTAGGTCAGAAGCGAGTGATGGCGGTGGATCCTGGTTTTGCCAACGGTTGCAAGACCTGCTGTCTCGATGCCCAGGGCAATCTGATTCATCACGAAATCGTATTCCCTCATCCTCCACGTAACAAGAAGAGCGAAGCTACTGCTGCCATCCAGCGCATGGTGAAGATGTATCAGGTAGAGGCGATGGCTGTGGGTAATGGTACGGCAAGCCGTGAAACCAGCGACTGGTTGCACGAAATAAGTTATCCACACCCTGTGGATATCTATGTAGTAAGTGAGGATGGTGCTTCTATCTATTCTGCTTCCAAGATTGCCAGAGATGAATTCCCTGATGAAGATGTCACTGTGCGTGGTGCCGTAAGTATCGGCAGACGACTGATGGATCCGCTTGCCGAACTGGTAAAGATTGATCCTAAGAGCATCGGTGTAGGACAGTATCAGCATGATGTGGATCAAACACAGCTTAAGAAGAGCTTGGATACCGTGGTGATGAGTTGTGTAAACTCGGTGGGTGTAAACCTGAATACTGCATCCCAGCATCTCCTGACCTACGTGAGTGGTCTCGGTCCTACTCTTGCCAAGAATATTGTGGAATACCGTAAGGAGAATGGAGCCTTCGCTTCGCGTGCACAGTTGAAGAAAGTGCCACGTCTGGGGCCTTCTGCTTTCGAGCAGTGTGCTGGCTTCCTCCGTATTCCTGGAGCTAGAAATCCTTTGGATAACAGTGCTGTTCACCCAGAGCGTTATGCCTTGGTTGAGCAGATGGCGAAAGATCAGGGAGTCACCGTGAAGCAGCTGGTGGAAGATAAGGATTTGCAGAAGAAAATAGATATTAAAAAATATGTCACTGCCGAGGTGGGTATGCCTACTTTGATGGATATTATGGCAGAGCTTGACAAACCTGGTTTGGATCCTCGTGGAGAGGTTGAAAAATTTGAGTTTGATGCGAGCATCAAGACCATTGAGGATCTTCAGGAGGGTATGGTAGTGCCTGGCATCGTAACTAATATCACCAAATTTGGTGCCTTTGTAGATATAGGTGTTCACAATGATGGATTGGTTCACGTTTCACAGATGTCAAACCGCTACATCAGTGACCCTAGTGAAGTGGTGAAGCTCCATGAGCATGTGATGGTGAGAGTGACAGAAGTGGATTTGAAGCGTAAGCGCATTGCCTTGTCAATGAAGGGAGTGAAATAATGGATATGAATCAATATATAAACAAAGGTGAAAATATAAATAAAGGTGAAACCCTCGGTAAAGAGGGCTTCACCCATTTTGGAGACAGTACTCATCAAGACAGTTGCTCTCTATCCAGTATCTCTCAAGACAGTATAGAGTCGGCTTATTGCTTTATTCATCAGAAGCTTCGGGTCTATGAGTTTTCTACCAATCTCACGCAGCGTGATGATATCGAATATGCTATCAGCCAGTATGTGGATGGTATGAATCCGCAGCTTTATCAGAAACTTGCTGATGGAAGAGATGGTTTCCTTCTCGACCATGTAAGTTTTGAGCAGGATATGAGAAAGGCACAGGAGCAACTGGAAAAAATGATGGTGTAACCTATTTATTTCAAATTACAGTCGGGAAGAACTGCCATGCATCTTCTTCCTTCTACGGTTTTCAGGATGCATCCGATGGTCTTTCTACCGATGTTTCTATTGACAGGGACTTGATTCTGCGCAATTATTTCTACATAATGAACGCCGGCATTCGGTACATCCATAGGAAGGGTACCTTCTGCTTGCATCTTGCCGTGTTCGAATCTGTCAACATCATCAAATCTGACGTAATGGTTGGTCTTGCCGTCAATGAATCCCACACATACAGAGTCCTTGTCTGAGGCAACGGACGCAAAGATGAGTTTTTCGCCAGCGTAACGCTTGAATGCTCTGCCTCGTTCTCTCTGCAAGAGCTCTGCCATCGAAACCTTGCATACTTTTCCGCTTTCATAGACAAGAATGAGCCATCCTTCTTCTTCGTCTTCATGAACAGCCAGTTTCAGGCGATAATCCTGCCAGTCGTCTTCATCCAGTATCTTGTATTCGTCCGTGTCCATCAGACAGATGACTGCCGTGATAGGGCGGTAGCCTTCCTCGTAATCGTGCAATGCATTGTTGCGCAGACGTGAGGTTTGGATGTGGTCGGTGATAGGAGCAGATTCTACATGCTTAGTGGAGTTTTTTGACTCCTTGGTGGCTAGAGTGTTTTCTAACGCAGTCGGCATTTCTTCCTGTGTAATCACAGCATGCGGAATGTGCTCTTCTGCCCATTGTTTTCTGATGGCAAGGAATTTGTCCTTGTAGGTATCGTTTACCTTGCGCGCAGATGTACCCATGCGTTCATAATATACATTGCCTACGGCTTTAGGTGTAGGGCATGGCTCGATGTCGATGATGAGTACCGCATTGCTGATATCCGTATCGAAGTGAGTATGTATATAATGTGCTCCTTCCTGACCTAGATAATAGATAATCTGATTGTTGACATATACCTCATACTTATCTCTGGAGCCTTTGAAGAGCGGGTTCTTCAAGTCCTCTTCCAATCCCATTTCATAGCCAATATCTGATACGCCCAGATAGAGATGGCCGCCCTCGGCATTGAGGAAGGCACATATTTCCTGCATAATCTTGACGGTTTGTGCCTGCACATCCACTCGCATAGAGTTTTCTGGATAGATGATGGATGTCTTGAACTCGGTATGGAAATCTTCCTTGCCATAGTTCTTCTTGTTGGAAGATGACTTGTGGAGTTTCAGAAGAGCGCGAATCTTGTCGAGGATATCACCGGCTTGGGTGAGAAGTCCCGATTTCTTCACGAAGTTATGAGAGAGCACGAGCGATGCCAGTTGCTGCAGGTGAGGATCTTCTGTAAGACAGCTCCAACGATACAGGTCTTCGTAGTGTTCCTCGCTATCCAGACAACCGATGATACGCAATTGCATAAAGTCGTGGCGAAGGATGGCATTGCGTTCAAATAATTCCGGTTCCTTTTCGGCGATGTGTTCAATCTTGTTGATATCTACCTTATCTAATGTTGCAAAATCGTTGAGTACCTCCAGGAGCGTAAGTCGACTATCGTAATAACTGGTTCTCTCCTTGCTGTCGAGCATGATGGCAAGAAGTCGGCAGAAATTGAGATAGTTGTATGCCTTGATCTTGTCTTCTTCTAGGGTGGCTTTGGCATCTATGATGCTCATCATTTCCGACACATATACTTTCTCTATAGGCATCGCATTAGCCAATTCATCCTTTTCATTCTTTGGATTGTAAACCTCATGTGCTGCATACCCCAGCATCAGCTGATGGAAAGCATCGGCAAGACTGAATCGGCTTTCCGGTGATTCCCGCAGGAAGGTGCCGTTGAGATAACCATTGGTTCCTTCCGTGATGTTATCAACTTCTATCACCATGCCTTTTTTCAAATCATCGAGAGTCATGCCAGGGGCAGGACATACAGAAACAGAAAAGCCTTCGCTGCTTACGGCTGGAACCCGAGGTACGTCGGGTACCTGAGTGAAGAGCAGACAGGTGAGGCGAGAGTTATAAAACAGATCGTTTACTCGTACGTCGTCTGCGTATTCGCTGATCATATCACGCATGGCAAAGACATAACTTCCGTCATTGTTGACTTCTTTTACGTAAGCATGCAACAAGAGCGGCATCCCTTGATATTCAAATGACTGGGTGTTGATGTCGCCAGGGAAGAAAGGAACAACATCGTTTAATACGTCTAATGTTCCCACTCCCTCACAACCTTCTTCTACTACTTTGCATTCAAATAAGAGCTGTCCTGCCAATTGTTTGGTTACGATGATGGTAGTTTCATCATCTATATATAGTTTTCTATTTTGCTTTTTCGAGGACTTGCGTTTTTGGGAGAATAGAGAATGGTTGATGTATTCCCACAGTTCCTTATAGTGTTCGATGGTAGTACCTACTTTTCCACGCAGTTTCACCGGTGGTTTTTCGTCCAGGCGGATGGAAAGTCCATGCCACAATCCCATGCGTGAAGCTAAGGGCATATATACATTTTCTTTATCTAGATCCTTTGGCTGTATGGTGATGGCTTGCTCGTTAATGGTGAGGAGGGTTGTTTCATTCTCATATTTGGCAGGTTCAAAACTCTCCACGGTTTCATTGTCCTGTTGGGAGCAGAGCATATTGGCGAGGACGAATGCGTCATCGCTGTTGAAAGGAAGGGCTGCATTGAATTCTGTCGGGGTGAAGAGAGAAAGGAATGCTTTCTGGAGAGTCTTGTTAGGGTCGCTTACATTCATCAGCGAAACCAAGCGATAGAGCAATGCCTGATTCAATGAGTTGTCGTAAATCTTATGCGATGCATGACGTCCCAGTATCAGCTCGATGGTCAAAACCTGAATCATGGTTTCCTTGGTTGTTGCATCGCTGGAGAGTCTGTCTGTCTGGTGATAGATATTCTCTACATAGCTTTGTAACAGTTTGAGCCATTGCATCTGAAAGGGTTTTCTGTTCCAAAGATATACCTGCTGGCTGCGAAGGGTGGTCAGGATAGACGTGATGAGTTTTTCCATAATCGAAAAGTCGAGCATGAAGATGCATTGCATGATGCAGAACTGCTTGCGTGGATGGTAGATATAGGCACAAGTGGATAGAGTGGAAAGAATCTGGCTGATGGTATGCTCGGCCTTTCCCTCTCTTAATATTCTGATGGCTTGAATGTAGTAAGATATCAGTTCGATGATATCGGTAAATCGCTGTTCTAGCAGCATGCGTTCGGCTTCCTTGCATCGGGGCAGGAGATACTCTCCCTGTAGCGTTTCGATGCATTGGGAATGAATCTGCAGGAGTAATGTCTGTAATTCATCTTGGCTGAGATGATTGGAGATGCCAGCTATCCATCGGTGGCACTCCAGGTCGAAGATGTCAGAAGGCGTATCTCCGAGCATCAGATTTCTGAACTCAGGGGTATTCCAGTTTTCATCACCTATGATTTCACGAAAATCTTTATCTGAAAGTGAAAACTCCGACTTATCGGCGCCCAATACTTCTACGAGTTGTACCTCCATGTATTTCTGGCGGAACTTCATCACTCTGCATCTTATTCTAGGAGTGAGCGCTGCATTGATGATGGTATCTCTTTTCAACATTGCCGTGAAGCCGTATTCGTCTTCCAGGTGATAGAAATCACCTAATGTCATCTTGATCTTGAAATCCACCTCATCATTTTCCTTATAATGTTTTCTCATGAGGTGTTCTATGTTCTGGGAAATGAAAACCTTGCCTAGATGGGTTGTAATCATCAGACAGTCAAGTGTCTTAGGGGCGGGTTGCCTCCTTTGGAAGTCAATCTGTCCTACCTTGTAAATTCTGTTTTCTACTTCGATGACGAACTTATGTTCTTCTTCATCAATGCGCAGAACCTTTGCCTTGATATTCTTGTAATTATTCATATAGAATGGTTTTTTGTGATATGATGTTATAATAATACTGCAAAGATATATATATTCTGTGAATTTTCAGTATTTTCTCGTTAAAAAAACTCTAATTTTAACAAAGCATAAAAAGTTGGCATAACGTATGATGCCATGAATATTTTTTTGTATATTTGCATTTTCGATAAAACATTAATAAACTAGAGACGATGAAAGCATTTACATATATTAAAAAAGGAGAATTCGCTTTTGTAGAGAAAGCGAAACCTACCATCAAGGATGCCAAGGATGCTATAGTGAGAGTAACAATGAGCAGTATCTGTACCAGCGATCTGCATATCAAGCATGGTTCAGTGCCTCGTGCTGTACCAGGTATTACTGTGGGGCATGAGATGGTGGGTGTTGTAGAAGAAGTAGGCGGGCAGGTTACCCATGTGAAGCCGGGCGATAGAGTAACGGTGAATGTGGAGACTTATTGTGGCGAATGCTTCTACTGCCAGCATGGATACGTAAACAACTGTACTTCTCCTCACGGTGGCTGGGCGTTGGGGTGCAGGATAGATGGTGGCCAGACGGAATACGTCAGAGTTCCGTATGCCACTACCGGATTGAATAAGATTCCTGATACGGTGAGCGATGAGCAGGCACTCTTTGTTGGCGATATTCTTGCCACTGGATTCTGGGCAACCCGAATCTCGGAAATTAAGGAAGAAGATACGGTTCTCATTATTGGAGCAGGTCCTACGGGAGTTTGCTGTTTGCTCTGTACCTTACTGAAGAATCCTGGAAAAATCATCGTTTGCGAGAAATCAGAAGCCAGGAGAGCATTTATCCAGGAACATTATCCGCAGGTTCTTGTGGTAGAACCGGAAGATTGCGAAACCTTCGTCAAGGAGCAGGGTTTGCATGGTGGAGCCGATGTGGTGATGGAGGTAGCTGGTGGTTCAGATACCTTCCAGTTGGCATGGAAGTGTGCCCGTCCTAATGCCATCGTTACTATTGTTGCTATGTATGATAAGCCCCAGATGCTTCCGCTTCCTGATATGTATGGCAAGAATCTCATTTTCAAGACGGGTGGAGTAGATGGCTGTGATTGTGAGGAAATCCTGAGCTTGATAGCACAGGGCAAGATAGATACCACTCCTCTCATTACCCATCGTTTTCCGTTATCTAGAATAGAGGAAGCTTACGATGTGTTTGAGAATAGAAAAGATGGGGTTATCAAGGTTGCTCTATATTGAGGTTTTCATATAAGTTGCCCTTTATTGAGGTTTCATGTAAATTGAGATTTCACATAAAAACAGGGCGCAAGCTATTCCTGTTGCGGAAAAAGCTTGCGCCCTTGATATATTTACGATGAGTAAATGAGCTTTTCTAAGATTAGAACTTGTAGATAGCACCAAAAGAAATGTTGCTAGCATCTACGTCAACTCCGAATGTAGATGAGCTCTTGCCCTCTTCTGGAGAATAACCTCTGTAACCGAGGAAGCCAATCTTTGAGATGAATTCAACATGCTTTGTAAGCTTAACAGCCAAACCTGGCTTGATGCCTACCTCGTAGAAGTCGCCACCGCCCTTGCTGACGCTGCCGTAACCGATTGTACCCTCGAAGAAGAGATCAACTACCTTGCTCTCTACTGCTGCATAGCGTACGTAAGGAGCAATAGTGAAGGTAGTAGCATCGCCAACAGGAGAAATCTTGCAAACTTCGCCCTTCTGGATACCTACCTCGATACCGGCATCCCACTTGTTGTTGAACTGGTAACCGATTTCTGGGATGAGCTTGTAAGCTGTCTTGCTGTCACTATCACCGATCTTGTTGCTAGAGATGCCAGCAGTACCACCGATGTAAACCTGTGCGCTTGCACAAACAGAAACGAGAGCCATCATAAGGCTCAACATAATCTTCTTCATAATTAATCTTTTAAACCGAAATTAATACTTTGTTTCTTTTCTTTTATTGGAATTCCGTGGGCAAAGGTATAGGAAATATGCGAAAAACAAGAATAGTTTATCTGGTTTTCTTGTAAAATATGGGAATTTGTTGATTTAAATCAAAAAACGTGGTTATGTGACGACTGTTTCTTCCAATATCTATGAGTAAGTAGGTTGATGATAACTTCCTGGTTTCTAAAAGAAAAAATCCTAACTGCTTATTATCAAGCAGTTAGGATTTTCTTCGGTGCGCCTGATAGGACTCGAACCTACACGGCCTAAACCACTAGATCCTAAGTCTAGCGCGTCTACCAATTTCGCCACAAGCGCATTTGTGAGTGCAAAGATACAATAAATATTCGAATAAAAAGAAGAAATGAGCAGAAAAAAGCGGGTTTGTTTGTTTTTTACGAGAAATAATGGTACTTTTGCAGGCAAACTGAAAATAATCATGATGAAAAAATGAATTATACAATAAAATTATAGTAACAATGAATACAAAGAATCTATTATTGTTGGCATCTCTTGTTTTTGCGATGCCATTGTCTGCTCAGAGTCCTCTGGAGGATTTCAAGCGAGACATTACACTCTCGGGTAGTAACTATGTGGCTTATCGCGGGCCTCAGAAGCAGTTAACTCCGGCGCCTAAGGGATATAAGCCTTTCTATCTGAGCCACTATGGCCGTCATGGCTCCCGCTATATGATTGGCAAGCAGGCGTATGATGTGCCTTATTTCTCCCTGTTGAAGGCGAAGCAGGAAGGTAAGTTGACTGCCAAGGGTGAGGAAACACTGGCTAAGGTGAAGCTGATTCGTGAAGAGGCAAAGGGACGTGATGGCGAGTTGACTCCGCTGGGAGCTCTCCAGCATCAGGGGATTACCAAGCGAATGATGGAAAGATTTCCTGAGATCTTTGCCGGTAATACGAATATTGAGGCACGAAGCACGGTGGTGATCCGCTGCATTCTCTCAATGGAGAATGGCTTGCAGCAGATGCTTCGCATGAATCCTAAGCTTCATATCTTCCACGATGCCAGTGAGCATGATATGTACTATATGAATCAGGGAGATAGATACCTGGATAGCTTGAAGAATTCTGTGGGCAGAAAGGTGGTGCAGGAGGAGTTTTCCAAGAAGCATGCCTGCTATAGCCGAGTGATGCAGGAACTTTTCAATGATCCGGCTTGGGTGAAGCAGAATATCAACCAGAGCGACTTGAATAGAAAACTTTATGAGATGGCTAGCTCTGTACAGGGTACTGAGTTGAGAGGCAAGGTTTCGCTTTATGATCTCTTTACTGAGGAGGAGTTGTATCAGAATTGGGTAAGTACCAATATCTGGTGGCAGATGGCGTATGGCAATTCTCCTTATACGGGCAATGTTCAGCCATATTCCCAGCGTAATCTTCTGATGGATATCATCGAAAAGGCTGATAGCTGCATAGCTCTTCCGCATCCGGGTGCTACCTTGAGATATGGTCATGATACGATGGTTACTCCGCTTACTTGCCTCCTGGATCTGAATGGATATGGCGAGGAGATCAGAGATCCTGAGAGAATTTCTTCTCAATGGTTTGATTATAAGATTACTCCGATGGCTACCAACCTTCAGTTTGTATTCTATCGCAACAAGGTGAATGATGTGCTGGTGAAGGTATTGCTCTGCGAGGATGAGGCTACGCTTCCTATCAAGAGCGATGTGGAGCCTTATTACCACTGGAATGATTTCAAGGCTTACTGCCTGGAGAAGCTGAAGGGATATAAAAAGTAAAAATATACAGCAATGCGACGCATATAATCATCTATAGAAAAAAAGGAGGGTGTGTCACAGGTACACCCTCCTAAAAAATATATATCGAAAACTTTTCGAATTCTTTTATTGCTTCGATAACCAATCTTTGTCTTTCTGATCTTCTTCGAAATCTTTTTCAGAGAAGAGATTGGTTTGACCGGTCAGTTCATCTATTACCTGCTGCTCGCTTTTTCCTGCATCAGGATCGAGATTCTCTACAGCTTCAGCATTCTTACCTGCGCCTTCAGAATCGCCGGTTGCATCTTCTGCATCAGGATCATCTTCTGCTGGAGGCTCCGGGAATCTTGTCGGCTCTAATTCCTCAATGCTTTCCAGTTTCCATGTCGTCAGGCGCTTACCCTTTGCCTTGAAACTCTTCTGGGCGATGAATTGCTCGGCATCGATTTCTTCGGCAGGTCGGATGGCATCCACACCCCCATAGGTAACCTTGAGGCGAGGGAATGGGGTATCGGTGAGCAGGATGAGCTTGCTGTTCGGATTCTCTCCCAGACAATTCTGGTGGCGCTTGGTGGCATCCATCGTAAATCGCTTGATGTATGGATATCCCTCATTGTCGGCATCATAGAGAATGGCTGTCCATATCTTGTGCTCGTCCCATTTCTCCAATCTCAGGATGTTGTCCTCGTAATGGTTGTTCACATCGAAGTTGGTGATGTAGAATTCGCCGTTGTCGAGTACTACCAGGATAGAGTCATCATCGTTGAATTCTCCCAGGAATCTGCCGTTCTCATCATAGTTGATGCGGTTTACATCCGGGTCGAACCATACCTTTCTTCCTCCCAGGGTACTGTGTCCGTGGCTCTTCAATCCGATGCGGCGGATGGTTCGCTTGGTGAGCAGGTTGCCCTTGGCAGCACGTCCCTTGATGAGGATTTCAGAGAAATCTTTCTCCAGGAAGATGCTCTGGCGTTTCTTGCTCAGATCAGGTTCCATCGTCACCTTGATGATTTCTGCCTCGCCGTTAGGGTTGGCGGTGAAGTAGATGATGCGGCTTCCCGGTGTGCCCTGGGTGATATCGTAGAGCTTGTCGCGTGTCATGGCGGTTACGTTGAATCGCTTGATGAAGTAGTCACCCTGCTTGCCGTCACGATATACGCAGTTGTAGATGGTTCGCTTGTCGTTCTTTTTGAACACCTGTACGTGGAGGATGTTCTTACCCACGAATATCTTGTCGGCAACCTTGGTTACCTTGAATTTTCCATCCTTGTAGAAGATGATGATGTCGTCGAGATCAGAGCAGTTGCATACGAATTCATCCTTCTTCAAGCCTGTACCCACGAAACCTTCCTGTCGGTTGATGTAGAGTTTCTGGTTGGCTTCCACCACCTTGGTCACCTCGATGGTATCGAAGTTCCTGATTTCGGTTTTTCTAGGATGCATCTTTCCGTACTTGCCCTTGAGATACTCAAACCAGTTGATGGTGACATCGGTCATGTGGGCGAGGTCGTTTTCTATTTCAGCCAGTTCTGCCTTGATCTTCAGCAGGAGGTCATCCGCCTTATCCTTATTATATTTCAGGATTCGCTGCATCTTGATTTCCAGGAGCTTGAGGATGTCGTCGCGTGTGATGTCCCGGTGGAAGGAGTATTCCACGTTTCCCTTGCCGTCGATATTGGCGGTGAAGATCTGATCCTTGAACGGCTCCAGTTTGGAGTAGATGAATGCCACTACCTCGTCCTGACTCTTGCTCTGCTCGAACTTGCGCTCCTTGTAGATGCGCTCCTCTATGAAGATGCGTTCGAGCGAGGAGAAGAAGAGCTGCTCTTCCAGCTCACCCTTTCGGATCATCAGTTCGCGTCGGAGCAATCCCATGGTGCGGTCAACGCTATGTCTGAGCACATCGCTCACGGTGAGGAACTTCGGCTTGTTGTCCTCGATGACGCAGCAGTTGGGCGATATGTTGATTTCGCAGTCGCTGAAGGCATAGAGGGCATCCATCGTCTTGTCCGAAGAAGTGCCTGGTGCCAGATGCACGAGGATTTCCACGTTGGCTGATGTGACATCATCCACCTTTCTTGCCTTGATCTTTCCCTTTTCCACTGCCTTGGTGATGGAGTCGATGAGGCTTCCGGTGGTTTTGCTGAATGGTATCTCGCTGATTACGAGTGTCTTGTTGTCGAGCTTGTCTATCTTGGCTCTTACCTTCAGTACGCCTCCTCGCTGTCCGTCGTTGTATTTGCTTACGTCGATGGCGCCTCCAGTAGGGAAATCCGGATAGAGCTGGAAGGGTTCTCCCTTGAGGTAGTGGATGGCAGCATCGCAGAGGTCGTTGAAGTTATGCGGCAGTACCTTGCTGCTCAAACCCACGGCGATACCCTCGGCACCTTGTGCCAGGAGCAGCGGGAATTTGGCTGGCAGGGTGATAGGTTCCTTGTTTCTGCCATCGTAGGAGAGTTGCCAGTCGGTGGTTTTAGGGTTGAATACCACATCCAGGGCAAATTTCGAGAGTCGTGCCTCGATGTATCGGGGAGCGGCTGCACGGTCGCCGGTGAGTATGTTACCCCAGTTACCCTGTGTGTCGATGAGCAGGTCTTTCTGTCCCATCTGCACGAGTGCATCTCCGATGGATGCGTCTCCGTGAGGGTGGAACTGCATCGTATGTCCCACGATGTTAGCCACCTTGTTGTATCTTCCGTCATCCATGCGTTTCATGGAGTGGAGGATGCGTCGCTGTACGGGTTTCAATCCGTCTTCGATATGGGGCACGGCTCGCTCCAGGATCACATACGATGCATAGTCGAGGAACCAGTTCTGATACATTCCGCTGAGGTGATGTACGGCAGAAGCATCAAAACGGTTCACCGGCTTGTAGTCGGAGTGTTCCTGAGGCGTATTTTCCTCATTTATTTCGTTTTTATCTTTAATTTCGTCGCTCATATATAGCTTTTAATACTTATTTTATTAATTTATGGCAAAAATACAACAATTTTTCGAGAAAAAAGAGTATCTTTGCCGAAAATTTGAAAAAAATAAGATTTAATCATGGCACAGGAAGATGTTTTTAAGAAAATTGTAAGCCATTGCAAGGAATATGGCTTTGTGTTCCCTAGTAGTGAAATTTATGATGGCTTGGCTGCCGTTTACGACTATGGTCAGAATGGTGTTGAGCTCAAGAATAATATCAAGCAGTACTGGTGGCAGAGTATGGTATTGTTGCACGAGAACATTGTAGGTCTCGATGCAGCTATCTTCATGCACCCTACCGTATGGAAGGCTTCAGGTCACGTTGATGCTTTCAACGACCCATTGATCGATAACCGTGATTCCAAGAAGCGTTATCGTGCCGATGTGCTCATCGAGGATCACATGGCTAAGTATGAGGAGAAGATTGCCAAGGAGATTGCCAAGGCTAAGAAGCGTTTCGGCGATAGCTTTGATGAGGCTCAGTTCCGTGCAACTAATCCTCGCGTTCTGGAGAACCAGAAGAAGTTTGATGATCTCCATGCCCGCTATACTGAGGCTATGCAGGGTCCTAACCTGGAGATGCTGAAGCAGATTATCGAGGATGAGGGTATTGTTTGCCCTATCAGCGGTACCAAGAACTGGACTGATGTCCGTCAGTTCAACCTGATGTTCTCTACCCAGATGGGTGCTGCCAGCGATGCTACAAGCAAGGTTTATCTCCGTCCTGAGACAGCTCAGGGTATCTTCGTAGATTACCTGAGTGTACAGAAGACCGGTCGTATGAAGTTGCCATTCGGTATCTGCCAGATTGGTAAGGCATTCCGCAACGAGGTAGTTGCCCGTCAGTTCGTATTCCGTATGCGTGAGTTCGAGCAGATGGAGATGCAGTTCTTCTGCCAGCCTGGTACTGAGATGAAGTGGTTTGAGTATTGGAAGAAGGTTCGTCTGGCTTGGCACGAGGCTCTCGGTATGGGTAATGAGAACTACCGTTACCACGATCACGAGAAGCTGGCTCACTATGCCAATGCTGCTACCGACATCGAGTTTAAGATGCCATTCGGTTTCAAGGAGGTAGAGGGTATCCACAGCCGTACCAATTTCGACCTTTCTCAGCACGAGAAGTACAGCGGCCGATCTATCAAGTACTTCGATCCTGAGAAGAACGAGAGCTATGTGCCTTACGATGTAGAGACCTCTATCGGTGTTGACCGTATGTTCCTCAGCGTGATGTGCCACTCTTACTGCGAGGAGAAGCTTGAAAATGGTGAGACACGTGTGGTATTGCGTTTGCCAGAGGCATTGGCTCCAGTGAAGTGCGCCGTATTCCCATTGGATAAGAAGGATGGCCTGCCAGAGTTGGCTCACGAGATTGTGGATGAGTTGAAGTTCCACTTCAATACCCACTATGGCGATCCTAAGGATTCCATCGGTAAGCGTTACCGTCGCCAGGATGCCATCGGTACTCCATTCTGTATCACCGTTGACCACGAGACACCTAAGGATCACAAGGTAACTTTGCGTTATCGTGATACCATGGAGCAGGAGCGCGTAGCTATCTCTGACCTTCGTGGCATCATCGAGGATCGCGTAAGTATCACCAGTGTATTAAAGAAACTTGGTAATGAAATTAAGAATTTCTAAATATCTCTTCTTGCTCATGATGGCAGTGTTCGCCCTGTCATCATGCAGCGAAGATGATAACACCGTAGATGAGTATGCCAACTGGCAGGAGCGCAACGAACAGGCTTTTGACGATACTTTGGCTTATGCCCGTCAGCAGATAGCCAACGGCAGCACCGAATGGAAGGTGATTCGTAAATGGTCGCTCCAGAACCAGATACCTAACAAGGATGTGAATGGTATGGATGTTCCGCTTTCCTACAAGGATGCTGATCACATCGTGGTTCGCGTGTTGAAGGAAGGCAAGGGCAGCGGATGCCCTATGTACACCGATTCTGTGAAGGTGAGCTATTTGGGCAGATTGCTGGGCACTGATACTTATCCTGCAGGTTATGTATTCGATAAGACCTTCGAGGGTACCTACGACAAGGCCACAGCTCAGGTTACAACCAATTTGGCAAGTGGCTGGATAGATGGTTTTACCACAGCCGTGCTCAATATGCACATCGGCGATCATTGGCTGGTGTATATCCCATATCAGCTGGCTTATGGTTCTACCCAGAGTTCGAGTAGCGTAATCCCTGCCTATTCCATGCTTCGCTTCGAGATAGTGCTCGACAGCTACTATCGTCCGGGTCAGGTAATACCGGGTTCAAGAGCTGCTGCCCAGGCACTCAAGGGAGAATGGATTACAGAGTAGGATTTTTTGGGGATTTACACCTTATTATATATAGGTGATAGAATAGAAGCGTTCCTAGGATTGCCGTCTGATGGCATTCTTAGGAACGCTTTGTGTTAACATACCTTTTTGATGTGTTAACAAGTGTTCGTGTTCGCGCACAAAATGTTGTCGATATTAAAAAAATGTTAGTTTTCTGCATTTTTTCGGGTAAAAGTATTGCAGTTCCAGAAAATAGTTGTACCTTTGCATCAGAAAAAATAAGTTTTAGGTTTTTAGTTAGGTAATAGATTTTATTAGGTTTAGTTGTTAGGTAAAGTTAAGATTGTTGTTCATTGGTTTATTGGTTTTAGTTAAGGTAGTTAGAAAAGATTGTTTATTCAAGGACGACAGGTGTTAGTTAAGGTAAGAATAAGATTGTTTATTCAGTGACGACAAAAAACAGTACTGTTCCGCTCTGCGGAAGTTAAGTTTTGGGAAAAACAAAGGTACGAAATTTATAAGATTAAATAAAAGGTGGCGATTCCTTCTCGGAGTCGCCATTTTTTTCGTTAACGCAATTAATAAGAGGAAAAATATGTTATTCAAGAATAAGACTGATTATTTGATGGAGTCGATACGCGAGGGTAGGGCGATGGCTCGCAGCGAGAAACTCAATCTCATCGTGGGGTTGAGTATTCCCTCCATGCTGGCGCAGATTTCCACCGTGATGATGTTCTTCATCGATGCATCCATGGTGGGACATCTGGGTGCTGAGGCTTCGGCAAGCATCGGACTTATCGAGTCAACCAACTGGCTCATTGGCAGTTTGCTCAGTGCGGCAGCTACCGGTTTCTCGGTGCAGGTGGCTCATTTCATCGGAGCCAACGATTTCGTGAAGGCCCGTCAGGTATTCCGCCATGCCCTGATATGCGGTTTGGTGTTCAGCCTTTGTGTTACCCTGGCATGTGTAGGAGTGCATTCCCATCTGCCTTATTGGCTGGGTGGCGGTGCTGATATTGCGGGCAATTCCTCGCGTTATTTTCTGATATACGGTTTGGCTTTGCCCTTCGTATTCCTGTATCATGTCTCTGAGATGATGCTCAAGTCGGCAGGCAACATGCATACCCCGAGTGTGATGGCGGTGCTGATATGCATCTGCGATGTGGTGTTCAATTACCTCTTCATCTACGTCATGAAGATGGGCGTAGTGGGAGCTGCCTGCGGCACGGCGCTTGCCTATATCTGCATCTCGCTGCCCAATCTCTACCTCACGGCATGCCGTAACCGGATACTCAATCTGCGTCAGGACAAGGAACCTTTCCGATGGGTGAAGGAATACCTGCACCATGCCTGCAAGATCAGCATCCCGATAGCCATACAGAATGTCCTGATGAGCGGTGCGCAGATCGTGAGCACCATGATTGTGGCACCATTGGGCAATATCGCCATTGCTGCCCACTCGTTTGCCATCACTGCCGAGAGCCTCTGCTATATGCCGGGTTATGGTATCGGTGATGCCGCCACCACCCTGGTGGGTCAGACGCATGGTGCCGGGCGTACCGATCTCTGCCGCAATTTCGCCTATATGACGGTGGGATTGGGCATGTGCGTGATGGCATTGATGGGAGTGGTGATGTATGTCTTTGCCCCCGAGATGATAGGTGTGCTCTCGCCGGTAGAGAGCATCCGCGAGCTGGGTACTACCTGCCTTCGCATCGAGGCCTTTGCCGAGCCTTTCTTTGCAGCGAGCATCGTAACCTATTGTGTCTGCGTGGGAGCGGGCGATACCCGGAAGCCAGCCGCCATCAATCTGGGTACCATGTGGCTGGTGCGCCTTACCCTGGCTTACGCCCTTTCCAAGAGCTATGGCTTGGAGGGTGTCTGGATTGCGATGGCTACGGAGCTTACCCTCAGAGGCACGCTTTTCCTCATCCGACTTTACCGCGGTTCGTGGATGAAGAGCTTCCAATGTTAGTTTTACGTTAAGATTTGCAGGTATTGGGGAAGATAATCTCCCAAATGCTTGCAAATCTTTTTTATTTTGTGTAATTTTGCAAGCGGAATATTTGAAACAAGAAATTTTATAAATCAATAGCAGATGAAACTAAGAAAGATTTTTGCAGCGTTTCTGCTGTGTTTATCTGTGGGAAGTGCGATGGCACAGATGCCAGCCATTCCTGTGGATAAGAATGTGAAGATTGGTCATCTCGACAATGGATTGACTTACTACATTCGTCACAACAGTTATCCTGAGCATGTAGCCAGCTTCTACATTGCCCAGAAAGTGGGTTCTATCAATGAGAACGATGATCAGCGCGGTTTGGCTCACCTCCTCGAGCACCTCGCCTTCAACGGTACCGATCACTTCAAAGGTAATTCCCTCCAGGATTACCTGCAGAGCATCGGCGTGGAGTATGGTAGAAATCTCAATGCCTATACCAGCGTAGAGAAAACCGTATATTACTTCACCGATGTACCTACTACCCGCCCTACAGCCGTAGATTCATGCATGCTCATCCTCAAGGATTGGAGCAACGGCATCTCTCTTACCGAGGAAGCCATCAATGACGAGCGCGACGTGGTACACAATGAGTACCGCATGCGCATCGTGGGTCAGCAGCGCATGATAGAGCGCTCATTGCCAAAACTCTATCAGAACAACAAGTATGGCTACCGTTTCCCTATCGGATTGATGAGCGTCATCGACGGCTGCAAGCCGGAAACCCTGCGTGCTTACTACCGCAAGTGGTATCGCCCAGACAATCAGGCAATCATCATCGTGGGTGATGTAGATGTCAACCATATCGAGAACAAGATCAAGGAGCTCTTCTCGGGCATCAAGGTGCCTGCCAATGCCGCTAAGATAGAGCCGGTGGAAGTTGCCGATAATGATACAGCCATCTACGTAATCGACAAGGACAAGGAGCAGCAGTATGATATCTTCAATATCTTCATGAAGCATCCTGCCATCCCTAATGCGATGAAGGGCAACATGAGCTATCTCATGAAGGGATACATGGACAATGTGGTTACCTCTATGCTGGGTGCACGCTATGCCGAGATTGCCCAGGAAGCCGACTGCCCATTCCTTCAGGCAGGTGCCGACGACGGCGACTTCCTGCTCTCTTCTACCAAGGGTGCCTTCAGTCTTATCGGTGTGGCAAAGCCAGGTAAGGTAAAGGAGGCTTATGCAGCCGTATTGCGCGAGGCAAAGCGCATGCACGACTTCGGATTCACCGCCACTGAGTATCAGCGTGCCAAGGAGGAGTTCCTGAGCCAGGTAGATAAGACGCTTGCCAACAAGGATAAGATGAAGAACGAGCAGTTTACCTCTCAATATGTGGATAACTTCATCTCCAACGAGCCAATCCCATCGGTAGAGGACGAGAGTCAGTTCTACAAGATGGTAGTACCTCAGCTGCCATTGGAGGCCATCAATGCCTATGCCAAGCAGCTGGTTTGCCAGAGCGATACCAACCTGGTATCGATGGTGCTGATGCGCGAGGCAGAGGGTGCCGTTTATCCTACCGAGAAGGAGCTTGCCGATATCGTGAAGCAGGTGCGCTCTGAGAAGCTGGAGGCATACGTGGACAACGTGAAGCAGGAGCCGCTGATGGCTCAGTTGCCTAAGCCAGGCAAGATCAAGAAAACCGTAGAGAACAAGCAGCTGGGTTACAAGCAGCTTACCCTTTCCAACGGTGCCAAGGTGGTATTGAAGAAGACCGATTTCAAGGATAATGAGATTCTCTTCTCTGCCAATGCCAAGGTGGGTTATTCTGCTCTCGAGAAGAGCGATTACCCTAGCATCATGCTGATGACCGAGGCTTGGGGTGCCAGCGGTTTGGGCGATTTCTCAAGCACCGAACTCGAAAAGGCACTCGCAGGCAAGCAGGCAGGTGTAGGCTTCTCCATCAAGCCTTACAGCCATGGTCTTTCGGGTAATTCTACTCCTAAGGACATCGAAACCCTGATGCAGCTCATCTATCTCAAGATGACAGCATTGAGCAAGGATGAGAAGTCGTTCAAGAATCTTCAGAATACCTTTGCCACTGTTCTTGCCAACCAGAGCAACAATCCTAACATGGTATATCAGGATTCATTGCAGAGCACCCTTTACCTGGGTAGCAAGATTGGCCGCATTCCTACTTCTGATGAGATCAACGCCATCAACTACGATCGCCTGATGGCGCTTGCCAAGGAGTATTACGGCAATGCCAAGGACTTCACCTTCTACTTCGTGGGCAACTACGATGAGAAGACTCTCCTCCCACTCATTGAGCAGTATATCGCCAGCTTGCCAAACAAGGGCTTCAAGCTGAAGAACAAGGAGATTCCATACGCCAAGGGCGAGGTGAAGAACAACTTTACCAAGGCGATGTCTAATCCTCAAACCCAGGCATCAGAGATATGGAGCACCAAGTTGCCATTCTCTATGCAGAACATGGTACTGGCAGACGTAACCGCCCGACTGCTGGAGATGCAGTATCTGCGCACCATCCGTGAGCAGTTGAGTGCAGCTTACCATGCAGGAGCCACCTTCGGCATGCTCCGCGATTTCGACGACAAGGCAGCCATCAGCATTACCGCCAATGCCGGCTTGAATCCGGAGAAGGCTGATACCGCCATCACCTATTTCTTCAAGGGTGTAGATGAGGTAGAGAAGCAGGTAGATGCTGCTGACTTGCAGAAGGTGAAGGAGATTCTCCTGAAGCAGGCAGGTGTAGATGAGAAGAACAATGCTTATTGGCTCGGCGTTCTTGCCAACTATACAGGTCTCGGTTTCGATAACCATACCGGCTACAAGGAGTTTGTGAAGAACCTCCGTGGCGAGCAGGTTTCCGACTTCCTCAAGAATGTACTCATGAAGAGCGGCAACCATGTTGAGGTAATCATGAAGGCTGAGAAGAGCAAGGAATAAATCAAAAAGTCCCGTTGAACGATTTTACTCGCCAACGGGACTTTTTGCCTTTTTTTTCTCTTTGTGGTATCAAAGAGTCATTCTGAAAATAATCTTTTTACGTAATTTCCTTTCTCTCTTACGTAATTTTTCTCAAGAGCACTCTCTTGCGAAAGTTACCCTTAGTCATTCTTCTTCGCCTTAGAAGCAAGAGCCTCACGGCGATCGTTGAGAATCTCTCGGCACTTGTTCAATGCCATATTCTCACTCATTGTGTTGACCTTAATTAAATCATTCATAACCTATTGTGATTTTGTTAACGGTGCAAAGATAGGGCTTTCTTATCATATTCGGGTACACTTTTTGATAAATTTATGCTAATAATCGTTCTTTTTTGATGTACGTCAAAAAAATGAAACATTTATACCTTTTTCTGAACGATATTTGAACCTTTCGCCATCTCTTTCGTCTAAGAAAATAGCAAATAATGATGAAAAAAGCATTTTTTCTTTGTTATTTGCGGAAAAAGTGCGAACTTTGCAGCGAAAAAGGAAAATGCTGCATCATATAAGCAGGATGTATTTTTGAAACGAAAGTTACAATTATAATAAATAGAAAGTAAAAAATGAGAAAGGTATTTTTAATGGCTGCCCTGGTGCTTGCCAGCACTTCCGGCAGCAATGTATGCGCAATGAATGAAGCTGTTCAGGAGGCTTCACTTTCTGAATTGATGCCTGTGAAGAAAACAACTAAAAAGACATCGAAGAAGAAAACAACTACCAAGAAAACAACAGCCAAGAAGACCACTTCTTCATCTACTGCAACATCTTCATCTGCGGCATCTGCTCCTACCACATCTACTTCTACTTCTACTACCACCAATAGCGGTTATTCTGCAGGAAGCGTAGTGGCAGGCGTATTAGGCGGTTTGCTGGGTGGCGGCACTACTACCGGCAGCAGCTCTACCGGCAGCAGCATCATCAATGGCATTCTGAACAAAGTGATAGGTTCAGCCACCTTCTCGCAGGCAGATCTCTGCGCCTATACCTGGAAGTACAGCAAGCCGGGTTGCGCCTTCACCTCAGAGAACCTGCTGGCAAAGGCTGGCGGCGAGATTGCTGCCAGCAAGATAGAGGAGGATCTGAGCAAGTACTACAGTAAGTTCGGCTTCAGCAAGAGCAATACCTACTTTACCTTCAAGACCGATGGCACCTTTGCTGCCAAGATCGACGGCAAGTCATGGAACGGCACCTATACCTTCGATGAGAAGACGCATGCCATCCAGCTGAAGGGTTTGCTGTTGAGTGCTTCGGGGTTTGCCACCCGCACTGCCAATGGCATCAGCCTTCTCTTCGAGCAGAAGAAACTGCTCACCCTGGTCAAGACCCTGAGCAAGCTGAATCTTACCGGCAGCACTACGATGAGTGCCGTGAGCAGCATTGTGGATAACTACGATGGCGTGCGCGTGGGCTTCGAGATGACGAAGTAAGATTGATTGCACTATAAGATTTAAGATTTTTAGAAGAATGAGTATTTCTTGTATTCTTAATTAAAAACTATATTCAGCACTTTTGAACCTATGTTCAGAAGTGCTGAACTTGTGTTCCACAGTGTTGAACTTAAGTTCAACACTGCGGAACATAACTTTCTCTGTGGATTACAAACATTTACACTGTGAAGAAACTAATATTTCCTAGTGAGATAAAAAAGTAGTATTCGAAGTTTCTATTTCACCTCAACCTGGAGAGGATTCTTCAATGCATCCAGGTAATCCTTGATGCGGATCTGCCATTCGGCATAGCTCCTTACATCATATTTGCTCCATGCGGCACCGAAGTAATAGCTGTACTTTTCCTGGTTCTTCAAGCCACGCTTCAAGCCGAGAGCATGGCCGGTGGCACCATCGTGCTTCTTATCGAAGAACTGGTAGTAGGTGTGGTCGATGCCTTCTGGGAAGAGTACGCCCACATATACCTGGGAATTGTTCACCTCTACGTTATCAGTAGGGTCGGCATAGCTTACGTAATCCTTGGCGAAGGTCTTCGTCTCCGTATCCTCCTCGTGGATTGGGAAACCGGTGGCGAAATCGGTAGGAGTGGTCAAGCCGTCATACCATACGGTCATCTTGTTGAAGTTGCTGCCCTTGTCGAGCGAGATGATGCGGTGCTCCACCACGTTCTTCATATCGCCTACGGTAGATGGGTTGTAAGTCAATTCCACGGTGAAGCGGAGCGGACCGTTATCCAATATCCTGTAATCCTTGTAGCAGTAAGGCAGCACCTGGTTCTTGCCCACCATCAGGCTTGGTGCACCCAATCCCAGGGTAGCGCCCACGCGATAAGGGTCGAGGCCGTTGCCATGGTCGAGATGGAAGGAGGTGAGGATGTCCGTCTCTCGTGATTCTGCCTGAAGAGCCTTGATTTGCTTGGCAAGAGCAGCTGCCTTTGCTGTATTCTTCTCTACCTTCTCCTGCTTCTGCAAGGCTCTCACCTTGGCATCCATCTTATCGCCCTTGATATTTCCGTTCATATCCTTTACGTATCGCTCGTAAACCACGGTATCGGGAGTGTTCTTCACCCAGATGTCGGTGCCGAAGGAGCGCTCGCCGGTCTTCTGAAGGGCAGGGCCATATACGCGGTAGGCGCATCGGTCGTTCTCCCATGCGATATCATCCTTTCTTATCTTATAGAGAGCGCCGGTGGCATAAACCTTCTGTTGGTAAGGCTTGCCGATGGTTACGTAGTAGGTGGCGGAACCGTGAGGGCGCACGCTGGCATCTATGAGCAGAAGACCATCGTGGGTAATTTGCGAGCCAATCTGCTGTCCTCGCTTGTTCTTCACTATATAAGCCTCTCCCTTCTTGGGGGTGGCATTGCCCAGCTTCGCCTTCACCTCGCTCATATTGAGAGAGATAAGCTCCGTGCGGGGGGTGGAAGTTGGATTGCTTACCACGATGGTGGCTTGCTGCATGGCTACGGCTTGCTGTTTCGCTCCCTTTCCGTGAGTGGCTTGCTGTGCATGGCAGTAGTTAGAACCTGCCAATGCCAGGAGCATCATCAGGCTTCTGGCCGTGATGCCCTTCATCATTTTTCCGTGAATCTTTTTCATTTTGATTTGTTTTTTTGTTTAATATTCAAGTTTCGCATGTATTACATGCGAAACTTGAGTTTAATACGAATGAATAGTTGAAGCTACTTAAAGCCTTTACTCCTCTATAATGGAAATCTCCATGCTGATATCCTCCTTAGGGCGGTCACCACGCATGGTTTCGCAGTTCTGAATCTTCTCTACTACGTCAAGACCTTCCTCTACCTCACCGAAAACGGTGTATTGGTTGTCGAGGAATGGGGTTCCGCCCACCTCGGTGTAAGCCTTCTGCTGCTCCTCGGTAAACTTAGGGTAACCCTGCTCCTTGCAGCGCTTCTTGGTTTCATCCACCAGCTCATCCTGGAGTTTCATCAAGCCCTCGCGGTCGCGGTTGCGGCGGAAGTTCATGATTTCATCATGGTGCTCCTTGGCAAGCTGGTTGAAGATGTTCTGCTCCATCTGCATGCCCATCTGCTTCAGCTCGTTCTGCTTGTAGGTCTTTCCCCAGACGATATAGAATTGGCTGCCGCTGCTCTCACGCTCAGGGTTCACCTCGTCGCCCAGACGGGCAGCGCTCAAGGCACCGCGCTTGTGGAAGAGCTGTGGATAAACAAACTCGGCAGGGATGGTGTAATCAGGTCCGCCCGTGCCCAGCATCTTGCCCTTTGGAGCGCCCTTGCTGTCAGGGTCGCCGCCCTGGATCATGAAATCCTTGATGACACGGTGGAAGAGAGTGCCATCGAAATATCCCTCCTTTGCCAACTTCAAGAAGTTGTCACGATGTTGAGGAGTCTCGTCGTAGAGGCGCACCTTGATGTCGCCCTCTGAAGTCTTGATCAATACTTTAGCCATAATAATTTATAATCAGTATATTTTTTACCTTTTTACTTTTCATAATATTCGTTCCACTCCTTCATAGCCTCCTGCCAGTCGGTTTGCTCACCGCTGGCGATGGCATCCTTCTGCTTCTCGGCTTCATCACGTGCCTTGTCTCTTGCACGTTTCGCCTTCATGGCTTCGATGGTGGCATCGTCGAGAATCTGGATGGCGCCACGCTTGATGGCATCCTGCAGTTCCTCCTCGCCGAAAGCCTTGCCCGGCTCATTGAAGTCAGAGATGTTGAATTCATAATCCACGCGAAGGTCGTGGCGTATCAATTTCTGTTGCAAACGGTTGCCGGCGTTCTTCAGGCGCAGCAACTTACCGATTTCCTTGATTTCTCCTGCTGAGTATTTGTTTCTTCCCATTAATTATTTATTAATATTATATTTCTTTCTTTTTCTTTCCTGTGTTTCAGCGTTTCACCTATATTTCCGCCTCTACTTCCACGCCTTCTTCTGGTTTACCTCTATCAATCTGTCGAATTCGAAATCCGCCTTGATCTTATCCAGAATTCGCTTCACGATGATGTTCATCACGCTACCCCTGCTGTAATTAGCCGTACACATAAAGTTGGCACGGCCTTCCCTAACCAGCTGGCAAGCCATGGCCTCCTTCTGGGGCGTATCATATACGGCAATGGAATGGCCGCCGTGCTCCTTCACCATCTTCATGCAGGGCACATCGGTTTCTCCATCCCCGAAATAAATCATTCGCGGAAAAGGGATAGGGCGCTTGTTATCAGGAATATACTGGTTCACCCTGCTGTTGTCGCTCACCTGACGGATGCCCTTGTTGATCTTGAAGAGAAACTGCGTCTTCGTGGTATAATCCACGGCTACGGCTGGCCAGTAGGCGATGCCATCCTCATTATAGAGAAACGAGCAGGCATAGATGTTCTCGAATTCCTGAGCGATGGGTGTGCCCTCTATCATCTCCTTCAATCCCGAGGAGTTGATGTAGTGCCTGATGTCGAGGCCGATGCTTGCACCATATTCGTTGATGAACGAGAACCATTGCCTTACGCCACGGAAGAGCTCCACATTCCTGCCGAAGCTCTGGAAGGATTCGCGGGTGAGCGAGATATGGTTCTTCTTTGCTTCATCCAGCATCATATACATATAGGTGAGAATGCCGTTGGCATCCTTGCCCACGGCAAGCTTCCGGTTTTTATCCCAGAATTCCTCCTTCGTCTTTCCGGTTGCCTGGATGAATCCGAACTCCTGCATGTTGCCGGGAGATAATGTCCCGTCAAAATCATAAACCAGTGCTACCTGCGGTCTTCTCTTTGCCATATCCCGTTTCCTTTCCTTCTTTTACTAGAACTTGTCTTTTTCTTTTTCTTCTCTTGCTGGAACTTCCGCCCCTTCATAACCTGCAAATATACATATTTTTCTGCGATAAAGCCATAAGCAGATATATAAAAAAACATAAAGACACGAAAAAAGGCGTGTAAAACTCATTTTCAGAGCCTTACACGCCTTTGATCTTTATGCTAATCTAATAACTTCTCTATGATGAGAGAGATTACTTAACCTCCTCGAAATCTGCATCCTGAACATCCTGAGCGCCATCGTTAGCACCCTGCTGTGCCTGCTGGCCACCCTGTGCACCCTGAGGACCTGCCTGCTGGCCGCCCTGGTACATCTGCTGAGAAGCTGCCTGCATTACGGTGTTCAAGTTGTTGATAGCTGAATCGATGGCTGCAACATCACCTGCCTTGTGAGCATCCTTCAACTGCTGCAATGCCTGCTCGATGCCTGGCTTCTTGTCTGCAGGAATCTTATCACCGTTATCCTTCAGGAAGTTCTCGGTGGTGAAGATCATGCTGTCTGCCTGGTTCATCTTGTCGATCTTCTCGCGCTCAGCCTTATCTGCAGCAGCGTTCTGCTCTGCCTCAGCCTTCATGCGGTTGATCTCGTCCTCGCTCAAGCCAGATGAAGCCTCGATGCGGATGCTCTGCTCCTTGCCTGTGGCCTTATCCTTAGCTGATACGTTCAAGATACCGTTGGCATCGATATCGAAGGTAACCTCAATCTGAGGAACACCACGGCGAGCTGGAGCGATACCTGTCAGGTTGAACTGACCGATGCTCTTGTTCTGAACTGCCATTGGGCGCTCACCCTGCAATACGTGGATGGTAACTTCTGTCTGGTTATCAGCTGCTGTAGAGAATACCTCGCTCTTCTTGCAAGGGATGGTAGAGTTAGCATCGATGAGCTTGGTCATTACACCACCCATGGTCTCGATACCGAGAGTCAATGGAGTAACGTCGAGCAATACGATGTCGCCAACACCCTCTTCCTTGTTCAGGATGGCACCCTGGATAGCTGCACCTACTGCTACTACCTCATCAGGGTTAACACCCTTAGAAGGCTCCTTGCCGAAGTAGTTCTTAACGAGTGTCTGAACGGCTGGGATACGGCTTGAACCACCAACCAGGATAACCTCGTCGATATCTGATGTAGAGAGCTTAGCATCACGAACGGCATTCTGGCAAGGTACAAGACAAGCCTGAATCAGGTTGTGAGCCAACTGCTCAAACTGTGCACGGGTCAAAGTCTTAACCAAGTGCTTTGGCATACCGTCAACTGCTGTGATGTATGGCAAGTTGATTTCGGTAGATGTAGAGCTTGACAACTCAATCTTAGCCTTCTCAGCTGCCTCCTTCAAGCGCTGCATAGCCATAGGATCCTTGCGGAGATCTACGCCTTCCTCTGCCTTGAAGCCATCAGCCAACCAGTTGATGATTACCTGGTCGAAGTCATCACCACCCAGGTGAGTATCACCATTGGTAGAAAGTACCTCGAATACACCGCCACCGAACTCCAGGATAGAGATATCGAATGTACCTCCACCCAAGTCGAATACGGCAATCTTCATATCCTTGTTAGCCTTGTCAACACCGTAAGCCAAAGCTGCGGCTGTAGGCTCATTTACGATACGCTGAACGTTCAAACCTGCAATCTGACCAGCCTCCTTAGTAGCCTGACGCTGAGAGTCAGAGAAGTAAGCAGGAACTGTGATGACTGCATCTGTAACCTCCTGTCCGAGATAATCCTCTGCAGTCTTCTTCATCTTCTGGAGAACCATTGCAGAAATCTCCTGTGGAGTATATTTACGACCCTCGATTTCAACACGTGGATAACCACCCTCGTTTACTACTGTATAAGGCATTGCCTCAGCCTCTTTCTGGCTCTGAGCGTATGTCTCACCCATGAAACGCTTGATAGAATATACTGTGTTTTTAGGGTTTGTGATGGCCTGACGCTTAGCAGGATCACCTACCTTGCGGTCACCATCCTTAACGAAACCTACTACTGATGGAGTAGTACGCTTACCTTCACTGTTAGCGATTACAACTGGTTCGCTACCTTCGAAAACGGCAACACAACTGTTTGTGGTACCCAAGTCAATTCCAATTACTTTTCCCATGATTATATCTTTTTTTTATTTTTTCGTTATTAATATGTTATTTATCTCATGAATCGCTGCCTTCGGGGAAGTCTGCCGAAGATATGCATCTATCGGGAACCTCCTGAACTCAGTGTTCACGCTTTCTCATTAACAAAGCGTGTGCCAATGGATTTTTTTTCTGGATTTGGCTGTTTGTTTTCTGTGTTTTCCAGATTTCGGCTGACAAGCTGTCAGTCAGGTACTGACAAAATAAAAGGAATCAAGATAAAAGAAGCGATAAAATGTCGCATTCCTCATATCTTGATTCCTATTTCGTTTTTAGGGAACTCTTTCTTCCAGATAATGTCCCTATATATAATAAGGTGTAACCTACCTTATCTGAGTTTTATTTCTGATCCTTGGCAGCGAGTGCTTCACGAACCTTTGCCTCCAGCTCGTCGAGAAGCTCAGGATTATCCTTGAGCAATGCCTTGCAGGCATCTGCACCCTGTCCGAGCTTTGAACCGCCGTAGCTGTACCAGCTGCCGCTCTTGTCGATGATGCCGTTGGCTACTGCCAAACCGAATACCTCGCCGGCACGGCTGATACCTTCGCCGAACATGATGTCGAACTCCGCCTTGCGGAAAGGAGGAGCCACCTTATTCTTCACTACCTTCACGCGAACCAGATTACCTACCACATCCTCTCCGTCCTTGATGGCTGTTGCCTTGCGGATGTCCAGGCGAACTGATGCATAGAACTTCAAGGCGTTACCACCGGTAGTTGTCTCAGGGTTGCCGAACATCACACCGATCTTCTCGCGCAACTGGTTGATGAAGATGCAGGTAGTATTGGTCTTGCTGATGGTAGAAGTGAGCTTGCGGAGTGCCTGGCTCATCAATCGTGCCTGAAGACCTACCACGTTATCGCCCATGTCGCCCTCGATTTCCTTCTTAGGAGTCAGGGCAGCTACAGAGTCAACTACCACGATATCTACGGCAGCAGAGCTGATCAGCTGATCGGCAATCTGCAATGCCTGCTCACCATTGTCTGGCTGTGAAATCCACAGGTTATCCACATCCACGCCCAGCTTGGCAGCATAGAAGCGGTCGAAAGCATGCTCGGCATCGATGAAGGCAGCAATACCGCCAGCCTTCTGAGCCTCTGCGATGGCATGGATGGCCAATGTTGTCTTACCTGAAGATTCAGGGCCATAGATCTCGATGATACGTCCCCTTGGATAACCGCCTACGCCCAATGCATTGTCGAGAGCGATACTGCCCGTAGGAATCACCTCGATATTCTCGACGTGCTCATCGCCGAGCTTCATGATAGAGCCCTTGCCGAAGTCTTTCTCAATCTTCGCCATGGCTGCCTGGAGGGCTTTCAGTTTTCCCTCGTTGGGGGTCAGTTTACCCTCTTCTATCTCTTTTGCCATATTCTTTTCATGTTTAAAGTTTAATCAATCTCCAAATCGCCATCAAACACCTCGTGCCATGGCAATCCCTGCTTGTTCAACTGCTCCATGAATGGATCTGGGTCGAACTCCTCTACGTTCCATACGCCTGGTTTCTTCCAAATGCCCTTGAGGAACATCATCGCACCAATCATGGCTGGCACACCAGTGGTGTAGCTTACGCCCTGCATGCCGGTTTCGTTGTAAGCCTCCTGGTGCTTGCAGTTGTTATATACGTAGTAGGTACGCTCCTTGCCATCCTTCTTACCACGGATGCGGCAACCGATGGATGTCTCGCCATCATAGTTCTCGCCGAGATCCTGTGGATTAGGCAATACTGCCTTGAGGAACTGCAATGGAACAATCTTCACCTTGGCTGTCTTGCCTGAGCCATCTGCCAATGGAGCCTCGTATTCGATTTCGTCGATGCGGCTCATACCGAGGTTCTGGATGCAGTCGAGGTAAGTGAGATACTGCTGGCCGAAGGTCATCCAGAAGCGTGCCTCCTTGATGGTAGGGTAGTTCTTCACCAGACTCTCCAACTCCTCGTGGTGCATCAGATAGCTCTCGCGAGGACCGATGTTAGGGTAGGTGAGTGGCTTGTGGATAGAGAGAGGGTCGGTTTCAATCCATTCGCCATCCTTATACCAGAGTCCCTTCTGGGTAATCTCGCGGATATTGATTTCTGGGTTGAAGTTGGTTGCGAAAGCCTTGTGATGGTTTCCGGCGTTGCAATCCACGATATCGAGCACCTCAATCTCATCGAAGTGATGCTTGGCAGCATAAGCGGTGAAGATGCCGGAAACACCTGGGTCGAAACCGCAGCCGAGGATAGCGCAGAGACCTGCCTGCTCGAACTTATCCTTGTAAGCCCACTGCCAAGAGTACTCGAAGTGAGCCTCGTCCTTTGGCTCATAGTTAGCGGTATCCATATAGTTGCAACCGCAAGCCAGACAGGCATCCATGATGGTGAGGTCCTGGTAAGGCAAAGCAAGGTTGATGACAAGCTCAGGCTTATAGCTATTAAAGAGAGCCTTCAACTGCTCAACGTCGTCGGCATCCACCTCAGCCGTCTGAATATCCATCTTGTAGCCCTTGGCATGGATATCCTTAACCAGCTTATCGCACTTTTCCTTGCGACGGCTAGCAATCATAAACTCGGTGAAAACGTCCTGGTTCTGGACGATCTTGAAGGCAGCCACGGTAGCCACGCCACCAGCGCCAATCATAAGTACTCTACTCATTTATAATATTGTTTTTTATTATTATGTTTATTATTTAATGTTTATTTTATCTCCTTTGCCGAGATTCCGAGGGCGTTCATCAGCGAGTAACCCAGAATCTCCTGTCGGAAGTTTCCTCCCGGCATGGGTTGCATGGCGAAGAGGGTGATGCGCTTGTCGTCATCCTCCACCTTTCTCAGCATATCTCTCAGCTGGTCGTAGGCATCTCCATCTTCCGAGTTCGGAATCACCATCACCCTTTTCACCTCCTTGGTGTTGCATACGGTGCGTGCCACTTCTACGAGGAATTCATCCTTTCCCACCATCTTCTCCTCGGTAGGATAAGATGCAAAGATGAATTCTCCCAGCTTATCATCCTTGAAAGCCTGGGCGTTGAGATCCTTCTCATAGTTGGAAGGGCGGAAATTCTTCATCGCCAGAGATTTCTTATCGTGGATAAGCACCACTTGCGTTTCGTGCTCACCCTCTCTGAGACCTCCGTCGAGGGCAATGCACACTGCCCATTGTGCCATATCTGCTGGCTGGATGCGTCGGTTGATCATTCGCTCGAAGTTGACAGTCAGGTCGAAAGCCACTTTGTCGATATAATCGGCATCAGCGATGATCACATTCTCGCTCCATTTTATATTGTTTGTATCTAATGTATTCATTGGTGCAAAAATTAAGCAAACGAGTACAATGAAAGCTTGCTTTCAAATTGTCGAGTGCAGATTATTTTCTGCAAATTTACGAATAAATTTCGTAATTAAGGCATTTTGAAAATATAAAATAATAAAAAAGATAGAATTTTCATCATTTCTTCATCTGATGGAATCCTATCTTCTGTATTTTATGCGATAATCCGGGTTCTTCTTCTTTCTGTTCTCCGGTCTTCTTTCTCGGCAATCCGGGGGCTTCTTCTTTCTATTTTCTGAAGTATTTTATGCGATAATCTTCGCCAGATAATGTCCGGCGAGCACGGCGATGAGTCCCAGTGCCAGGCTTCCGAATAGATAGAGCATCATATAGAGGTAGTTTTCCTCCTTCATCAATCCCGCCCCCTCGTTCATGAAGGTAGAGAAGGTGGTGAATCCTCCGCAGAACCCCGTGGTGAGCAGCAGTTTGACAGATGGCGACATCCATCCTCCTTCCCTCCAGTTCAATCCCGAGAGAACCCCGATGATGAGGCATCCCGCCACATTCACCGCCATCGTTCCGAAAGGAAAGGCTATCACCGTGCAGGATTGCACCATCTTTGAAATCCAATATCTCATGCCGCCCCCGAAGAAGCTGCCTATGCTTACAATCAATATTTCTTTCATCTCCTTATCTCCTTATATAATAAATATGTGATTTATAAAATGCAATCGGAGAGAGATTCAGTTCTCTCCCCAATCATCTATTGTTCCTGTTTTTGATGAGAAACTGCATCCTATCTTGAATATCTTTCTCTTATCTGATAAATATTCCCGAGCATATCCCATATCTTCGATTTGCTGGAGTGCTTCTCTTGCGCTTCCATCCCTCTTAAACTCAAATATATAAATGTATAGAGGAGTTTCTATGATGCAATCTACTCTTCCTTCGCTCTGTTCTTTTTCAATGAAGATGGTATAGGAGCTGATCATCCTCAATACCAGATAGAATGTATATTGGAAATAACGCTCCTTCTCACGTTCATCATCTTTTCTTCGTTGGGAATAAGGGATGCTGGCAAAGAAAGAAACCATCAGCTGATGCAGCTTTTTGCATTCTCCCTTTCCCAATGCTTCGATTACCTGTAGAACCCAGGAATCTGGTGAAACCTTTGGCTTCAGATAATCTGCTGCCAGCAAACTGATGAATCCCCTTCTAACTTCATCGTTCGGAAAATCCAACAGATAGGAATTGGTATTCCTTGACCATCCCTTGATAGTCAGATATCCGCTTTGATATATCATTGGCAAAGGACGCTCTACGGTGGCCTTGTAATCGTCGAAATCCTTGGTGGGATAATATTTTCCCACCAGTTCGTTGATGTTTTCATCGCTATGAGCTAGCAGGCGAACCAGATAGGTGGGCGAACCCGTTTGGAACCAATAGTCGTCGATGAGCATTTCCTTGAAGGCACGCAAGATGCTGAAAGGATTATATACGCCTCGCATCCTGCGGCTGAAATGGTAACCATCAAACTGGCGTTTCAGTTTTATCTGTATTTCTTCCTTTGAAACATCATATTCCTCGGCCATTTCTGTGATTTGCTGCGCAAAGGTTGATTGCAACTCGTCTTCAGTGATGCCGAGAAGCGTATCGAAGTGTGCAGAAAGACTGATGTCTTCGGGTTGGTTGAAACCGCTGAACACGCTTACTTGCGAAAATTTGGTAACTCCCGTAAGCAGAACGAATTGCAGGTCTTTATCGGCAGCCTTGAATACACTGTAGAAACCTTTCAGAATTTCCCGATGCCTATCTTCCAACAGCCGCTCGTTGCCATCTGCATCGGTTGTTTTCAGTGTAGAATCCAATACGTCTAGCAGAGGCTTGTCGTATTCATCAATAAGGACAACGGCGCGAAGTCCTGTTTTTTCGTGGGCATTTCTCAGTACGCCAATGAATCTGTCGCCGAGGGTGGAAGCAAAGGGGGCTTTGCCGTAGATGGCTTCCTGCGATTCAACGAAATCAATCAGCGTCTTCTCCAACTGACCGGCTTGTGTGAAATCCTTGCCGTTGAAATCAAGATGAAATACCGCATATTGTTTCCAGTTGGTTTCCAGGTTATCAATGGCTAAGCCCTTGAACAGTTCTTTTCTGCCTTGGAAATAGCATTCCAGAGTAGATACGAGAAGTGACTTTCCAAATCGTCTGGGACGACTCAGAAAGTAAATCTTGCCATTTTCTACCATATCATAAATCATCTGAGTCTTATCTATATAAAGATATCCTTCTGTGATGATTTTCTCAAAGCTCTGTATGCCTATCGGATATTTCATATTGTTCATACGCTTGCTCCTTATTTTCTGCAAAATTACAAAAAATAACGATACAAGCAAATTTTTTATGTACCTTTTCTTAATTTTTCCCTCTATTCTTTCTTTAAAGGGATAAATAGAAGCAGGGAATAGTTCTTCTTGCTTATAAAATTATGTTGAACAATTAAATTAAATAGGAGAAACAAGTTATGAAACGAGTATTTAATCTTTTGGTAGTAGATGAGAGTGGCAGCATGAGCATTATCGAGCACCAGGCACTGGTGGGCATCAACGAGACCCTGACCACGATTCAGAAAATGCAGAAGACGCATCAGAACATGGAGCAGCGTGTAACGCTCATCACCTTCGACAGCACCCACCAGAAGTTGTTCTATGATAATGTGTCTGCCCGCCATGCCAGCTCTTTGAAAACTAGGGATTACAACCCATGTGGCGGCACCCCGCTTTATGATGCCATCGGTATGGGTATAGCAAAGATCAATGCCCTGACCACCGAGGATGACAGCGTGTTGGTAACCATCATTACGGATGGTGAGGAGAACTGCAGCGAGGAGTATGATTTGAAGATGATCAAGAATCTCATAGAGAAGTTGAAGAAGCAGAACTGGACCTTTACCTTCATCGGCACCGATGATCTTGATGTGGAAAACATTGCTCATGGTATGGGCATCGACAACCACCTTCAGTTCTCGGAAGATGAGGCTGGCACCAAGGCGATGTTTGCCAGAGAAAACAGAGCCCGAGAGCGCTACAACAAGTGCCGTGCGATGGATTGCAAGATGGAAACTGGGAGTTACTTTGAGGAGAAATAAAGAATGATGATTGATTAAGACAATTACATATATTTATAACATTAGAGCTGAGCTATCGGCTTACGGGTAAGTTTATGAAAAAGTTATATTTTGCATTTACGGCGATTCTTTTCGCCTTGTTGTCAATGGTGTCTTTCACCGCTTGTTCATCCGATGATGATGTGCCATCAACAGAAGAGATTAAGAACAATATTGTAGGAATGTGGCAGACGACTCATATTGCTGGCTGGGGATATGATGATACAGAGGATGAGAATCTTATTAAGATTGAACAGGATGTTCCTGAGGAGAAAAGTGAACGCATACTTTTTAAAGGTGATGGTACCTATAAATGGTATTGGTATTTGGGAAGTTACGGATGGCAATCTTCAAATTACACCCATAAGTATGAGGTTTCTGGTAACAAAATAATCCTTTATGCCTCTAATGGAGATATTGGTGATACTTATCGTGTTGTATCGATTAAAGGCGATGTTGTAGTCTTGGAGGTTACTTTGGATGAAGGACCACAATATAAACAGCAAATTACCTGCAAGCGAGTAAATTAAATAAGATGAGAATAGCAAAAGCAGCATGATAAATCGTGCTGCTTTTGCTACTGCGTTAAATTAGTGCAAAAATACTTCTGTTAGAATAGGTTCCTGATATTTTTTTGTACTTTTGTGCCGATTAAGATTTTAAATAGTCAAAAACTATAAAGCATATGAAGGATAGAAGACAACTATACAATGATTTTCTTAAGGCTTTTCCTGTAGAAAGTCTTAAGAATATGACTTTGGAACAATATACTGATTTGAAGAAAGACAATTCTTTCTGTTATTGGATAGAGGCTAAGACTTCTGAACTTGGTTCTATTTGGGGAGGTTGTTCTTATAAATTTGGTGTTTATGAATATCAAAAGCGTCCTAAAATTAACGACTCTCGCGTTATAAGTGACGAGAAGTACGCTTGGTATTCAAAATATCATAAAGTTACGGTTCAAGAAGCTTATGATGTTGTACGAGAAGCAATCATAAAAATTGCTCTTTATGCCCAACAGGGAAAATGGAACGAGATAGAGGAAATTTCAGAATTGGGGCATTCTTATAAATGGAAAATAGCTTTTATGTATTCCTCTGAGCTGTTAGTACCAATTTATAAAAAAGAAATGTTGGAACAGCTGGCTTTGCATTTTGGTATGGATAATCCGGCGGCAAAAACTTATGTAGAGCTCCAGATGTTTTTAATGGAAAAGAAGGCAAATAAGGATTTGTTCGATTATTATGATGAACTGCTGGAGATTTTAAATCAGCATAAGCCTCATGTATGGATGTATGCACCTGGTCGTAATGCTTCAAAATGGGACACATGTCTTAAAAATGAAGTAATGAGTATTGGTTGGGAAGAACTGAACGATTTATCTCTATTCAACACTCGTGAAGATATCAGAAAGGCATTGCAAGATGCTTATGGTAAGCCAGATGCATCATTCATGAATGACAGTTTGGCTTTGTGGGATTTTGTACACACCATACAGGTTGGAGATATTATATATGCAAAGAAAGGTACAGGCACAATCATAGGTCGTGGAATTGTAGAAGGGGACTATTCTTATGATGACAGTTTGGATGATCACAATAATGTTCGTAAGGTAAAATGGACTCATGTAGGTGAATGGATAGTTCCTCAGAAAAATATTGTGCAAAAAACTTTAACGGATATAACCCAATATCCGAGTTACGTGAAAGAACTGGCAGATATGGTGGATGGAGAACTTGGTACAGTCAACAAGGATAGACGATATTGGTGGCTTGTGTCAAGTCCTAAGATTTGGAGTTTCTCAAAGATGAAAATAGGGGAAGAACAGGATTATTCTCTTTATAATGAAAATGGAAATCCTCGCAAGATTCTTCAAAACTTCAAGGAGGCTAAGGTTGGTGATCTTATTTTGGGATATGAAGCCACACCGGTTAAGCAAATTGTGGGAATAGCAGAAGTATCTAAGGCGGCAGATGATGGCAGGCATATATATTTCAAAAAGCTTGAATCCTTTGCTTCGCCAATTGATTTTGCAACAGTAAAAGATATGCCGGGACTTGCCGAAATGGAGTTCTTGAAAAATATGAATGGTTCTTTATTCAAGATTACCAAGGAGGAAAGCGAATTGCTTATGGATATTATCCGAGCAGAGAATCCATGTCAGAAATCGAAGGAATTGACTCCTTATTCTAAAAATGATTTCCTTTCAGAGGTATTTATGGATGAAGAAACTTATGATAGAATGAGAGCCTTGCTTGAGGATAAAAAGAATATCATCTTGCAAGGTGCTCCTGGTGTGGGTAAGACTTATACGGCAAAACGCCTGGCATATTCAATCTTAGGTAATAAGGATGAGGATAAAATGGAAATGGTTCAATTCCATCAGAGTTATAGTTACGAAGATTTTGTGATGGGATATAAGCCTAATGAAAATGGAGGTTTTGACCTGCAAAGAGGAATTTTTTATAAGTTCTGTGCAAAGGCGAAAAGTGATCCTGACCACAAGTATTTCTTCATTATTGATGAAATAAATAGAGGTAATCTGAGTAAGATATTTGGTGAGTTGCTTATGCTGATAGAGAATGGTTATCGTGGTGAGGAGATTACGTTAGCGTATAATCAGGAATTATTCTCTGTGCCTAAAAACCTATATATAATAGGTATGATGAATACTGCTGACAGAAGTTTGGCTATGATAGATTATGCTCTTCGCAGACGCTTTAGCTTTGTTGAGATGAAGCCAGGATTTGCTACTGATGGATTCCGAAATTATCAGGAAAGGCTTTCGAGTGACATCTTTGATCAGGTGATTGCTGGAATACTACAGCTGAACCAGGTGATTGCCAATGATGATTCATTAGGCGATGGCTTCTGTATCGGACATAGTTATTTCTGTAATCAAGAAAAAATCAGTAGAGAATGGTTGAAAAATGTGATAGAGTTTGATATTATTCCTATGTTGCATGAATATTGGTTCGATGATAAGAATAAGTGTCAGCAGGAAATTGAAAATATAAAAAGTTGTTTATAATGACAATAGATAAAGGTATACCTATAAAGAATATTTTCTATATGTTGACCTATGCTTTCAAGGAATTGAACCGCGAGCATTATAAACGTGTAGAGACAGAGAATTTTGGCAACATACATGATATGTTTGCCGAGATTCTCTACTTGGGTATTTCGTATCTATTGAAGCAGGGGTTGCATCGTGAGTACGTTGATTGCGAAGATACTCTTTCTACATTGCGAGGAAAGCTTGATGTGCGGGCAACGATAAAAGAGAAAATGAGACAAACGGCAAAGCTTGCTTGTGCCTTCGATGAGTTCTCATCAAACAATATCTTTAATCAGGTGCTAAAAGCTACAGTTGTATTATTGCTAGGTTGTGGTGATGTGAAGTCCGCAAGAAAGGGAAAAATAAGAAAGCTAATGCTATTCTTTGAAAATGTAGAGAATGTTGAATTGAAATCTGTAAGGTGGAGCAGCCTCAGATATGATAGAAATACTCAAACTTACCAAATGCTGCATAGTATTTGCTACTTTGTAGTTTTTGATTTACTTCTGACAACAGAAAATGGTAATCAGCAAGTTCCGATGTTTTCAGATGAGAATATGGCACTATTGTTTCAGCGTTTTATATTGGAGTATTATCGTAGGGAGCATCCTGATTATGGTGCTAAAGGCTGTCGGGTAAAATGGAATTTAGATGAGGATGAGGTTCCGTCAAGCTTGTTGCCAACAATGAATACTGATGTAACCTTGCGATTGGGTGACCGAACGCTAATTATCGATGCAAAGTACTATAGTCATACATTACAGGAAAACTTTGGAAAGCAAACGATACATTCCGCCAACTTATATCAGATTTATGCTTATGTTACTAATGAAGATATAGATAAGAATGGTTATCAGAAAGGTAATGTAGATGGTATGCTACTCTATGCTATGACCGAAAAATATGGGAAAAAGTCTGAACGTATAAAGCTTAAGGCTGGTAATGTGATTTATGTTAAAACGTTGGATTTAAGCCAGGATTTTGAGGAGATTAAAAAACAATTGGATGAGTTTGCTCTGAGTGAATAAATTCTAGAAGGTAATTATATAAAGACTTCAACTTATTAGAATAACTAATGAGTTGGAGTTTTTATATTTAATTCTGACTATTAGGTTGTTTGAGTCTTCAATAATTATTCCAATTGAATTTCTACTTCGTTGGTTAAAATACGAGTCCCTCCAGTTCTGAGTTCTGGGATATTTTTGAAACTGCCTTTTGGTGCAGAGAGTTGATCTGTGCCAACTTCTGCTCCCGCGAGTAAGGATGCAATAACATGGATTCTACCTCCTTCACGGCACCCATACTGTTCTGACGGTGAAAATCGTTTGTATAAGATCTTTCCAGTACTGAATTGTTCTGCATAATCATCTAATTTTGCTAGACCTTCAGATGTAAATCCTTCATTGATTATGTCGCTGATGGACATCCAAAAATCATGATTCGTCATAATTACTTATTTTAATTGCCACAAAAATACGGTTTTTCTTTGATAACACCAAATTATTTGGGCTTTATTTCGCATTTCCCTGCAAATTGTTTCAATACATCTTGCATCTCATCCGGAAGATAAGAGATTGCCTTGTTTTTCATATCTTGCGGAATACCGAATCGGGCTTCGGCGATGGAGCCGACGATGGCTCCGATGGTATCGCTATCGCCGCCATGAGATATGGCTAGGCGGATGGCATCCTCGAAGGATGAGGCTTGCGAGAGGAGATAGAAGGATAATGGTACGGCATCCATGCAGGTTTCATCGAACTTGCCTTTCGGATAATCTCGTGTGTCGAAATCATCGTAATAGCTGCGGGCGATATTTTTGAAGGCTTTCATTGCCTTATTATCATATTCTTTAGCTTTCTCACCCTTATAGTCCTTGGATTCCTCGGAGAATTTGCTTTTTCTGAAATGCCAGATGGCATGAGCTACGGCTTTGGCTCCCTTGATTCCTTCGGGGTGGTTATGAGTAGGAAGTGCCGTTTTCTCTGCCTCTTCCAAAACCTGCGACAGGTCATCGAATAGCCAAGCCACCGGCGATACTCGCATCGCCGAACCATTGCCAAAGCTATTGTAAGGCTGCGGATCAAGAGAACGAATCCATCCCGCGAATCTTCCGCCATACGCTCCTTTTGGAGAAGGATAGCGGCGGCACCAATCCTGCAGGCTTTCCTGATAGCTTCGTCCGTTCAATATCGCATCGGCTACCGCCATCGTACAGATGGTATCATCGGTGAAGTCGCATCCCTTGCCGAACATCTCGAAATCATAATCAAACGTATTGTTGAACTCATATTTTGAGCCAGCAATATCTCCTATCATTGCTCCTAACATAGTTACTTAATTATATTTTTTGTAATAAGATTTGCCTAATTGCCATAGATATTTATCTATCTCTTTTAGATTGTATGCTGTTAACCCATAGTTCTCTTGATTTACATAATTGTCTAAGCTATCCCACAAGCGAATGTATTTTTCAACTTCGCTTGGGGATGGCTCATATTCTTGTGGTATAGTTTGATTTTTCATCTTTAATCCTCTAAAAAATTCCACTCTTTTAGTTTCTTTTTAGCCAAAGGATGTCCTTCTGAGTAGGCTAATGAATAGTAGCGTTTAGCTTCTTCTATATTTTTATCTACTCCCCAACCTTTCTCGTAAAATTCTCCACAACGATAGTGGGCGTATGGCAAACCACAGGCCTTATACAATTCAAATGCTTTCTTTAGGTCAACTTCTGTTCCATCTGTACCTTTACGATAGATGTCTGCCAAGTTGCTACGAGCTAAGTCATTGCCTTGATCTGCAGATTTGGCAAACCAATATTTGGCAAACTCTACGTTTCTTTCAACGCATACTCCATCGTTGAAGAAACAACCCAAGTCGTTTTGTAGGTCGTCATCTTCAAGGTCATAATTGTTTGGATCATTCTTGACCAGATCCAAAACACTCAATACAGCCTCCTCTGTGTAACCATAATCTTCAGGTTTTGCATTCGTCTTTTGTACCAATACAAAATTCTGATAATTCTTTGGTATATCAAAATACTTATCTTTTTTGTTTGTCTTCATATCTTATGATGTTTAAATTGTATATTACTCCATTTCTTTACTCTATCACCTCCCAGAAACTCTCCGGCAAGCTGATGTTCTTCATCTTCTTTGTGCTCTTGAACAATGGGGCGATGTCTTCGGCTTCGAAACCGGCGATGCCGCAACCTATTGGGGTCACCAGGAAATGTAGCTCGGGATGCTGATGGGCAAAGATAATGAATTCCTCCACGTATGGACGAATGGTTTCCACGCCGCCCTGCATCGTAGGGATGGCGTAACTCTGGCCCTGCAAGCCTACACCCTTGCCCATGACGGCACCGAAATGTAATCGGGCAATGCGGGCAGCTCCACCACCATGCATGCCAGCCAGATTGCTGCCAAACACAAAAATCTCGTTCTCTTTTAATGAATCAATCCAGCTAGGAGTGATTCTTTCCTTCTTCATATCTTCCATATTCTTCTTATTATTAAATATGTTATTTCTATTATCAGTCGCTTCCTCGCTGCACATGCATTCGGACATCATTCTCGGCATCGACATCTTCGGAGCACTTGAAACAGATGTGTCTTCCTCTGCGAACGACAGATAGCTTCCGTATTCCGATGCATCGAAGTATCTCTTGAAATAAGGAATCACCACATCGTGCATCATCTTTTGGCAACGTTGGGTAACGGCTGAATGAGATATGCCCAACTGGGCGGCTACGTCCTTGCCCCTGAATCCCTCTATATAGAGCATCTTCAGGATGATGCTGTTCTTGCTGTCTCTGCCATAATAGAAATTGCCGATATCTTCTATCGTCTGGTAAAGATCGTGCTCAAACTGGTTGTCGGTCACGTCAAACTGCATCTTGCGGCTTTCCTGTCGCGCCTCGAAACTCTCGAAGCGATGCTCTTTTACAACCTCCTTCAATTTATCCAGCAGCAGGAACCGGAAGCCGTTTACCATCCATGTTTTGAGCGACATGCTTGGCTTTCTATCTTCCAGCGGCTTGAAGTCGTGTTCGCAGAGATAGAGATAGTATTCGTGAGCCAGCGAGAAGAAATCCATGCCTGGCTTGTGCTGCAGGTCATATCGCTTGTCGTAGATGCAATAAGCCACCCGGCAGTATCCGTAGTAATACTCCCTTACTATTCTGGCATTGGCATCCTTGAAGCCCTGCAGAATCTCATCATCCGATAAACTTTCTAAATTCTTTTCTTTCTTCATATCAATATATCTTTTGATATCCGCAATTCGATTGCAAATATATACTTTTTCTTTGAGAAACCGGAGAAATAGCTCTTTTTTTTCTATTCTCTATGATATTAAAAGAGAAAAGAGAAGGAAAAATTAAGCTGGTATCGAAAAAAAAAGTATCCCGCCTTTTTACTTTTCCCATTTTGAATGGTCATATAATCGTAACGTTCAAGAAATAAAACGAATATGAGTATAAACGACAATGGCATTATGGAAGCGCTGAAGGAAAATCCACAGAACGGATTTCGGATGCTGATGGCGAAATATCAGGAAAACGTATATTGGCATATTCGCCGACTGGTAGTTTCGCACGATGATGCACAGGATGCCTCGCAGGAAACCTTCGTGAGAATCTATCGCTCGTTCGGCAACTATCGGGGCGATTGCTCTCTGAGAAGCTGGATTTATCGCATAACCACTAATGAGGCTCTTAGGATTATCAGCAAACGGAGACAGGAAGTTGTCTCCATAGAATCGGAAACCACAGGTGTCAACCTGATTCAAGGCGATGATTATATCGACTTCGATGATAAGGTGGCGGTGAAACTGCAGAAGGCGATTCTCTCGCTGCCGCCCAAGCAGCAGCTGGCATTCAACCTTCGGTATTACGATGAACTCGGGTTCGACGAAATAGCGAAGGTTGCGGATTCTACACCAACCAGTATCAAGGCAAGCTATCATGTTGCCAAAGAGAAAATTATCAAGTACATGAATTCGAACGATTAAGTGAGAGTTCTGTGAGTTTTTAATGGTTATTCAAAATGGAAAAGAATATGGATACAAATTTTGATTTCAATAAAACCGGGAAATTCAACTTCGACCAGGTGGGTAAGCGGATGCCTTACTCAACGCCAGAAGGATTCTTCAAGGAGATGGAAGCCAATATCCTGGAACAGGTGAAGGATAACAAACCGAAACCTGTCGGGATACAGCCGAAGAAGCGACCTCTGATGAAGGTGATATGGGCGGCTGCAATGGCAGTGGCAGCATCGGTGGCAGTACTCCTGATACTCCACATCGATTTCGCTGCGCCTCATTCTTCTCTGCCATCTCAGGCAGATAATGAGATGCAAGCGGTAGATCAGGCTTTCGCTCAGTTATCTTCTGCTGATCAGGCTTATTTGCTCAGTGTTTATCAGGAGGATGTCTTTCTTGATGAATAAACGGATTCAAGAATATAATTAATAGATTCTATAATATATAAATTAAGGTGAATTATGAAAAAGATTTTAGGTATTTTGATGATGGTTGTCGCAATGATGACCGTTTCTACAAGTGTATGTGCACAGGCGCCTAATCAGAAGCAGCGCCTCTCTCGTGAACAGTTGGCTGAAAAGCAGGCACAATATATTGCTCACGATTTGGGTCTTGATGACAAGGCCAGTTCTAAATTTATCGACACCTATACCCAGTTCCAGAAAGAGGTTTGGGCATTAGGACCTCGTCCTTATCACAAGAAGGGGGAAATGAAATCCGATGCTCAGACAGAGCAGGAGATTAAGCAGCGTTTTGAGATGAGCGAGAAGATTCTCAACATCCGCCAGAAATACTACAAGAAGTATTCTCAGTTCCTGACACAGCAGCAGATTCAGCGGGTTTATGAGATAGAGCGACAGATGAGAAAACGATTTGCTCAGAAAGGTCCGCGCAAGGGGGGCAATCACGCAGGTAAACCAAAACCTGGAAGATTTCAGGGACAGCCAATGCAGAATAAGTAGTTCTCCTATAGAGAATTTCTTGCGAAATACGATGTTAGTTTAAAAAATTACTTTCTATAATATCAGATATATGCGAATGGCGGTTGGTGCAGAGATTGCATCAACCGCTCTTTTTTATTTCCTGCCTTGCTCATCTTTTCCTTGAGTATTCTTTTTTTCTTCCCAAGCCAGTATCAAGCCGATAACGCCCGAATAGCTCTTTCTGCCTTCCGCCACATGGTTGCCCTTGAGATAGAGTTCGAAGATGATATCCTGTGCGGCATCCAATGCCTTGCATCGCTTGCTGAGCCAGTAGCGGCGGTCGCTCTTTGCCAGTTGGATAATCTCAGGACGGATATGTTTCAGGAATCTTTCTCCCTCCTTTTCGCCAAGAATATCGAATACATTGTTCAATACATGGAAGAAGATGTGGTAATAGCCGCTGAATCTCACCTGCTTATCTGCCGATGCCGTGCACACGATGTAACTGTAGAAATTCGCCTCACCCTCGTTGGCTACACCCAGAAAGTGAGCAAACTCGTGGGCATAGGTGGCAGGATAATCGTGGGGGAGAATATCTCCATTAAGCGTAAACTCACAGAAGAAAGGCCCCATGCTTCCGGTAACGCCCGACATCGAACTGAGGGGGGTGAATACCATCGTCTTGGCATGAGGATGCTGGTTGAAAGGTGCATTGATACCCTCCTTATAACCTATTTTATTATATTCCTTCAGAACCGCATCCCGCACCCGATTTTTCAAACCGTCATCTACGATGCTATCAGAGAAAATGCTACTCCCGGCAATATCAGAAGAAATGCTTAAAGCGTTGAGACTGTCGGCATATTGATAGGCGAATGCCTTGAATTTAGCTTCGCTTACTTCCACCGGCTTCATTCCTATTCTATCATAGATATTCGGCTGGGAGTAGTTCAATCCCCAGGCGATGTAGAACCAGGCATATACCCAAAGCAGGTATTCTGCCACTCTTCCGAATACAACCTTCTTCTTGGGATAGCTGCCTCTCTTCGCTGCCAGGAAGAAGTATCGCCTGGCAAGCTTCTTTCTCAATCCTATCTCATAGATGGGATAGAAGATAACCCAGGCAATGTTGAGAGCGATGAAGATATCGCCTACGGCAAAAGGAAAAAATCCTGAGATGGGTGAGAGGAGTGTGCCGATAATCGGATAGATACGGGTGGTATAGATGAATCCCCATAGAGGAATCATCTTCACAAGAGTAACGAGGAGGAGCAGTACCAGCAATAACCAGTGGCGCCACTTTACCCGATTGAGTCGAAATGTATGCAGTATCTTCATATTCTTTATTCTAATTGTTCTTGATGTCGCCAAATATGGCTTTCTGATGCAAAAATACAAAAGTTTTCTGAATAGTTGACAGCATCGATTCATTTTTTTGCTATTTTTGCATATACAAAAGATAGAAACGAATTTATTAACTTAAAGTAATAGGAGGGGCTATCATGAAACAGACACAGGAAAAATTCGAGGCAATGAACCTTGAGTATGAGAACCTCTATAATGAGGAAGATGACCGCAGAGATTATAATTCTGTTTGGTACAGTTAGGTAATTGAGTGCAGTTAGACAATAAAGGGCTATGCTATTTGTTGCAGAATCTCAAGCAACAACAGCATAGCCTTCTTGTGTCCTTATTTCTCGAAGTGCTGGTAATCCTTGCTATGTTTCCAGTCGCCACCCCATCGAAACCCTTTCTCCTTGAAGAGCCGGTAGCATAAATCGCCCTTTCTGATCATATAAGTATGGTGCTTGCTACGGTCGAGATAAGGTCGTGCCGTAGCTGGCTCTACCACTTCCTTGCCATTCTTCAAATGCTTATGATAGGGATTGTAGAGGGTATTGATGTCAACGGCAAGTCCCTTGCCGTGCTTCGAAACGGTATGGGTGTGTGAGATGAATCGGAAATTGAAGCTGGAGGAGTTGTTGTCCCTCATCGCCCTCTCGTCGTCGGCATCCCAGTAGTCGATAAGCCTCATTCGCTCTATCGGATATTTTGCCTTATATAGCTTTCTGAGGATATCGAGTACATCAGCGGCTATCGCCTTGTTCACCACCATTTCACCTACGATGTTTCTGCCTTTTTTATCCACATGCAGGCATCTCAGATATCGCAGTTCGCTTCTTGCTATGGTGCAGTTTTTCTTATATGTCTTTCCCTGCATCAGGTGGAAAATATCATCAGGAATGGGGGATGTGGAGAAGAAATGCTTCTCTCCAAGTTTTCTGATGGTTTGCTCGCTGACGATTTCTCCTGGCTTCTGTGCCTTGGATGGAAGGCAGAAAAGCATGGGGAGAGCAAAGTATAGGATGATGATCTTTTTCCAAAACATAATTCTTTCTCCTTAATTTTTATTCTCTTAATTCTTTCTTGATTTAATTTCTCTTCTCCTTATTTTGATTCACAGGGATATAATGCGAATCCTTGATTTCGCCAATCACGATGATGCTGTGGAGACTTCCGATGCAGTCGATATTTCCCAGGGTGTTGAGCATGAAGTCCTGATAATCCTTCATGTCCCGGGCATACACCTTTATCTGGAAGTCGTAATCACCGGTGGTGTTGTAGCATTCCGTTATCTGGTCGATGGTTTGCACGGTATCCATGAATTGCTGAATCAAGTCGTGGGTGTGCTGCTTCAATCGGATATTGCAGAGCACGATCACGTTGTGTCCCATCTTGTGATGATCCACTATCGCTCCATATCGCTGGATGTATCCCTCACGCTCCAGTCGCTTCTGTCGCTCGAAGGTGGGAGAAGGGGAGAGGTGTACTCTTGCGGCAAGTTCCTTCACGGTGAGTCGTGAGTTCTGCTGCAACAACTTGAGTATCTTGATATCGATTTCATCGAGATTTTCTTCTGTAGCCATTGTTCCTTTTCTTTCTGTTTTATAGTTTCTTTGTTTCTCCTTTTAGTGTTTCTTACAGAATAATATTCTGTGAATTTGCCAAATTCGCTGCAAAGATAGCATATTTTTCTGAATTACGAAGAATATTTGGCAGATAAAATTCTTCTTCTTACCTTTGCACTCGCAATTCCGGATGCAAAGAGCCATTCATCATCTGATAATGGCAAAGTAAGAGTCATTCATCATTAAAAAATATAGGAGATAAAATAATGAGCAACGTAAGAAATATACATTTTGAGGCAGTGGGCAGCTATTTGCGTCCTGCAGAGTTGAAAGAAGCAAGAGCCAAGTTTGCTGATGGCAAGATTTCTGCCACCGACCTTCGCTGCATCGAAGACCGTCTGATTACTGAGGTCATCAAGCAGCAGAAGGCGCATCATCTGCCTTATATCACCGATGGTGAGTTCCGCCGCAGCTATTGGCATCTCGACTTTATGTGGGGGTTCAATGGCGTGGAGCATATCGAACTGGAGCATGGCTACCAATTTCATGGCGAGGAGACAACCAAGGGTTCTATCCAACTGACCGGCAAGATTACTGGCGAGAATCATCCTTTTATCAAGGATTTCCTGTTTGTGAAGAAGTTTGAGGAATTGGATGCCAAGGGCGAATATATCTTCGAGGCAAAGCAGACGGTTCCGGCTCCTGCACAGTTTCTTGCCGAACTGTTTCGTGGCAAGAATGCCGAGAACACCCGCAAGTTCTATCCTAATACCACTCAGCTGATTGAAGACATAGCCCAGGCTTATCGCACCTTCTTCCAGGAGATTTATGCAGCCGGTTGCCGCACCATCCAGCTCGATGATTGCACCTGGGGAATGATTGTGGATAGCGATTACTGGAAGGCCAAGGTTGGCAACGGCTTCACCCTTGAGCAGGAAGCTCTGCAATATCTGAAGGTGAACAACCTTGCCATCGAAGGCAAGCCAGAAGGATTGACTATCAACACCCACGTATGCCGTGGCAATTATCATTCCTGCTATGCCACCAAGGGTGCCTACGATGCCGTAGCTCCTTATCTTTTCGCTCATGAAGATGTAGATACCTTCTATCTGGAGTATGACGACGAGCGTTCAGGTGGTTTCGAGCCATTGAAGTATGTGGCAGATGGCAAGAAGGTGGTTCTGGGTTTGGTAACCTCTAAATCTCCTGTGTTGGAGGATAAGGCTACTGTCATCGCCAGAATCCACGAAGCTGCCAAATATATCCCTCTCAATCGTCTGAGCCTCAGTCCTCAATGCGGCTTTGCCTCTTGCGAAATCGGTAATAAACTGACCGATGTTGAGCAATGGGCAAAGATAGATCTGGTTAGAGAGATTTCCGAGGAAGTTTGGGGCACTTCTTCTTTCTCCGATGCAGAATGATATAGCCGGATAGCAAAACCAGCGTTATCAGCAAGCCGGAGATAAAGACGAAGAGGTCGGAAAGGGGACCTAAGAATGGAGAATAGCATCTACCTACGTGAAGCTCTAAAGCCACATTCCAAAGTGACATTGGGGTGGCTGAAAGCAACTCTGGGGTAGATGCTGTTTCACCTAAGTTCGCCCCTTTGCTATAATCGAAAATCACTTCTTTTCCTCCAAAGAAGTCCTTGGAATAACCGCTGACCAGAGAACTGGAAATCGGAATCATCGATTTTCCTTGGTTGGCTTTCCCTGTGAAATAATCCACAATCAGATTCTTTTCCGGATTCCAACGGAACATGCCGCTGAATGATCCTATCAGCCAACCACCCTTGCCGTCACTCTCGAAAACATTCACTCCCATCGGACTTATCTTTGGCGATTGCTTCTTATCCAATAAAACCGGCTTTTGGCAGAAATGCTCATCTACTCGCAGAAAACCTTCTGATGTAGAAACAAGCCAGTTGCCCTCTGCTGCATCCCATCGGATGGCGCGAAGTTTATCGTGCCAGACATTTCCATCCTTCACCTTTTCCGTGGTTTTGTTCATTGCCAGAGGTATCATCAAAGGTGGTCGGAGACACATTCCTGTTATCGCTAGCCAGAGCGTAAGGATGATGGTGGTATATCCCAGCTTGTTATGCCATTTGGCATTGAAAACCATCTGTTTGCCAAGCTTCATCATTCTTTCTCTTGCCTGTAATCTCTTCTGTCGGCGGATACGGTAAGGAAGAATGAAAAGGATGATGCCCGTTATCGAAAGGATGATAAGTACGATGGCGATGGCATCCACCACCAATCTTCCAGCTAATCCGAAGAAAGCACCGCTATGCAGGTTCCAAACGGTCTTGAAAAGGGTAACTTCCGGAACAAAACCTTCTGGTTGACCGATGATTTTGCGGAGAACATTCGTCTTTGCGCTGATCGCATCCCTCTTTCCGTTGGCTGCATCCGTCTTCTTTCCGGATATTTCATAAACGGCAGAACGGGTCATGGCGATGATGCTTGTGCTGTCTTTGGTCAATGTAATGTCAGCGATACGCTCTTCATTATCTGCGAGCGGAAACATCTTCCATTCCTTTCCATCGAAGCGATATACATCCATCATGGCTGCACACCAGATTTCTCCGTTTTTCGTCTGTACGATGTTGCGGATATTCCTGCCATCCACGTTCTTGGGTAATCCCTTGTTAAAGTCTTTCCAGGTTTTCATCTCTGCATCGGTAAGCCATACGCCACCATAACCATACGCCAGGATGGAATCACTTGGAGTTTTGCTGATGCGGTGATTGATCTTGATAGAACCTTTGATGATGCCGTTGTTGAAATTCTTGATATGATAAGCCGATGGCATCAGACTTCTGCTTACTTCACAACCGGCGAATAGCTGGCGATGATTTAAAATGATACCTGATACGCAGAATACCAACATAAAGACAGACAGTACAAGTCCGAACCAACGATGGTATTTCTTCCATGTAAAACGTTTCTTCTTTTTTTCTCTCATTGTTGTTTTCTACTAAACATTGTTGTTTTCTACTAAATGGGTTGCAAAGGTAAGAATATCTATCTACTTCTGCAATACCCAAAAATAATGATTTAGGATGCTTCTGTTTTTTCTAATCTTTAGTTTCTTCACTTTTTCACTAAAAAAGTTTGGTGATTTCGTGATTTACTAGTAACTTTGCACCCCGAATAAAAAATCATCATTCATTAAGAACATTAAGAAACTAGAAAACAAGGAAAAATGGAATATATGTCTCAAGAAGGCTACGATGAGCTCGTGGCCGAACTTCAACACATGGTTAACGTAGAGTTGCCAGCCGTTCGCGATGCGATAGCTGAGGCCCGTGATAAGGGCGACCTCAGTGAGAATTTCGAGTATCATGCAGCCAAGCGTGAGCAGGGCAAGCTTTTGAGCCGCATCAGCTTCAAACAGAAGGTCTTGGAGAATGCCCGTGTCATCGACAAGTCTCGATTGAAGAGCGATACCGTTGGCTTGTTGAGCAAGATTAAGATTACCAATCTCGCCAACAAGTGCAGCATGAGTTATGTTATCGTAAATCCGCATGAGGCTGATTTGCATAGTGGAAAAATCTCTATCAAGTCGCCTATCGCCAAGGCCCTTCTGGGTAAGAAGGCTGGTGATGAGGTAATGGTAAAGGTACCAGCCGGCTTGCTGAAATTCCGCCTGGATAGCGTTGAGTTATAACTTGATAACGTTGAATTATAATGTATTCTTTTAAAGGAAAACTCCCGATAATTTGAAACAATCAAATTATCGGGAGTTTCTCTTTTATATAAAATCTATATTAGTGCTTTTATAAGTCCTATTAATACTTCTTCTGAATTCTATTCTAATATTTCTCCAGAATCTTATTCAGTAAGAAGGTGGCATTCTGGTTTCTTGCCACGCCCTTCTGTATCTTATAAGTATAGGTAACATCCGTGCCCAAATCTATCTCGAAACAATAGTTGTGGAATTTGCCTGATGCATCATTCTCCATCTTGGAGAGTTCCAAATCGTGGGTAGCAATGATGCCGCTCACTGGCTGCTTGGCGATGGCTTCGAGGAACTTTCTCGAACCATTCAGCTTATCCAATGAATTCGTTCCCTTCAGAATCTCATCCAGAATAATCAGCGTTCGGAGTGATTCCTTATTGCCCGCTATACTTTCCTTGCAGTTTTTTCCCTCTGCACTTTCTTTGCAGAACTTCAGAAGCTCCTCCAATCTGATCAATTCTGCATTGAAATAAGAGATGCCATGCGTCAAATCATCGGTGGTTCTCATACTCGAGAACAATCTGAAACGGGAAATCTTCAGCAGATCTGCAAACACCGGCATACCCGCCATTGCCAGGATATAGTTCACGCCCAGCGAACGGAGGAAGGTACTCTTTCCCGCCATGTTGGCTCCGGTGATGATATAATAGTTGTCGTCCTTGATGGTGAAATCATTCCTCACCGCCTTGGCACCCAGGAAAGGATGATAGAGATTCTTACCCTCGAACACGATTTCCGGACTTCCGATTCCTGCATTTTCTGAAACATCGCTTTCAGTATCTGCTTCCGGACTTCCCGAAACAAATTCTGCCTCTTCCGCCTCTGGATGATTATATCTGAAATCCGCCATCGAAACCATCGCATCCATCTCGCTGATGATATGCATCCATTCCTCCATCTTCATCATATAGGTATTCTTCCATTTCAGGAAACTGCGAACCAGGAAGAAATCGCTCAGTATGAAGGCATCGGTGAAGAAAAGACCGAGGAAGTTGCCTCTTCTGTCATACCCCTTCAATATCTTTTCCAGTTGGGCAAAGGAAGGCAGGGCATCTGCCAGGGAATTCTGCATCTCCTTGCCTGATTCGCTATGGAAATTGCGCCTGTTGATAAGTTGAAGTATCTGAGCATAGGCGATGAGCTGATGGCGAAGCTTGCCGCCATTGCTGTCTATCTTGTCAAGTGTCTGCTTGCAGACGAAGAATACCACCATGTATTGAACCAACACCCACCACAGGGCGAAATTCACCGAAACCATATTGCATATCGATAAAATCACGGAACCGATTACTCCGATAATCAGCAGCCATCCGATAACGAGCGAAACCGGAGACCCAAACCATGCCGGCACCTCCATCTTCGAAACCTTCTGCATCGCATCCACCACCGCAGCAGAATCAATCTTCTTCATCTTGCCATTCACCATTTTGCCATCCGCAGTTTGGCTTCTGTTCTTTTCGCCAAGTGCCAGGAATTCCATTCGCCAGTTTTCGCCTTCTCCCGCCAATTCCTTCTGCAAATCCCTTCTTCTTTTGATATCTTCCAGGCTCAGAGGCGTTTCCCGGGTAAGATTCCTGGCGAGTGCCTCTGAACCGCCCGAAGTAATGGTTCGGCAGATGCGGTTGAACAGCGAACTCTTGCCGAAGACATCGAGGTCGAAGGAATAAGGATGCTGCGGATTCTGATAGGAATCGCCCGTTTCGAAAGGCGAGAAATCGCCCTCCAAAGCCTTGATTTCGTCCTGATAAACCTTGAGCAAAGCCGAAAGATGCTCTATCTTCTCCTTGTTCTTGTCGTCAAGTCGTCTGATTCCCAGATAGGCAATCAGGCACAACACCGCCCCCAACAGATAGTTCTGCGTATCTCCATCCAATGCGAAATAGCAGATCAGGAAGGCGAGGATGCCGCCGAAAGCCAGCAGCTCTTCTGTTATAAATCCCGTATTCTTACGCTTCAGGGCAGCCACCTCAGAAGCATATCGGCTTACATATTGTTGATAATTCTCCTTGATATTCATACTTTTTCTTTATTATGAATTTTTCTCCATCCATTTATTGTAGGATACATTCTCCTCTTTCCACTTATCCTTTGCTGCCATCTGATTCTTCGGATACCCGATGATGAGGGTGTTGAGCGGAATCATCGTCTTGGGCAGATGCAGCAGTTGCTGCATTCCCTCGTATCGTTCTTTCAGGGGATAGAGGGCTGTCCATACACTGCCAAGCCCCAAGCCGTGAGCCATCAGCAGAATGTTCTCCGTGGCAGCCGAACAGTCTTGAATCCAGAACTCCTGCTCTGTGCCTTCCAGCGTCTTGTCCAGGCATCCGCAAACCACAATGGCGAGCGGTGGCATGTCTGTATAACTTCTCACCGATGTACGGCTCATAATATTTTCAAAAATCTGATTCTTTTCCATCATTGCTTTTCTATGTGAGTCTTATTTTTTAGGCGAATCATAGCATTCCATAAGCCAGTCGAGCACATATTCTCTTTATGTTCTATTTATTCACTTTGCTATTCATTTTGCATTCTATCTTGATTGCTAAAAATGAAATGCGCTGCAAATATACGAAACTTTTTTGAGAAATTTGCAGTGCATTGCAAATTTCTCGTGTTTCTGAGTGAAATTTGCAGTGTATTGCAAATTTCTTTCTGTAGAACTGATAACACTTTCTGTAGAACTGATAACACTTTCTGTAAAACTGATAACCTTTCTGTAATCTGTATATCCGAGAATTTGTATTTATTTAGTTTTATTGCCCGATACATCCTATAGTTTTTATCGCCCGATACATCATGTAGTAGGCGTATATATAAGCCGATGTCGTTGTTATCATACTGATGAGATTCATGCAGGTGAAGGCTGCCTGCTGGGTGTTACCTGCCAGATAAAACACTGCAACAGGGAGTATATTTGAGCATATCAGCCATACCATGAAAACCAGGACAAGGGCTATGCCCAGTTTGCGCATGTTGCCCCTGTGCTTGCTGCACAGATGACAGCCGGCTACCAGGGAGGCGATGACGGAAATCAGGCCCATCGTGCTTTCTGTCCAGGTGAGTATGGAAGCCATTTGGGTAATCTGTCCGTTCTGCATCATCTTTACGAGATGAAGATTGAAGCATTGGCCCAGGATGAATGAGAGCACATAGTAAAGTACCATCAACTCGCTGCAGCGTCGTAGCAATTTTACGCCTGCCGGTAGCGTGTAGCGGAATATTCCCCATAAAGCTATAGGGGCGAGCTGCAAGACCAGTTGCTTGATGGTAACCAGGATGGGACTTAATGGAATCAGGATGGGACTTATTCTGAAGGATAAGCCCGCTTGTCCGCAAACAGAAAATGCCAACGAAAACAATGCGAAAATGCAATATGCATACATGGCATATTGTGCAATGCGATTTATATCTATAGAATAACTTTTTCTTTCCATAATTCTACGTTTGATGATTTTATAAACAGCTTATCTTGCATAAAGCCATTGCAAAGATACGAAGTTTTTGGGAAATTCTAGCAAAATAGGTGGAAAATGTTTGGCTATGATATATACTTGTTAAAAGAATGGCAGAGAGACCGATAAAAACTCTTAAAAATCATAACGTATCTTCTTGAATACAAGTATTTGTTGCTATCTTTGCACGGTATATACTAATAACGCTATGTGGATAAATACTAATAGCGTTACATGGGTATATACTAATAGGAATATAAGTTTAATCATGAATCATATGAAGAAGATTTTCTTAGGTTTGGCAGCTACACTGATGTTGACTGCCTGCAATGAGAACAGACAGCCGGAGGCAATGACCAGCGTTGACTCTGCAAGTGTGGTAACCGATTTGATGATGAGTCGCAGAAGCATCCGTGCTTACAAGGATTCCGCTATCAGCCGCGATACCCTGAACGAGATTCTGAAATGCGGCATCCATGCGCCAAACGGGCAGAACCTGCAGTCGTACGAAATCAGAGTGATAGATTCTCCTGCTCTCATCGATTCGATCACCCAAGCCGTGGTAAAGGATAATCCTAAGATAGCCGAGCGCAAGGGCTTCAAGAACATCTTCGTGAATGCTCCATGCGTGGTTTGCATCGCCTACGATACGACTTATGATATGGCGCAGATTGATTGTGGCTTGCTTGGCGAGAACATCATTCTTGCAGCATGGTCAAGGGGCATCGGTTCCTGCTGCCTGGGCAGTTCTGCCCGTTGGATATTGGATTCGCCATCTGCCAAGCCTTACCTCGATCGCATGGCATTCTCCAAGGGTTACAAACTGCTCTATTGCATCGCCCTGGGTTATCCTGATGAATCGCCGGAGGCAAAGCCAAGACGCCAGGACATGATCAAGTTCATGGATTAAGACAGATGAAGGTTGATGTCCTGTTTCAGGACATCAACGTTTGAAGATAGATATGCATCTTCTTGAAACATGTAGGCAAAATATGAAAGGCAAGTTCTCAATAGAAGGGCAAAAGCTTTGTATATTGCCAGGTATTTGAAAGCTTTTGTCCTTACATAGCGACAGGTTTGCGTCCATAAGCACCCAGGGCGATGCCCTTTCAGGGCTAGGAGCTTCTGCCCTTTCAGGGCGTGTGGGGCTTACATGCGAAACTTGAGTAAAGGGAACAAATTTTGTGCCTGTACAGCATCGACCTTTGTACGTCCGATTATCCGAAATTTCAGATAAGAAGGATTTATCAGTTTGGATAGAAGAACCATTGAAGCTGGAGCGCAATCATAAATATTATATAGGTATAGCTGTTATGGCAGGTAGCGGTAATGGCGAAATTCATTTTCCTGCTTATTTCAAGAAGGGCTGCGTAAGAAATCTGTGTACAGATAGGAAAAAGAATTTGCCAGTAACCTTGGGCGTTTTTCTTTATGGTATATCTGCAAAGCATCTTTAGTAACATTTTCTATTGCAACAACTAAAAAAGTTTAAACATTTAACCTGATGTTATGAGATAAATATAAAAATTACTATATTTGCAGCATGATTACGGAATATGGTATAGAGGCAAAGTCTAATTCTGAGATTATATCAGAATTGGGAGGACGATGCTATACATATAAACATAAAATTTTAAAGCTATGAATATGAGGAGATTTATATTTTTTCTGATTGTCTGCGAGTTCTTTTCTTTGGCATGTATTGCTGCAAATAAGACTATAAAAGGACATGTCGTGGATGAATTTGGTAAGAACGTTGAATTCGCTAGCGTATATGTAGATAGTATTTATGCGGTATCTGACAAGGAAGGAAATTTCTCTCTGGTGGTGCCCGATGGTATGAAACAGGAACTTGTGATTAGTCATATCAGTTATCTGACCAGTAAAATTCCTTATGATGTATATAGCAAAAAGACTTCGCTGCAACTTACGTTGAAGGAAAAGACCTGTGATTTGTCTGATGTAACTGTTGTTTCCGGTAAAAAGCAGGAAGGCATTTTTGGGAAAGGAGTTCGGGCACCAGGTGATGTTGCATTTCATAACGTTAGAAGCACGAAATATGAAACGGGACCCTTATTTGTTGTAAATAAAGACTATTATGTGAAAACAGCCAAGTTGCGAGTACAAAAATGTACTTTTGCTTCATGCACAATTCGCTTAATCATTTATGAAGTAAAGGGAACAAATTTTGTGCCTGTACAGCATCGACCTTTGTACGTCCGATTATCCGAAATTTCAGATAAGAAGGATTTATCAGTTTGGATAGAAGAACCATTGAAGCTGGAGCGCAATCATAAATATTATATAGGTATAGCTGTTATGGCAGGTAGCGGTAATGGCGAAATTCATTTTCCTGCTTATTTCAAGAAGGGCTGCGTAAGAAATCTGTGTACAGATAGGAAAAAGAATTTGCCAGTAACCTTGGGCGTTTCTCTTTATGGTATATCTGCAAAGCATCTTCAGTAACATTTTTTATTGCAATAACTAAAGATATTTAAATATTTAACCCTATATTTGGAGATAAATAAAGAAATAACTATATTTGCAGCATGATTACGGAATATAGTATAGAGGCAAAGTCTAATTCTGAGATTATATCAGAATTGGGAGGACGATTCAAGCAATATCGTCTGTTCAGCAATCTCACTCAGAAAGAGGTGGCTGTAAAGGCTGGTGTGAGCATTTTCACCATTAGCCAGTTTGAAAAAGGCGAAGCTAAGAACATAGGCTTTGGCACTATTCTTTCTCTGTTGAGGAGCATTGGATTCCTGCAGGAAGCAGAGAAACTCTTGCCGCCACTGCCAATGCTGCCTAGCCAAGTGAAGAAAATGAATGAAAAGAAGGAAAGGGTAAGGCATGAAAGATAATGTTGTGCAGGTGAATTTGTGGGATAAGAATGTGGGCTTGTTGTCTTGGGATGACAAGCGGGGCTGCTCTGTCTTTCAATTCGACCAGGATTTTATGCAGTATGGATGGAATATTGCACCATTGGTTGCGCCGTTGGATTCTGTTTATGTACAAAGAACTTTCCCTATGTCAGGAAACAGAGAAAAACTATATGCCGGTTTGCCTGAGTTCATAGCAGATTCTCTGCCTGACCATTGGGGAAATGTGGTCTTCCAGAAATGGATGGAAGCCAATCATCTGCAATCCAAAATGGTAAATGCAGTGGATAGACTGTCTTTTATCGGTAAGAGAGCAATGGGTGCCTTGGAATTTCAACCTGCTCATATCCAGGAGGATGCATCTGTAAATATCGAGTTGGCTTCACTTTATGAACTTGCCAATAAGATATTTCTGGACAGGCAGGATGTGAACATTGATATGAGCAACAGTCTTATTATGGAAGATTTGTACAAGGTGGGAACTTCCGCTGGCGGTCAGCGTCCTAAGGCTATTATCGGTATGGATGAGGCTACAGGTATTATTCGTTCTGGCCAAGCCGACTTGCCAGCTAATTTTAAGCACTATATATTGAAGTTTGATACAAGCAGGAAAAATGAACTTCCTTTTACCAGGGTAGAAATGGCTTATTATCTGATGGCCAAGGATGCCGGTATCAACATGATGCCTTCTCGTTTGGTTGAGATTGAAGGAACCCAGAATTTCCTTACCCAGCGCTTTGATAGGGTGGAGGGCAGAAAAATATATACTCAGACTTTAGCTGCCATGAGTTCCTTGGCTGATACTTACGAAGATTTGTTTGTGGTGGGTAGAAAACTGAAATTGTCTGCAGAAGAGCAAACCCAGCAGTATAGAAGAATGGTGTTTAATGTTCTTGCAGAGAATATTGATGACCATACCAAGAACTTCTCATTTGTGATGTTTCCCAATGGAGAATGGCATATATCGCCAGCTTACGACATCGTGTTTTCCGCCGATCCTGATTCACATTTCTATCGTAACCATGAACTTACGGTTCTTGGCAAGCGGAAGAATATAACGAAGCAGGATTTGATGCTTTTTGCACAAAGACAGGATATCAGAAATGCTTCTAGTATCATAGAAGAAGTGGAAGACGTGGTGATGAACTTCAAGTCTTATGCCGAAAAAGTGGAAATCGATGAGCACTGGATACGCAAAATAGAACGGGTCTTGGAAGAAATCCGTAAGTAAGCGATTTCATCAGGCAATATTTTTAGCCTCCTTACTCCTTTATTTCCTTCATGTTTGCAGGATTATAGGGAGTCAACTGCTGCATCTCCTGCTCTGTTGCTTCAGGCAAGGAAGGTATCTTGTTTCTGATGCAGAAATCGGTAATGGCGGCAGCTGATTCTTTGGGAGTAGAAGAATCCGGTTTGATGGATTGCTTCTTTTCTACATACTCCTTTTCCGTGATATATAGCTCGGTAATCACATGGATGAGTTGCTGCTGCTTGTCTTTCTTATGAGAGAAAAGATAGCTGTTGTCTGATTTCTGGAAGAGCAGGTCCTTGAAGGAATAGTAATCTTCAGGACTTATCTGATAGGTTTCCACCACATGGTCGTAGATATCTGTCTGGGTATAACCGAAAAGCTGGTGCGTCAGATTCTTGTAGGTAGGAAGCTGGTTGATTTCTATCTGACAGATATTCCGACTGCTGTCTGTTTGAATACTGCCTATTGTCTGCTGATTGAGCAGGACGAGTTGAGAGCCCAGTGAATCTTTCAGCTGATATTTCTTTCGATATTGCTCAATAAGTGTCTTCCCTTCCGGCCAAGGTCGGAAGGTTCCTTCGTCGCTGACCATGAATGCTCGTTTCTTGTCTTCGGAAACGAGTCGGCTGTTGTGAAGATTTCTTTTGGAATAGGCATTGAGATCCGTCTTTCCATTCTTCAGGTTGATGTAATACTCCACGATGCCGTCGTTGAAGTATTTCATTACAGAGTCGTTGGTTTGGTAACTGCGATAATATCCCTTAAGTCTGATGAAGTGAGGACGATTCCCAGTTACGTTCACATCCTCCAGTTTCTGTATTTTTGTGATATGTCCAGGCATCTTCTCTTCCTTGTTCTGTGCCATGAGACTGGTAGGAAGGAAGAGGAAAAGCACAAACAGATATTTCATATAATGATGATGTTTCATATTGATGATGCTTTAAAAAACTACTTAATGATGTGCAAAAGTAAGAATAATCAGTTAGATGCGCAAAGAAAATCAGTTATTATTAGGTTAAAACTGTAAATAAGTAAACGGTTTCATATAATTTGCCTGTGCTTATCCATCAAAAATACTACGCAGAAGAAAAATTTCTCAATCTGTGAAACCAACTTTCATAGGTACCTCTTAATTTTGCATCCAAAAAAGAATGTGTTAATGTTGTATGATGATGGTTAAGCAAATATCAGATAAGAAAGATGTGGAGCCGATAGACTTGCTCCAGGCCTTTGAAATTATCGTAGAAAAGGCAAAAGGGTCTTCTCTCCGAGAAGAGTTTTATCAGAAAGTAGATCCGTATCTTGGTTTGGTTTCAGATAAACTGTGTATCTCCAAGCGAGCAAGTGTTATCATGGCCCTCTTTGCCGACCGATGTTATGATACCCATATCCGGTTTTCTGATTTGACGGAATTTCTGGATTGCAGAATCCTGACATTGCTCAGATATTCCAACGAAACTCAGGAACTTATCGATAAGGAATATGTTTGTCAGAATCGGATTGAAGGACTCAGCTATAGCATTCCGATGGAGGTGATGGAGGCATTCCAGCATAATCTACGATATATTCCTTCGGATGTGGATGAATTCACAGCCAGAGAACTGTTTGATAAGTTTGATGAACTTTTCTCGAAATGCCGCTGCGAAAAACTGAACAAGCAGGTTTTGAGAAAGAAACTCAGAGCACTGGTTGTCAAGAATAGCAACCTGGCATTTGTCAAGGCAATGGCATTGTATGATATAAATGTGGAGGATAAAGATTTTCCGCTTTTCATCTTGCTGTGTACACTCTTTGTTATTGATGGCGATGATGACATCCGTTGCCATGACTTGGATTTTATCTATGAGGAAGGTGAGTCGGTCTGGCGATGGGCTAAGCGAGACCTTAGCCAAGGCAATCATCGTTTCTTGCTGAAAAAGTTCATAGAATATACCAACGATGACGGCTTTGCCGACAGGGAATCCTTTAAGATTACAGACAGTGCTAAGAAGCTGCTCTTTTCGGAGATGAACCTTTCTGCTATGCGAGGCTCCCGTCCTAAAGGTGGCATGTTATCCTTTGAGAGTATCAAGCCTAAACAGCTGTTTTACAACGACAAGGAACGTAAATTGGTAGAAGAACTCGCAGCTCTTTTGGATGAAAAGAATTTCCAGGGTATCCGAGACCGCTTGAAGGAAACCAATTTCAGAAGTGGCTTTGCCTGTCTATTCTATGGTGCACCAGGTACCGGAAAGACGGAGACGGTTCTTCAGATAGCCAGGAAAACGGGTCGTGACCTTATACAGGTTAACATCTCGGATATCAAGAGTATGTGGGTAGGGGAGAGCGAAAAGAACATCAAGGGTATCTTTGATGATTACAGAAAGATGGTGAAACAATCGGCAAAGACTCCTATTCTGCTCTTCAATGAGGCAGATGCCATCATCGGTAAGCGTATGGTGGGTGCAGAGAAGGCTGTGGATAAACTGGAGAACAATATCCAGAACATCATTCTTCAGGAGATAGAGCAGCTTGATGGCATTCTTATTGCCACAACCAATCTTGCCGAGAATATGGACAAGGCCTTCGAGCGTCGTTTCCTCTATAAAGTGAAGTTTGAAAAGCCTGATTTTCATGGTCGTTTACAGATTTGGCAAACGATGATACCATCTTTGAATGATGCTGATGCTTCTTTCCTTGCCGCTAGATATGATTTCAGTGGTGGAGAGATTGAGAACATTGCCCGCCATTATACCATCCAATCCATTTTGCATGGCAAACCGGCGGATATGCTCAAATCTCTTGTCGGGTATTGCGATAGTGAAAGGCTGGAAGGAAGAACCCCCAAGAGAAAGGTTGGGTTCTGATGCATCACCCATAAAGAAAAGGCGGTAAATACGAAAAATGTATTTGCCGCCTTTTTCTCCTAGTTTCAGATGATTGTATCTGATATTCCTTAATAGATTAAATCTGGTATTTCTTTGTGAGATTTCTCAATTTTTCAGTAATATCCTCCCTTAGCCATTGAGGTTCCAATACTTCCATGGTATCCATGTTGGAGAATATCTCCTGTTCAAAATCGAATTCAGGCTTCAGATGGTATTCAAAGATAGAATATTCATCTGTGCGTTCCGTTTCCTTTTGTGAGGTATGGAGAGGAAGGTTGCGGATATAGTTGCTTTGGAATGCATCCACTTTGAGTACCACCTTTTGCACATCAGAATTCTCGTTGTTGATGATGCCGAAGCAATCCTTGAAATATTCAGCAGGATCCAGATCCTCAGGCAATTTGAATGTTTCTTCAGAGATGGTGACATTCTCCATACGGTCGAGCGCATAGCATCGGATGTCATCTGTGCCAGGACTGTAAGCCACCACATACCAACGCTTCTTGAAAGCCTTCACGAAATAAGGATGAATATCAAATTCATGATACTCCTCTGTATTGAAGCTATAGTAGGATATGGAGATGACGCGGTTGTCACGCATTGCCTTGATGATGTCTTCCAGATAGTTTCTGCCTGAAGGCATATCTTCCAGGAGTACACGATTCTTGAGCTTGTGACTGTTGCCAACCATGGCATTGAGGGAGAAGGCATTGAGCATCCAGCTTCTGGCACTTCCTTCCTCGAAGCAGTCGCCATACTCAATGTAATAGCGGTATCCGCTGCCACAGCTGATGCTGATTTCAAACAGTTCCTCGATGGAATGGAGGTTGTTGATGAAGGTACGGCGAGAGAGTTCCGTTCCTTCGCTGAGATCAGAATCCTTCCATCTGCTTTGGATTTCCTTTAAGGTGATGCCGCCCCTTTTTCTGGCCCGATGGATGGTTTCCACGAGCCAGACATATTTGTTCAATTGATTGATAGCCATATTCTGTTTCTTTAATTTGGTACAAAGATAACGGAAAAGTAGGAAAATATGTTGCACAAGATAGATTTATTTCATGCAGATTTCAATTATTTCATCGTTTTGTGAAAAAAAATCGAACCTGTGCAGTCAATTTTCATATTTTATTTGTAATTTTGCCATGTCATTCTGAGTTTTGCTATTCTATTCATGCAGCACTAAGATTAGAGGAATTTCTGATATGGCATAATCCTAGGCAGTTTTTTGCAGCTTGGGTGTTTGTAGAATATAAATTATAGTGTTGCGAAGTTTTGATTAAGTAAAAGAAGATTATGGAAAAAAAACGTTTTTTTGAACCATGGATTCCTGAAAAGTATAATGAGGGTATCAATGGCAAGAAGATTTTGGTTTTTGGTGCCAGTTATTACTGTAAAGAAGTAAATTGTCCTTATTATGAGGACTGCACAAGTGTAGAAAAGAAGGATAGTAGTTTATATGATAAATGTTGTCCATCTTATATTGCTAGCAATCGTTGTTTGCATGATGAGCCATCATATACTACAGATGGGGCTAGAGCGAATTCTAATTTTGCTCGTCTATTTTTCCCATATGTAAAAGATGGTGAGGATATTTGGGACTATCTTGCTTTTACAAATTATGTTCAATATTTCTTGCCATGTAGCAAGGATGATTCGGGAAAGGTAAGTTTTGCTCCGACTCTACCAGAGCATTTATCTCCTCGAGATTTTGATGCATTCATTGAGGTTATTCAAGAGCAAAAACCTGACGTCGTAGTTATTTGGGGAACGGTTATCGCTGAGCCTATAAGAGATAGACAAAATAATCCGTTTATTTACGATCTGGATGAGTGTTTTGATAATACTGAAGGATATATTTGTCATATGAATATTCCAAATGTAGACCATGATATAGCATTGTTTAATTGTTACCATCCAAGTTCTAGATCTTGGAATGAAAGTTTTGAAGATGCTGCTAGATATTTGGATGTTCTTTTAAAGAGATAAATAATTTTCTTTGTACTCATAAGTTAGGTCTTTAGAACTTTATAAGGACCTAGCTTTGAGTTATAATACGAGAATATATAAAGTTGGATTTCATAACAGCCAAGCATCAATCTCATGAAAGAAATCGCATTTGATTCATTGCTGCTGATAGCTGCTGACGATGTTAGTCAGCAAGCTATCAATCAGCTTCGCTCAGATGGAATATATTCCATCGAGAACCGTTCTTGCACACTTATCAATATGATACTGGTATCTACTGCCGAAGGAGCAGAACATATTCATCAGGTATTGGAGAACCACGAACGTGCCAGAAAGAATGTAGTCGTAAAAATGACTCCGGAACTCTGCATCAAGGATGAATCTGATATCGACTCTATCTTGTTTTTTCAGCAAAATCCAGGCTGTAATCCATACATGGAGTTGAAGCACTTCTTGCAAGTGTACCATGAGAATGTGGAGATTCATGGTATGGTAGGCTTTGATTTCAGAAGTTTCTCCGATATCATCAGAGGAAAAAATGTGGTATCTGTCTATTCGTATGAATATCAAGACGACATAGCTGAGGCCACCAATCATCTAAAGTCAGTCAATCTAAAAGACAATGGCAAATATCTTCTGTCGTTTACAGTAGGTAAGTATGATGAGAAGGCTCTATCCAGGCATTTGGCTTCTCTCAATGAATACATGGATACCTTCCCCGAAGAGAGCAGTCTCTACTGGACATACAGAGAAGCAACTCCTCAAAAAGTAACTTTGTTTGCTTCTATATATTCAGAGCAATAAAAGAAAACGTTGATGAAGGAAGAATTCCCTCCGTAAGTATATTAGCTTCATCAGGCATCGAAAGTAGTTTCATCAGACACCGAAACTACTTTCGATGCCTGATGAAGCTAACTTCGTTTTTGGGCTTCTTTTCCTAATAAATTTTAGTATAAGCTTGGCTAATTCAGATTTTCTTCGTAACTTAGCAGCGCAAAACGTAAAGCATGTAGGAATATGGCAAAAATAGTAAATAAATATCCTGTAGGAATTCAGACATTTGAAAAAATCCGCGAGAATGGCTATCTCTATATAGATAAGACCAAATATATCGTGGATTTCAGGGAAAAGCAGATGTCGTATGTCTTTCTGAGTCGTCCAAGACGATTCGGCAAGTCGCTTTTTGCCTCTACCCTCCAGGCTTATTTTGCGGGAAGAAAGGAACTTTTCGAGGGATTGGCCATTGCTGATTATGAGAAAGATTGGGTGAAGCATCCTGTGCTTCACTTCGACCTGAGCGGTGCCAAGCATTTTGATGAGGAAGGCTTGAAGCATTATCTCGACTTGCAGCTGAAACCATACGAGAAGCTCTATGGCAGGGATGATGATGAATTGTATCCAAACGACCGACTGGATGGAATCGTAAAGCGAGCTTACAAGCAGACGGGTGAAAAGGTGGTTGTCATCATTGATGAATATGATGCTCCTTTGCTGGATGTGGTGCATGAGGAGGATGGTCTCAAGCAGTTGCGTCTTATCATGCAGAACTTCTACAGTCCTCTGAAAAAGCTCGACCCATACCTGGAGTTCACCTTCATCACCGGTATTACCAAGTTCTCGCAGCTCAGCATCTTCAGCGAACTCAACAACCTCGACAACATCAGCATGTTCGATCAGTATTCGGCTATCTGTGGTATCAGCAAGACGGAACTTACTACACAGATGAAACCGGATATTGAGGCTATGGGTGAAACTCTTGGTATGACGTATGAGGGATGCCTGGCAGAGCTGACGCAATTCTATGATGGTTATCATTTCAGCGAGAATTCAGAAGATGTTTTCAATCCGTTCAGTCTGGTAAAGGCATTGAATGCACGCAAGATTGCTCCTTATTGGTTTGGTTCCGGAACTCCATCCTTCCTCTTGAAACTATTGGATAAGTATCATGTCAACCTGGCTTCTCTGGAGGGCCAGGAGGCAGTACTGAACTCCTTTGATCTATCTACGGAAGAAATGACGGATGCCTTGCCTTTGCTTTACCAGAGCGGCTATCTGACCATCAAGAAATATGAACCGATGTTTCGGGAATATACGCTAGGCATCCCAAACAAGGAGGTACGCGATGGATTGCTCAATTCGTTGATTCCTCATTATGTGAATCCTCGCCGTTCCGACAACGATGCATTTCTCTTGGGATTCTGCAAGGCGGTTTATCGAAACGATATTGAGGCTGCTTTGGAGCACATGCGCACCTATCTGGCTACAATCCCATACGATTTGGAGAATCATAGCGAGAAGCATTATCAGACCATCTTCTATCTGATGTTCAGCTTCCTCAATATCTATATCCGCACAGAGGTGAAGAGTGCCATCGGCAGGGCTGATGCCGTGATGCACATGCCTGATACGATATATGTTTTCGAACTGAAGGTAGATAAGAGTGCCGATGAGGCTTTGGCTCAGATAGATGAAAAGGGCTACATGCTGCCTTATCATTCTGAAGGTAAGCGATTGGTAAAAGTGGGTATCAGCTTTGACAGCACCCAGCGAACTATCAGCGAATGGAAAATTAAGGAAGAATAAAAAAGAAAATGAAAATGAAAAGATAATCCGAAACAGAAGCATTGGCAGCTGTCTGTTTCGGATTTTACATTTCCATAACGTTTTATATCTATTTCATGTTACATGTTTTACGAAATGCCTCAACCATACTGGTCGAAATCGGTTATTATCAGGTTAAAACCGTAAGTAAGTAAACGATTTCATATAAATATAATATAGAAAAGGGTGGTTATTGCTTTTCTTTTTGTATCTTTGCAACCGTTTGGCAATTGTGAGTACCAAATCATACATAAAGGAAAAAAGAATATCTAATAATAAATAAAAAGTAATGACTACACTTACAATTTCTATTATTGTCGTTTTCGTGCTCGGCTATGCACTCATAGCTACCGAAAGCTTGACAAAGGTAAACAAGGCAGCAATTGCCCTGTTGATGTTGGTAGGTTGTTGGACCCTCTACATGATGGATCCAATGCAGTATCTCCAGTTGATGCACCCTGATTATACAGGCGGTGCAGCAGGAATGGTGGAGAAGGTGACCGGAATCATTCAGGAACATCTGGGCGATACTGCCACAACACTCTTCTTCCTGATGGGTGCGATGACCATCGTGGAAATCGTTGACCAGAACGGCGGATTTAACTGGGTTCGCAAGGTGATGAAGACCAAGTCGAAGCGTGCGCTCCTCTGGCGTATCGCTATCCTTACCTTCTTCCTCTCTGCAATCCTCGACAATCTGACCACCAGTATCGTGATGATCATGATTCTCCGAAAGCTCGTCACCGACCACAAGGATCGCATGGTTTATGCATCCCTCGTCATCATCGCAGCCAATTCGGGTGGTGCTTTCTCACCAATCGGCGACGTTACCACCATCATGCTCTGGAACAAGGGACTGATTACTGCAGCCGGCGTTATCGCCGAAATCTTCATTCCGTCTGTGGTTTCCATGGTAATTCCTGCCCTCATCCTTCAGACCATGTTGAAGGGCGAACTCGTGATGCCTGAGGTTTCTGCCCAGCAGAATGCATCGGTCAGCGATTTCACCGAAGGTCAGCGCAAGGCTGTGTTCTGGTTGGGAGTAGGCGGTTTGATCTTCGTTCCTATCTTCAAGAGTATCACCCACTTGCCTCCATTCGTAGGAATCCTCCTGGTATTGGGCGTTCTTTGGACTGCTACCGAAGTTTTCTATCGCAGTTTGCATCGTGGAGCTGATGCCGAGGGCACTCAGAAGAGAGTAACCAAGTTGCTTTCTCGTGTTGATATGAGTACCATCCTCTTCTTCCTCGGTATCCTGATGGCTGTATCCTGCCTGGCTGAGATTGGCGTATTGACAGCTTTGGGTCAGGGCTTGAACGTCGTATTCGATGGCAACCACTACCTGGTAACTGGTATCATCGGTGTGCTTTCAAGTATTGTTGACAATGTGCCTCTGGTAGCCGGATGTATGGGAATGTATCCTGTGGCAGCCGCTGGCGATATGGCTGTGGATGGTGTCTTCTGGCAGTTGCTCGCCTACTGTGCCGGTGTAGGAGGTTCAATGCTGATTATCGGTAGTGCCGCTGGTGTGGTAGTAATGGGCTTGGAGAAGATTACCTTCGGCTGGTATATGAAGCACATCTCCTGGATTGCTTTCGTAGGTTACATCGCAGGTATCGTTTGCTACTGGTTCATCCGCACCTTCCTTTATGCGATCTAAAGGATAATACTTTTTTCTTACGTGAAAAAGTTTTTTTTGAAGAAAAAGTCTCATAGTCTCATTTTCTGTTGGAAATATTGGCTTAAAGACTTGATAGATAATAAGATAAAAAGAATGAGACTTCTCGGTTCTGATGCCGGGAAGTCTCATTCATGTATCATAGAAGTATCATTATTTCACTTTTTCTTTACGAGATACTTCATTCCATCTGCAAATCTCTTGTGTTTCAACTCACTCATATTCGCCAGTTTTCTGCCGAATCCCATCAGGCTGTTTACCTTGAGCGATGAACCAATCTGCTTCTTCAGATAGTCGAAAATCTCGGCGGCAGTAAGATACTCACCCTCTTTTTCATCCTCAACCAATTCAAAATAGAGCAGGAAATACTGGTCTATCGGCTGGATTATCTCAAACTGGCTGTTGCTCTTCATAATCAGCTTCACCTGCTGCGCATCGAAATAACTCTTTTCGCCATTGTTCAAGGCTGAAAGTGCCTGGGCAAAAAGCTGCTGATAGTTCGGACGAACGCTCACGTCGATAGGCCCCGTCAGTTCCACACCGATGAATCTTCGATTGCCGGATGGATCGGAGAGTATATCCTTCATATTGCTCGTGGCGATGAATGAGGCGAGACGAGGAAATTCCATGACATGACTGCCATACGGAGGCTTGTATTTCAGCGTAGGCAACTGGATGAGATTCTTCAGAAATCCCTGCTGCACCTGTGGCGAAATCTGGTTGAACTCATCGAGATTGATAACCATAAACTGCGCCATCGCCTGATAAACCTGACGCTTTTCCGACAGAATCAGATTGTCACTATATCCCCACTGCAGTTCCGGCGGCAACAGTCGGCGACAGAAAGTACTCTTGTTGTAACCCTGTTTGGAAATGAGAAGCGGAGCCACCGAGTTGCCGTATTGGCGATGTGAATAGCCGCGCCACTGGTCCACCATACCTAGGAACCAGGTGTAAAACCAGTCAGCCCAGTGAGGATTGGCGGTAGGCACCGTGCGGGCCAAGGCACGGATATGATCCTTTCCATCCCATTTGTCGTAGCACTGGAAGAGATATTCATCTATCGGATTATAATTCTTGATATAATCTGACTCCAGGAAATTACGTACATCTTTGATGCTCACCCGGATATCAGCCAGCTGCACCTCCAGCGTCATGCGTTTCTGCACTCTCGGATCCACAGGTTGGTAGCCATACCATCCCTTGTCCTTCGGTAGATATTCCACATATTTCATCACTGTGTTATATCTGAAATCATATCTGCTTTCCAGCAGCTGCATCATGTTCACGATATTCTCGCGAATACTGTTCTTGTCAACTTTCTTTCCTTCTTCCGGAGTCTTGAAATCAGGAATTGTCTGCTGATGATTATCCGTGCTGGGAGCTGGGCTTTGAGATCGTGCATGGCTATCAATCTTCATCGCCACTGCCTTGCCGTTGAAATAAGGCTCCGCATCGAGCGTCATCATGAAACTGTTGTGAATCGAAGGCTCTTGGGATAGGGTAGATCCAGCCTCGATAGAAGGTTTCGGACCATCTACAAGAATCGAAGCCTTGACAATAGCCTGATATACAGGGAAAATCTGCTGGTAAGCGATGCGATAGAGATGCTCGGCATCCGCTTCAGATGTAGGCAGGGAATCATTTTCGCCCTGGAATTTTATCAGAACGATAACAGTCTTTCCGTCGGCACCTGTGATGGCGGCAAGGGTAGAAGGCAGAATGGCTACCGAGCGCTTAATACCCTCCACACCATCCACATCGGTAATGTTGCCAAATTTCAGCAGCAGGATGCCGTTGAAAGCTTTCATCTTCAGGTTGTTGTTTTCGTCTTTGGCGAATTCAGCAGCGGGGTAGATGTGAATCCATTTCGGCAAATCCTTGTAGCCTTCATAGTTGTTGCTAAGATACGGAATGCTTTCGCGGAAGTGGGTGATAGTCAGTTTGCTATCATCCCTTGCGAATCGTTCCATCAGCTTCTCCATCGTCTTGGTACTTACGAGAAGCTGGTTTTTATTATTTGTATGTACGATAGTTACCTTCATTGTATTTCTGGTTAATGGTTAAGTGTTAACTGTAAATTGTAAACTATAATTTTTTATTGTAAGCTGTAAACTATAAACTCTTTTTGGTATTGCCCAAAACTGGTCCCGATTTTTGGGCACTCATTGCCCGCCTTATGGGCACTTGTTGCCCGACCCTTGTTCTGTGGATGCCCACTTGGTGGGCTATGGATGCCCGTATAACGGGCATGGTAGGATCAGCTAATGGGCATAGAGGGAACAACTGATGAACTGAAAAAGTAGAACAATAAATTCTTGGAAAGATTAGATGTTTGTGAAGTCAATCTCTTCAGAGAAGTGTTCGAACTCAACGTCTTTATATCCGTATCTGGCGAAGAGCTGTTTGATATATTTCTGCTGTTCCGGGAGGAGTTTCAGTTGTCCCAGTTTGTATCGGTAGTATTGTCCTTTGCTACCGAGGTAGCTTCTCATTTCGGCGCGCAATGCTGGTCCATCTTTCACTTTCATTTCGGCAAAGAGTTTGTCGAATCCCCATGCCATTTTCACGACACGCAGCGGAGCGAAGTATTTGCATTTCCCGTTTTTCAGGGCATTTGGGAAGATGGCATCTCCTCTATCAGTCTTCTCGTTTTTGTAGAGGCCGGATAGATAGTGGATACACTTGTCTTTCATCGGACATGGTTCGGTGAAGCAATAGGTGATGAGGCTAGGAACGTTTCCGTATTCGAAAGCCTTTTTCAAAAGTTCCTTTTCATCCATATAGGTTATGTTTTTAATGAAACATTTCTATTATAACGAGAAAAGAGGGTATTTATTGTTTGAAAACAGGATTTTTTTATGTGTTTTTGTTGCTTATTTCTGCTTCTTGTTAGCATTTTTATGATGCATATCCACTAATTTATGATACTTCTATGATACTTTTTTCTCTATTTTTAGAGAAGTCTCATTCGATAAAAGATTCTGAGTGTTAGATATATAACCTTCATTTTTCATTGAATAATGAGACTTTGATACTTTTATGTCCGAAAAAAGATATATGCGTGCGCGTATAAAGACCCCTTGCTGGTATATTGTTAATAATAAGAAAAATGTTTGTTTTCTGAAATATTATCAGTATCTTTGTACTCTGAATTATTAAGAGTAAGATTATGGCTTCAAAGAGATATCCTTTGGGAATACAAACGTTCTCCGAAATCGTGAAGGGGAATTACTTCTATGCTGACAAGACGGCTATCGTCTATCAGCTGGCTCATTATGCCAAGTTTCATTTTCTGAGTCGCCCACGTCGATTCGGAAAATCCTTGTTTGTATCTACCCTCCAGGCTTATTTCGAGGGTAAGAAAGAACTGTTCAAGGGCCTTGCCATCGAACAGATGGAGAAGGAATGGACGGCATATCCTGTCATCCACTTGGATCTGAGCTGTGGTAAGTATTATAGTTTGGAGAATACTAAAATCATATTAAACAATATCCTTAAAGTTGAAGAGCAGAAATATGGAATAGAAGTTCCTGAATCTGAGCGTGAAGGCTTTGGGGCTCGCTTTAGGGATATTTTGCTTGCAGCTACTGCTCAAACAGGTAAACAAGTTGTCGTTCTCATCGATGAATATGATGCCCCGATGCATGATTCTGTAAGTGACGAAGACTTACAGAAGACCATCCGCAACATCATGCGAGATTTCTTCAGCCCCATGAAGCAGCAAGAGGGAAACATTCGCTTTGTATTCATCACAGGCATCTCCAAGTTTAGTCAGCTCAGCATTTTTAGCGAGTTGAACAATCTCAAGATTCTCACGTTGAAAGATGAATACAGCAGCTGTTGTGGTATTACCAAGAGTGAATTGTCGCATTATTTCCGTGAGGGTATCGAGGAGATGGCTGAGCATAATGAGCTCACTTATGAGGAGACCTTGCAGCAACTCGGGCAGCATTATGATGGCTACCATTTCAGTATCAATAGCGAGGATATCTTCAATCCTTACAGCATTATCAATGCTTTGGACGATAAGGAGTTTAATAACTATTGGTTTACATCTGGTACGCCTACATTCCTGATAGAACTGATGCAGCAGAAGAATTTGGATATGCTCAACCTGGACGATCTGTGGATACAGGCATCACGTTTTGATACACCTACGGAAAGGCTTGCTGATCCTATTCCTGTCCTTTTCCAAAGTGGCTACCTTACCATTAAAGGATATGAGAAGAAAGGCAAGTTGTATCATCTCTGTTTCCCAAATCAAGAAGTAAGACAAGGTTTCTCGGAAAGTCTCGTCAGGTATTATTCTGCGCAAGACATGAACAGATATGATGCCATCGTGTATGCTTATTCCAAGAATGTGCTTATCAATGACGACATGGGAGCCTTTATGCCTCACTTGAAGGCATTCTATGATAAGTTTCCATATACGATTATCAACAATAATGAGCGTCACTATCAAGCCGTGATGTTCACCATCTTCACCATGCTTGGCGAAGATGTGAAGGTGGAGTATACCACTTCGGATGGAAGGATAGACCTTGTACTCAAGACAGAGCAGAGTATCTTCATCTTCGAGTTGAAATATGAAAAGTCTGCTGGTACCGCCATGGCACAAATCTGTGGCAAGGACTATGCCAAGGCTTTTGCCGATGATCGTCGGAAGGTTGTTAAAGTGGGTGTCAACTTCTCTGAAGACCAGCGAAGCATAGAGGATTGGGTGATAGGATAAATGATATCTTAAATAATTTGGTAGATACACTTAAAAAGTGTACCTTTGCTTTTATATTTGAATGAAACTACAATATGGACTCGATAAGAATATTTGGATATAAGTCTTTTAAAAAGTTATCAGTTCAACTGCATCCTATCAATCTCTTGATTGGTGCTAATGGAGCTGGTAAGAGTAACTTCTTGTCTCTTTTCGAAATGTTAGCAAATATCTATGAGAAGAGATTAGGAGCGTATGTCGCTCAAGTTGGTGGAGTAGATAAATTACTCTATCAAGGCAGAAAAGTTACCGAACGTATAGCTGTAAACTTGCTAACAGCTAAGAGAGAATATGACTTGGAGTTATTGGAATCTGATGGTAAACTCATCGTAGAAAGAGAAGTTGTTCGTTGTTATGATGATGTTTGTCCTTTAGATTTAGTGAGGAAAAGTGTTATAACGGAGTATCAAAGCGAGTCGAGTTTAAAAGACCATAAAGAGGAAGATTTATCTAACTATATCTCCCAAATCCGCAAGTTTCACTTCCACGATACAGGTCGCCGTTCTCCATTTACGGCTGATAGCCATATCGTGAACGATGCTTATCGTATGTATGAGCATGGTGAAAATCTGGCGGCTATCCTCTATCGTATTCAGCGAGAGAAGCCTGTGGCTTATCGTCGCATTATCCGTGTCATTCAGAGTGTGGCTCCCTATTTCTCGGACTTCTATTTCCAACCAACCGAAGCCGATATGGTGCGCTTGCAATGGCAGGATAAGTATAGTTCTATGATTTACGGACCGACCGACTTGTCGGATGGAACCATTCGCTTTATTGCCTTGACCGTGCTCTTTATGCAGCCATGGTTACCACGAGTTATCATCATTGATGAGCCGGAGCTTGGTTTGCATCCTGTGGCTATCGAAAAGCTTTCGGGTTTGATTAAGATGGCGGCACAAAAGGGTACGCAAGTTATCGTTGCTACCCAGAGTGCTGAACTGATTAGTAACTTTGAGCCAGAGGATGTCTTGACTGTTAATCAGAACGAAGATGGTACAACCATCAATCGCCTGAATAGCGAAGAGTTGGCACATTGGCTTGAGGATTATACACTTGGTGATTTGTGGAAACAAAATATTATGAAAGGAGGTCAGCCACGATGAAACGACTAATCATAGTATGTGAGGGGCCTACGGAACAAGAGTTTTGTACCGAAGTGCTTGGAGTTGAGTTTGCTAAGCATAATATTTATGTGGAAGCCCCTGTCATCAAGCACTCGCATGGTGGTATCGTTCCTTGGCCCACCATCAAAAAGCAAATATTGAATCATCTTCAAGAAGGTGATGTCTATGTCAGCATGTTAGTGGATTACTATGGCATCAAAGACCAGTTCGGTTTTCCTGGATGGGAAGAATCTAAGGAGATAGTGGACAAGACGGAGCGTATTCATTTCTTGATAGATAGAATGGCGAAGGATATTTCTGAGCAATATCGTTTTCGTTTTATTCCATATATACAACTTCATGAGTTTGAGGGGTTGTTGTTCAGTGATGTGAGTGCATTCTTGAATAGTTTTGAGGAGAGTGAGTTTGATTATGCAGAGTTGCAGGCTACGGCAGAGGCTTTCCAATCGCCAGAGCTTATCAACAATAGTCCTGAGACAGCTCCGTCCAAACGATTGATAGCTGCTATTCCTGATTATAATAAGGTAGTTGTTGGCATTTGTGTTGCTATGGACATTGGTTTGGAGAAGATTCGTGAGAAATGCCCTTTGTTCAATGAATGGATAGAGCGGTTAATGAAGTGATATTTATCAATGGGTGATAATAACGCAGAATCCTGCTGGCATCAATGCTAGTAGGACTCTACGCTTTTCTTGTTATTATAATATGTCGTCTGCAAAATGAACTCAATATAACTCTACCGATTTCTTGTGAATTCTTATTCAGCATTTGCCTGCTGCTCAGTCTCTGTAGCCTGCTGCTGAGTAGTCTCCTCTGTGGTAGCCTGTGGCTAGATTGGAGTGCCAACTTCTGTTGTATCTGAAGGTATTTTTGGAGCCACGGTATCTTATTTTTTATAATCTTTCTATGAAGTTTTTGGCTAAAGTTTGTGCAGTTTCAGTAAAAATGATTATCTTTGCAATATCGACTGAAAATACAGCCTAAGATAGTGAATAACATAAAAATATACAATATGCAGTATCCATTGATATCAGAATATGTAAAGGCCATTCAAGATGCTAGTGATAATCTTGACAAATTGGCTCACCTGACTCCCGTACTAGATGATCATGGAGAGCCATATCGCAGTAGTGGTGCTTTTGCCGTGGTGTTTAAGATGTATGACAAGAGCACCGGGAAATATTATGCCCTCAAGTGTTTTACGGAAGAACAGCAGGGACGAGCTGAAGCCTATCGCCAGATTGCAGACGAATTGGCTATATTTGATTCTCCATACATTATATCAGTAAAGTATATGGAGAAGGAACTCTTCGTTGACAGTCAATGCGAGGAGGACGAATTTCCTGTATTGTTGATGGATTGGGTAGATGGAGAAACGATGGAAGCTTACATTGCAGCAAATTTCCAGAACCAATCTGCCATATCGATGCTTTGTTATCGTTTTGGCAAGATGGCAGCTTGGCTCCGTACTCAATCTTTTGCTCATGGTGATATCAAGCCAGACAATATCATAGTCCGTCCCGATGGTTCTCTTACATTGGTGGATTATGATGGGATGTTTGTGCCTTCTATGAAGGGCAGCAAATCTCCAACTATCGGCACCAAGGATTTCTGTCATCCTTTGCGTACAGTGGATGATTTTGATGAAACGATAGATGATTTTTCATTGGCAAGCATTGCCTTGTCATTGAAGGCTATCTCTATGAATTCCAGTTTGTTGACCACCTATAGTGCATCAGACCGGCTTCTCTTCACTGAAAATGATTATCGCAATCCAGCTAGTAGCAAGGTTATATCTGCCTTGCAGGACTTGATGTGTAATAAGGATTTTTGCACTCTTTACTCTCTTTTCATGCTAGCATTGGCAAGAAAGGAGCTTTCTGCATGCTCTTTTAGATTGTTTATTGGTGAAAAGCCTAATATAACTTCTGTGATGGATGAAGATTTATCGACCAAACCAACAGAAGAAGAGTTAAAAGAGGCTCTTATTGATGAAAGGGGAGCGAAATATAGCAAAGATGGAAGAAAATTGTTGAAAGTTCCAGGAAAACTAAGTGGAGCTTATTCGGTTAAAGAGGGGACTAGAGTAATATGTAATTATGCTTTTTGGGGATGTAGTTCTCTGTCTGAAATTGTCTTCCCTGATAGTGTTGCTAGTATAGGTGATAAGGCATTTTGGCGTTGTTCCTCATTGAAATATATATCCATTCCTGAAAGCGTAATTTGCTTAAACGGCAATCCGTTTGCTGATTGGAATGGCAAGTTAGAATGTTTATCTCCGAACTTTATTTATGAGGATGATGTCTTGTTTGATATGGATAAACGTAAAATTATTTCTTTTAGAAATCGAAACGAAAAATCATATGTCATTCCTTCTTGTGTAACTAGCATTGGTGATAGTGCATTTTATATTTGTAGTTTTCTGTCTGGAATTGTCATCCCTTCTAGTGTTACAAGCATTGGTGATAGTGCATTTTCTGGTTGTTTCTTGTGGAAATATATATCCATTCCTAAAAGTATAATTTACTTAAACGGCAATCCGTTTGCTGATTGGAATGGCAAGTTAGAATGTTTATCTCCGAACTTTATTTATGAGGATGATGTCTTGTTTGATAAGGATAAAAGTAGAATTATTTCTTTTAGAAATCGAAACGAAAAATCATATGTCATCCCTTCTAGTGTGACTAGCATAGGTAATAATGCATTTTCTGGTTGTCGTTCTCTGTTAGATATAGTCATCCCTTCTAGTGTTACTAGCATTGGTGATAGTGCATTTTATCATTGTGATTCTTTGTCAGATATTGTCATCCCTTCTAGTGTTACTAGTATTGGTGATAGTGCGTTTTTGCTCTGTCGTTCTCTATCTAAGATAGTCATCCCTTCTAGTGTGACTAGCATAGGTAATAATGCATTTTCTGGTTGTGGTTCTCTGTCAGATATAGTCATCCCTTCTAGTGTTACTAGCATTGGTGATGGTGCATTTTCTGATTGTGTTTCTCTCTCTTACATAGCCATCCCTTCTAGTGTTACTAGCATTAGTGATAGTGCGTTTGAAAGTTGTAGTTCTCTGTCAGATATAATCATCCCTTCTAGTGTAACTAGCATTGGTGATAGTGCATTTTATCATTGTGATTCTCTGTCAGATATAGTCA
>ERZ1023881.32-NODE-32-length-76148-cov-41.049873_pt1 | contig 76148 bp, 64 predicted proteins | sample MGYA00380393_ERZ1023881 | MGnify/ENA primary metagenome ERZ1023881 (study PRJEB33179, sample SAMN07449004) | human gut metagenome | biome: Human-gut; feature: Human associated habitat; material: Faeces | host: Homo sapiens | place: India: Bhopal | collected... | reverse complement strand
TGTGAATATCTGTGGAATATGCGGGAAAATATTCATATGCTGCTTGAAAGGTAATCGCCCACAGATTACGCAGATTAACACAGATTTTTGTTACTCAGGAACATCTGTGAATATCTGTGGAATATGCGGGAAAATATTCATATGCTGCTTGAAAGGTAATATCCCACAGATTACGCAGATTCACACAGATTTTAATTTTCTCAAGAACATCTGTGAATATCTGTGAGATCTGTGGGAGAACATTCATATCCTGCTTGAAAGGTAATCTCCCACAGATTACGCAGATTAACACAGATTTTAATTGCATAAGCTGTATCTGTGAATATCTGCGAAATCTGTGGGAGATTCATTTTTATGCTGCTGAGATACGGTGACCTCCACAGCACTATACGTAATTTTAGAATTCGCTCGTGAAGTGGAACTTTATGTGCTTAAAGTTCTGCTGTGCCATTGACAGCACGTAGCCAGAGTCGGCGAGGAAGACGTCGCGACCGTCGCGGTCCTTTGCCATGTACTGGTATTTACGCTTCTTGAACTGGTCGAGTTCTGCCTCGTCGTCGCTCTCCACCCAGCATGCCTTGTGAAGATGAACCGGTTCCCAGCGGCACTTGGCATTATACTCGTTCTCAAGACGATACTGGATAACCTCAAACTGGAGCTGACCCACAGTACCGATGATCTTACGACCGTTAAACTGATTGACGAACAGCTGCGCCACACCCTCGTCCATAAGCTGATTGATGCCCTTCTCCAGCTGCTTAGCCTTCATCGGGTCATCGTTCTCGATGTACTTGAACATCTCAGGCGAGAACGAAGGCAGTCCGCGGAAGTGGAGCTTCTCGCCGTCTGTCAGCGTATCGCCAATCTTGAAGATGCCGTTATCGGGCAGTCCGACGATGTCGCCGGGCCATGCCTCCTCAATGGTGCTCTTGCGCTGCGCCATGAACTGCGTAGGTGAAGAGAAGCGGATGGTCTTGCCCTGACGTACATGGAGGTAAGGCTTGTTGCGCTCGAACTTGCCGCTGCAAACCTTGCAGAAGGCGATACATGAGCGGTGGTTGGGGTCGATATTGGCTGTTATCTTGAAGATGAAGCCGGTGAACTTAGGCTCCTCCGGATCCACCAAACGCTCCTCTGCCTGTGTAGGACGCGGCGACGGAGCAATCTTTACGAAGCAGTTGAGCAGTTCCTGCACACCGAAGTTGTTGAGAGCCGAACCGAAGAATACGGGAGCCACCTCAGCATTACGGTACGTCTCAACGTCAAATTCCGGATAAACACCGTCAATAAGCTCGATGTCGTCACGCAGTTGCTGAGCGTCCTGCTCGCCGATGTGCTGGCTGAGTTCGTCGGAATTGATGTCCACTTCCACCTTCTCCGTCACACGCTGCTTGTCGGGCTTGAAGAGGTCGAGCTTGTTCTCATATATATTATATACGCCCTTGAATTTTACTCCGATGTTGATAGGCCATGACAGCGGGCGCACCTTGATGCTCAGCTCCTCCTCCAGTTCGTCGAGCAGGTCGAAGGGGTCGCGTCCCTCGCGGTCCATCTTGTTGATGAAGATAATAACTGGAGTGTTGCGCATGCGGCACACCTCCATGAGCTTGCGGGTCTGAGTCTCCACACCCTTCGCACCGTCCACCACGATGATGGCAGAGTCTACAGCGGTGAGCGTGCGGTAAGTGTCCTCACAGAAGTCCTGGTGACCCGGGGTGTCGAGGATGTTCACCTTATATCCCTCATAGTCGAACTCCATAACAGAGGTCGACACAGAGATACCACGCTGCTTCTCGATGTCCATCCAGTCCGACGTGGCAGTCTTTCGTATCTTGTTGTTCTTAACTGCACCTGCCACCTGAATCTGTCCTCCGAAGAGAAGGAATTTCTCCGTGAGCGTAGTCTTACCGGCGTCAGGGTGTGATATGATGGCGAAGGTTCGCCTGCGTTCTATTTCCTGATTCATTCTTCTTTTGTTGTTTTCTTAAATGTGTCGGGGGTGTCAATTATCAGAATTCCTCGTCGTCATCAAACTTGAGGCCCTCAGTCTTGTCCTTGATGTGATAGTCGCTGAGCATTCCGAGGAATGTGGAAATCTCCTTGATGGCATGCTCCGTGTTGGGCGTGATGGTCTTGCCCTGCAGGCGCAGCATCATCGTGCCGTAGAGCGCGTTGAGACAGGTCTCAATCTCGTTGATGTCCTTCTCGCCCTTGTTGCGCAGCTCCACGATGAAGGGCAGCACCTTATAATATTCGGCGTTGTAGAACGGGAAGCGTGAGCTTTGGAGCAGACGGTTGTGCAGCTCGTTAAGGTCGTCCACCACAATCTTGTTGATGGTAAGGTGTCCGTGTTCGCGCTTGCCCTCAGAGTTCATCATTGTGATAAGGTCGCCATACCAGTCCACCATTTCCGAGCGTTGCTCGTCAGTATAGTCCGTGAATCGCGCTATGTATTCATTCTTCAGGCGCGACAGCTGGCAGCCGTAGGCACGTATGATGTCCTCCACCTGCCACATATAGAGCACGTATTCAGCCGTGCTTTTCTTTCTGAGTTGTTGGGATATAAACATGTTTCTTGATGATTCGGGGATTAACTTAATACGGCAGCTTGTAAAGATTAAAGAAGGTGCCGAGGAGCATGATGACGGAGAAGATGATGACAATGCATCCCACCACACGATTGATGATAAGGATGCCGGTGTCGTCAAACTTGCCTCTCACCTTGTCGATAAGCCACGACAGTCCGAACCACCACAGCAGGGCGCCGCCCACTATGCTGGCATAACCCACCGTCATCTCGATGGGACGGTTTGGCACTACGAAGGCAAACTGTGCGAAGAGGAAGATGAAAAGGAAGATAATCAGCGGATTGGACAGCGTTACGAGGAACGCCGTCACGCCGTTGTGCACGAGTGTGCCCTTCTGCGTCTTGTTGCTCTTATGGATGTTACGGGTTGGATTGGAGCGGTAACAGTAGATGCCGAATAACAACAGCACCACGCTGCCGCTTATCTGGAGCAGAAAGCGGTTGCGCTCGTTTCCGACAAAGTTCATCATAAAACTCATGCCTAAGCCTGTGAAAAGCGCATAAATGAAGTCGCTCACACAAGCGCCAATACCCGTTATGAAGCCATACCAGCGACCCTTGTTAAGTGTTCGCTGTATGCACAGCACGCCCACCGGCCCCATCGGGGCTGAAGCCATGATGCCTATAAGTATTCCCTTGAATACAAAGTCTAAAATATCTAATTGAATAGGAAACTGCATAACGTGTGCAAAATTGCAAATTTTATGTGATATAGACAAATTTATTACTTAAAACTTTGTTATGTTACAACATTTTTAATACCTTTGCCATTAAAGAAGAACAATCGTTTACTATAAATTTACTAAATAAATACAAACAAAATCATGACAGAAGAATCATTGAAACCGTATGTAATCGGTTTGGACCTCGGAGGCACTAACTCTGTATTCGGAATCGTAGACAGCCGTGGCGACATCAAGGCCACCACAGCTATAAAGACCCAGGGATATGGCAACAACGTACAGGCTTACGTTGACGCAGCTGTTGACGCGCTCCAGATCATCATCGACCAGGTTGGCGGCATCGAGAAAATCAAGGCAATGGGCATCGGCGCTCCTAACGGCAACTACTATAACGGCACCATCGAGTTCGCTCCGAACCTCGAGTGGGGACGTGACGGCGTAGTGCCCTTGGCAAAGCTCTTCAGCGACAAGCTCGGCATCCCCGTGGCTCTTACCAACGACGCTAACGCAGCTGCCATCGGCGAGATGACTTACGGCGTGGCTCGTGGCATGAAGAACTTCATCGTCATCACTCTCGGTACTGGCGTAGGCTCTGGCATCGTGGTTAACGGACAGCTGGTTTACGGCTGCGACGGATTCGCCGGCGAGCTCGGACACGTTATCGTAAAGGAAGACGGACGTGACTGCGGTTGCGGCAGAAAGGGCTGTCTGGAGACTTACTGCTCTGCCACTGGTGTGGCTCGCTCAGCACGCGAGTTCCTCGCCAACTCTAACGAGCCGTCTCTGCTCCGCGAGCTTGATCCTGAGAAGATCACCAGCTATGACGTATCTATGGCAGCTGCCAAGGGCGACAAGATTGCCCTCGACATCTATCAGTTCACTGGCCAGTTGCTCGGCGAGTCATGCGCCAACTTCGCTGCTTTCTCTTCTCCTGAGGCATTCATCTTCTTCGGCGGCTTGACAAAGGCTGGCGACCTGCTCATGAACCCCATCAAGAAGGCATACGACGACAACGTGCTCAACATCTACAAGGGCAAGGCCAAGTTCCTCGTAAGCAGCCTCGAAGGTTCGTCAGCAGCCGTTCTCGGTGCTTCAGCTGTGGGCTGGGACATCAACGATTAATGCAGCTATTGACAACAACTCAATCATACATCCGCAATTCCAACGTCTTGGAGTTGCGGATGTTTTTGTATAAAGGAGCAAGAGGTGTGCGTTTCACCGACGACAATATTTGCATTTCTATTGCTCAATACTATGAGTTGAACGGACAACAAAATCTTTGGTGCGAAATTCTTGAGTTTTGAGCATTTGGAGATAATGTATTAATACACAATAAGTTATAAGGTTTACTAACGAAGCGTTATGAAATCAGGCTCGCAAAAGAGCCGTTTTTTTCTGTCATAGAGCCTCTTTTACACTCCAATACAGCCACTATTGTGATACGATAAAGCCTCTTTTACACTCTGATAGTGGCACTATCGGAGTGTAAAAGAGGCTTTATTGTTAAGCTCGGGTACTGTTTGCACAGCAAAACACCGTAAAAACAGCAAAACAAAACTCTAAAATCAATATTTATTTTGTAACATGTTTTTACTCTTTTGTACGATATTTGCATTGCAAGACAGATGATTAAAATGCCTAACAATTCCTAATTCGGACAGCCGCTTAATTCGCTACGCTCAACTCACCAGTATTGATATCTCCTGAGCCCTTCACGTTCTGATTGAGCGAGCGGAGCGTACCCTTCAGCGTGATGTCGCCCGAGCCGAATACGCTGCAGTCGGACGTGCCGCAGTCATACATCTTTGCTTCGATGTCGCCCGAACCAAACACCTTCAATGTGCTGACACCTACACGATTAAGACCTAAGTCTACGTCGCCAGATCCGTTCACCTCGCAGCTGACAGTCTGAGCCTTAATGTCCTTGATGTCGATGTCGCCAGAACCGCTCATTCTTATCTTGGCATGGTCGCAGACCACGCTGTTAAAGTCGATGTCGCCAGAACCCTCAAGCGCCACGTCGAGGACGTCAGTATCAAGCGGACCGTCAACGTCGAAATCGCCGGAGCCGGTCAGCTTCACACCCGTAAGGTCGGGCGATGTGATGTAAATGGTAAGAGGCGTATCATCATCGAAAGAGAACGAGAAGCCATTACCCTTCGACTTGATGACAAGCGTCTCGCCGCTGCGCTGCACCGACAAACGCTCCACAAGACCCTTCGCGCCAACTACGCGGACAGACGGTGTCTTGCCCTGAACGAACTTCACGTCGTAGGACGTATACGACTCTACGCGAGAGAAATATCCGAGATTTAGAACCTGCGAAACCCTCTTGTGCGACTCCTTGTCCGAACGCAGACTGCCAGACGAACTGCAAGCCGTGCAAACAACCCATGCCATGGCGAAAGCTGCCAAGGCAACAAATCTTCCAAATGTCTTCATTTTCATCATCATTCTATTCGTTTTGTTGATAATTTGTGATTTGGTTTACACTATATAGACGCAAAGCTACAAAAAAAAGTTGCAAAAACAAAAAAAAGTTGTCCGTACCATACTTAATTATTACCTTTGCAGATGTTCTGGCTTCCAAGCGGGACACAAGCCACGGACAAAAACAGACACGAAAGAAAGATATGAAGATAGAATTGCTTACTGAGGCGGAAGTCGCCTCACTAAACACACTGATAGAGAGTTCGGAAAACATCGTCGTTTGCTGCCACAAGTCGCCCGACGGCGACGCATTGGGATCGTCATTGGCATGGAACGCCTACCTGACATCACGCGGCAAGCAGACAAACGTAATCGTGCCAGATGCGTTCCCCGACTTCCTGAAATGGATACCGGGAGCAGACCGTATCATAAGGTTCGACAAGAACGCTGACAAGGCAGGCGAAATGCTTGAGAAAGCCGACCTCATATTCTGCCTCGACTTCAACGGTGCTGACCGTGTGGACGAGATGCGCGAACCGCTGGAGCAGGCTAAGGCGAAGAAGGTGATGATTGACCATCATCTCGACCCGAGCATGGACACCGTACTCACCATCTCGCACCCCAACATGTCGAGCACGTCGGAACTGGTGTTCCGCATCGTATGGCAGCTCGGAGCCTTCGAGGAGATGACAAAGGAATGGGCAACGTGCGTATATTGCGGCATGATGACCGACACGGGCGGATTCACATACAACTCCACACAGCCCGAGATATTCTTCATCATCAGCCAGCTTCTCACAAAGAACATCGACAAGGACAAGATTTACCGCAACGTATTCAATAACTTCAGCCCGTGGGCGATAAGATTCCGCGGATATCTGATGAGCCAGAAGCTGAACGTCTTTGCCGACCTGCACGCTTCTTACTTCGCCATTTCAAAACGCGAGATGCGCGACTTCCACTTCATCAAGGGCGACGCAGAAGGCCTCGTAAACGAGCCGCTGCGCATCAAGGGCATGAAACTCTCCATCTCGCTCCGTGAGGACGACCGCCACGACAACCTCGTATGGGTGAGCCTTCGCTCCGTGGACGACTTCCCCTGCAACAAGATGGCAGCCGACTTCTTCAACGGCGGCGGACACCTTAACGCAAGCGGCGGCAGACTGCGCTGCTCGCTCGAAGAAGCAGAGAAGGTGGCAAGACGTGCCATCGCACACTACGAAGACTTGCTGAAGTAAAAAAAAGCCAGAAGGAAAGAAACAAGAAACAGAAAACAAAAACATACAAAGGAAGAAAATGAAAACAGTAAAGATTCTTATATGCGTCGTGCTCTCTGCACTCGCCTTCTCAGCATGCAGCGACACAGAGACATACGCCGACCAGAAGAAGAAGGAGCGCTCTGCCATCAACCGCTACATCGCCAACCAGAAGATCAAGGTGATAAGCGAGGAGCAGTTCTTTGCTCAGGACACCACTACGGACGTATCGAAGAACGAGTATGTGCTCTTCGAGAGCAACGGTGTATACATGCAGATTGTGCGCAAGGGATGCGGAGAGAAGATAGAGGAAGGCGAAAGCACCACGGTATTGTGCCGCTTCAATGAATATAACCTCATCGAGTCGGACACCACCCTGCAGCTCACCAACATCTATCAGTATGCATGGCTCGTGGACAAGATGAACGTACGCAATACCTCAGGCACGTTCACTGCCTCATTCGACACCAGATCCAGCCTTATGTACACACGCTACGGAACGGCTGCCGTACCAAGCGGATGGCTCGTGCCACTGCGTTACGTCAACATCGGACGCCCCAACAAGGAGGGCGACGAGGTGGCTAAGGTGAACCTCATCGTACCACACTCGGAAGGACAGGACGACGCCGCAAGATACGTCTATCCGTGCCGCTACGAGATAACCTTCGAGCGCGGAAGATAAACGGGCGCAAAAAAATAAACAGAAAACATCAATACTTACGTAAAGATAATAAGACTATGACACTGATTAAGTCTATTTCCGGAATACGCGGAACCATCGGCGGACACACGGGCGACACGCTCAATCCGCTTGACATCGTGAAGTTCACAACTGCCTATGCCACGTTCATGAAGCGCAGAGCAACAGGCGAAGAACAGCCGAGAATCGTTGTCGGACGCGACGCTCGCATCTCCGGCGACATGGTACGCAACATCGTCTGCGGAACCCTCATGGGTATGGGACTCGACGTCATCGACATTGATCTCGCCACCACTCCTACCACCGAGCTTGCCGTTAAGTGGACAAAGGCACTGGGCGGCATCATCATAACAGCAAGCCACAACCCACGCCAGTGGAACGCGCTGAAGCTCCTCAACAGCGAAGGCGAATTCCTTACCAAGGAGGACGGCAACGAGGTGCTCGCCATTGCCGAGAAGGAAGACTTCGACTATGCCGACGTTGACCACCTCGGACACTACACACGCGACGACTCTATGAACGCACGCCACATCGAGAGCGTTCTCAGCCTCAAGCTGGCTGACGTGGACGCCATCAAGAACGCCAAGTTCAAGGTGTGCGTAGACACCATCAACAGCGTGGGCGGCGTAATCCTGCCCGAGCTTCTCAAGGCTCTCGGCGTGGAATACACCATCCTCAACGCCACTCCCAACGGCGACTTCGCACACAATCCGGAACCATTAGAGAAGAATCTTCAGGGCATCATGGACGAGATGAAGAGCGGCAAGTATGACCTCGGCATCGTCGTCGACCCGGACGTTGACCGCCTGGCATTCATCTGCGAGAACGGCAAGATGTTCGGCGAGGAATACACACTCGTCAGCGTAGCCGACTACGTGCTCAGCCACACCAAGGGCAACACCGTCAGCAACCTCTCTTCCACACGTGCTCTGCGCGACGTGACAGAGAAGCACGGAGGCGCTTACACAGCGGCTGCCGTAGGCGAGGTGAACGTAACCACGAAGATGAAGGAAGTGGGTGCGGTAATCGGTGGCGAAGGCAACGGCGGCGTCATCTATCCCGAGAGCCATTACGGACGCGACGCCCTCGTAGGCATCGCTCTCTTCCTTTCCTCACTGGCACACAAGGGATGCACGGCAAGCGAGCTGAGAGCCACATTCCCAAGCTACTTCATCGCCAAGAACCGCATTGACCTCACACCGTCTACGGACATAGACGCCATCCTTGAGAAGGTGAAGGAGATGTTCGCCAACGAGAAGATTACGGACATCGACGGCGTCAAGATTGATTTCCCCGACAAGTGGGTACACCTCCGCAAGTCGAACACAGAGCCAATCATCCGCGTCTACAGCGAGGCAGCCACAATGGAAGAGGCTGACGAGCTGGGCAAGAAGCTCATGCAGGTGGTGTATGACATGCAGTAAGCGTGTCGTGATATGACATGAGAAAGACCATTCTGACCCTTACGGCTCTGCTCCTTAATCTCCTTAACGCTGGCGCACAGCAGACGGACGCCTTCCCTTATCCTTCCGTGCCCGACACGCTCCGCACGCCGGAGACACGTGCCATGTACGTGATGGAGCATTATTGGGACCGCTTCGATTTTGCTGACACCACTCTCGTTAATCGTCCGGAGATTACGGAGCAGGGCTTCGCCAACTTCCTCGACCTCCTGCCGAGGGTGAAGCCGGCAACTGCGGCAACCGGACTTACTGCGCTTGCCACACATTTATATAAGATAAAGGCGGATAAGAAGACGGCGGAACTGATGCGCAATTACTTCGAGGAAATCGCAGACAAGTATCTTGGCGACGCCGAATCGCCGCTTCATAACGACCTCCTCTACGCACAGTACATTGACGCCATGACCGCCAACAAGTTCGCTTCCGTGGCTGACCGCACACGAGGAGAGTATATGGCTCGCAATCTGCGCAAGAATCTGCCAGGCTCCGTGGCCGCCGACTTCCAGTATACTGACCGCAACGGAGCCACGCACAGCATGCATTCCTTCAACGCCACATACACCCTACTCTACTTCTACGACCCTGACTGCGACCATTGCCAGGAGGTGAAGGCGGAGCTTGCGGACATGCCACAGCTGAAGGAAGGCACCACCTTCCGCGTCCTCGCCATCTTCCCGTACGACGACGTAGAAAGATGGAAGAGGGTAAAGCCTGACTTCCCTGCCTCATGGACGGACGGCGTTAGCCCAGAAGGAAAAATAACAACCGACGACATCTACTACATCAAGACAATGCCGTCGCTGTATCTGCTGGACAGCGAAAAACGAGTGATACTGAAAAATCCGGATATAAAGCTGCTGAAAGAAACTTTAAGTCAGTTGAGAGTTAAGGGTTGAGAGTTGAGAGTTGTGGAGAATTGAGAGTTGAATGTTGAGAGTTGAGAGTTATGATATGTTTATTATTAGTATGACCTTTCTGCTAATCATAACTCTCAACTCTCAACTCTAAACTCTAAACTAAATTTAATAAGCTTCCCTGTACTTGTTCTCGTCCTTATCCTCAAGCATTGAGAGATAGCTCTGATAGCGTGAGGCGGCGATGTAATGTTCTTCCACAGCCTTCAGCACCGCGCAACCCGGCTCGTGAGTGTGCGTACAGTTGGAGAATCGGCATTCCTTTGAAAAATGGAAGATGTCCTTGAAATAGCTTGTCAGTTCCTCCGGCTCAATGTCGAAGGTGCCGAAACCCTTTATTCCCGGCGTGTCTATAATCCATCCTCCCTCCGGAAGCTGAAGCATTTCGGAGAATGTTGTGGTGTGCATACCTGTGTTGTGCGCATCGCTGATCTCTGATGTGCGCAGATTGGCATCGGGCAGAATATGATTGATGAATGTGGACTTACCCACGCCGCTGTTGCCGCTGAGAAGCGTAATCTTGTCCTTCAGCAAAGGCTTGATGGCGTCCATGCCCATACCCGTGGTGGCAGACACAGCCACACACTTGTAGCCGACGGTCTCATAAAGCTTCATCATCATCTCCTGATAATGGCGCTCCTCGTCGGAAAGGATGTCCGTCTTGTTGAAGACGAGCACCATTGGCACACTGTAAGCCTCAGCCGTGGCGAGGAAGCGGTCGATGAAGATGGTGCTGGTCTGCGGATAGTTGACGGTGACGATAAGGAACGCCTGGTCCACGTTGGCTGCGATGAGATGGCTCTGCTTGCTGAGATTCTGCGACTTGCGTATGATGTAGTTGCGGCGGTCGCAGATGGAAGAGATAAACGCCGTGCCCTCCTGATTGAGGATTATCTCCACACGGTCGCCCACAGCCACCGGATTGGTGCTGCGTATGCCCTTGAGGCGGAAGTTGCCCTTTATCTTACAGTCCACGTTCTTGCCCTCGTCGGTGCGGACCGTATACCAACTGCCGGTGTTCTTTATTACTATTCCTTGCATCTATTAAAAGTAAAAAAAAGCAAAAAGGTAAAAGAGTATAAAGAGGCAGCCTGCTTTACTCTTTTACCTTTTCTTATTATACAGTCATAATTTCCTTCTGCTTTGCAGCGAGGAGTTCCTCCACCTTCTTCACGAACTTGTCGTGAATCTTCTGGAGCTCGTTCTCAGCGTCCTTCTCAAGGTCTTCTGAAAGTCCGTCCTTGATGGCCTTCTTCAGCTTGTCCTTTGTCTCCTGACGTGCGTTGCGGATTTCCACCTTTGTGCGCTCGCCAATCTTGTTACACTGCTTTACGAGATCCTTACGACGCTCCTCGGTCGGCTGCGGGATGCCGAGACGGATAATCTCGCCGTTGTTCTCAGGTGTGATGCCTACATCGCTGTCCATGATGGCTTTCTCGATGTCGCGGATCTGCTTCTTGTCGAAAGGACGGATGGCGATGGTACGCGGATCAGGAACTGTGACATTGGCTACCTGGTTGAGCGGAACCATAGAGCCCCACGAGCTAACGCGAACGCCGTCGAGGATTGCCACGTTGGCACGGCCGGCGCGGATACGGGCCAGCTGCTCCTCAAGGTACATGGCTCCCATCTCCATGCGCTCCTCGGCACTGCTAAGAGTTTCTTTAACGTCTATCATAATTATTTTAGTATTAGTTTCAAAAAACACAGGTTTCTGAATTCATTTTGCAAATTTAATGAAAATACTTGACAATGCACAACATTATAAGACAAAATACTATGCAGGGAGTATTGTTTTAGGTAGGAAAACGGATAGGAGGGCACTCTCCCCTACTTCGACGAATTCTGGACCAGTGACAATACTGACGCCCTTCAGCGCGTATATATGCAGTGGGGAACCAGCTACTTCTTCCCCGCCATCGCCATGGCATCCCACATCTCATAAGCGCATCCGTCCTATCGTACAGTTTGGCGACCTTTATCGCCTGCAGTCGCCATACGAGAAGAAGGGTGTGGCTTCGCTCATGTACGTGACCGATGCCAAGGAAAAGGCGGTGTTCTTCTGGTGGAAGACCGAGTCGTTATGCAATCAGCACCTGCCGCGCATCCCGATGGCAGGTCTCAACCCGCAGAAGCGCTATCGCATCACCGAGCTAAACCGCATCGACAAGACTCCGCTCGCCTTCGAGGGCAAGACTTTCTCAGGCGAATATCTCATGCAGAACGGCCTTGAGATACCTTACGGACATAATGCAGACTGGGGCAAAGCCAACGAATGGGCAAGCCGCGTGCTGCTCCTTGAAGTGGTGAAATAACCAGTTAATCAAGGGGCCGACATTACAAAAATGCAAACAAAAAAAAGGAGCGCTATCACAGCGTTCCCTTTTTTTAATAATACGATAAGATTTTTCTTTATTGTTTAGTTCTTGTGCGTGCGATAGTTATCTCACCACAATCTTGAATGTCTCCGTACGGTCCTCCTTTGTCGTGGCTTTCACGACGTAGATGCCTGCCTTCGGTACGTTGAGCTGGCAGCGACCGCCGTTTACACTGTGGTTGCTTGTTACCAGAGCACCCGAGATGTCGTATACCACCACACGCTTCATGTCGCCCTTCAGCGTTGCCACTACGATGGTGTTCTCCGTCGGTGAGAAGCAGTCGATGGTGTTGATATCCGTTGTGTTGAGTGACGACTGGTTGGTGATGTAGTAGCGACCGTGGTCGTTGGCCATCATCTTCACCGTCATGCCGTCCTTAATCTCTGAGAACGTCTTTGTTGTAGCGTCGAAGAGGAAGAGCTGCGAGCCTTCGTTGTTCATCTTGATAAGCATCTTGCTGTTTAGGCTGATGTTCACGTCGATGTCCTTGCTCTTTGGTGCCACTACGCCCACCGGCATCCAGTTGATGTCGTCGGAAGCGTTGAGCGCCACAGCCTGCGAACCGGCTACAGAGTAGACCTGAGCCACCTCGGCAATGTTGCCCTCACCGAGCATCTCCACATCCTCGCCCTCCACGTAGTCGCGGCTTGCCTCGTCGTTGACAATGAGCTTCGACTCGCTGTTACGGATGCCGTCCGTCGTTGTCAGCGTGAGAGTCGGGCGGATGACGAGTGCCTTTTCGCCTGGAGTAACGTCCTTGTTGATGAGCATTGAGGCATTGAATGTTGCCTCTGTAGCGCTCTCTCCAGTCTTCAGCTTCACGAAGAACGCCTGAGTAGGACTTACAAGAACGTCCGTCTTCTTGTCATAAGCCTCATCCAGAGCAAGCGTATAAGCCGTTACCTTGCCGTTGTCGAGAGTCCAGATGCTGTTCTCGAAGGCTGGGTTAGCCTTGAGGAAGCGATACATACTCAACGATGAGGTGTAAGGATTGCCTACGAGATGGTAGCGGTTGTCGCTGTGCAGGTTCTCCTTCAGCGGCTGAGTCATTGCCATTGTCTTGTCGCCGGCAACATCGCCCTGCAGCATTCGGTAGCTATTAGCGTCGCGGTTGACCGTTACATTCACCGGCTTCCGGCTCTCGCTGTCGTAATAGCTGAACTGGGTGTCAGCCTTCGGCAGACGGATTACGGCTGTAGCGTTGGCGCCCTGTGCACCTGCGGTATACTTATCGCCCGCCTTTACAGCGAACGCCTGTCCCTTAGTGTACAGCTCGTTCACCTTGTTATATACGTGCGACCAGTACCCTGATGTCAGGAAGAAGTCGTTAGTGGTCTCTTCCACTGTTCCATCCTCGTGGGCTTGATAGAACTTTGTGTTGTCCACAATCTCCTTTGCGTCGCCGTCCCAGCTGCGCTGATAAACGGGATAAGCGCTGCGGTCGTTCACATTCTCGTCGTATGTCATCGGCTTGAATGCCTCCGACTTCTCCTGTCCGTCGTCCTTCTGAACATAGAGGTCGCCGGCGTAGGTCTGCTGCAGCGGTGAAGACATTATGCTCCACGTGTTAGGCGTCAGCTCCTTCTCCACGTATGCCTTGTTGTAGTTCAGATAGTTGGCGTAGAGAAGCTCTGCCTCCGGCTTGAAGTAGATCTGGTCGCAGAAGTTGCCAGCCCATTTCTCGCAAGAGAAAGTGCCGTTGCCGTTGTCCGAACCGTCTTTCGTGTCACTCCACTTCGCCACGAAGTCGTAAGCAAAGCTCTTCATCTTCGTTGAGGAAGCGATGCCGTTGCTTCTGTAGCTTATCTCGTCAAGGTTAGGATAAACCTTGCCCTTGTCCTTCTGATTAGCCACGGTCACCTTCGTGAACTTCATCGGCATGAATGCCGTGGTGGTGTTATAGTCAGTGTATGAGTCCTTGAAGATCTCAGCCTTCGTAGAGCGCAGCCAGTTGTTGTCGTCGTTCCAGTTTGTGCTGGCAGTTCTTGGCGACGAGTTCCATGTGGCATACTCAGGCACGATACACATCTTGATGAATGTCTCGCCCGGACAGCTTGCCGTAGAACCGTCTGCGTTGTAATATCTGAAGTTTATCTCATACCAGTAGCCTTCCTTCAGGATTGTAGCGGCATTGCTGTTGAAGCGGATGCCTACAGTCTTATCGGTTTCGTAGATGGTGTTTGCTGTCACCACGCCGATCGCCTGCTTTGTGGAATTGAAGTCCGGGTCGTTGGTGTTAGAGATGCACACCTGAGCGTCCTCCTCACTCATCTTTACGCTTTTGGCTCCTTCGATGCCTGTCATCGGCAGATTCAGAGCGCCGTTCTTTGTGGCTATCGCCTTTATCTGCGGCAGACCGACACGTACTGTTCGTGCGTCGTTCGGATAGATGACGTTAGGGAAGCCGAAGTTGATGTTCGGTCCGTCGGTCACCACGCGCAGATCCACTAACATCGGGGCAGCACAGATTTCGTATACCTGACCGTTGATGGTGGCTTTGGCTTGCACTGGGATGACAGCAATCTTATAAAGACCCATCTCGTCAGAAGCAAACGTACGGTTGCCCATTGAGTTGCTGGCGTTCAGAATCAGCTGCTTGCTGTCCACGTACTTCTTCAAGAGATTGTACTGAACATTGTTTACATAGCGGAAATCTGTACTCAATCCATTGTATTCCGGATACTTGGCACGATAAGCGTGTAATGCCTCCAACAGTCCTGATGTAGAGTAAAGCTCGTTCTCTGCGTTAGGCTTTGAGAGGAACCAGTCGAACTTGACATTGTCGATGGTCACCTTACCGCCGTTCACGGGGTCAGCCGTCTCTATCTTGGCAATCATCTCCACTGTCGGAGTGTGGGTGTTACAGTTCACTCTCAGAGCTGTGAGCACGTTACTGTTCTTGTCGGTCAGCTTGATGTTCTGCTCCACCACCTGGAATATTCCACTATACGTAGAGCAGACGTCTGTGCTCTCTCCCCAATCGCCCGGTACATCAGGGTTGTCCTCGCTCGGATAGGCGATGGAGAAGTAGTAGTCCTTGCCCGGTACAATGTTGAAGTTGCGGTTGGCGATTACCAAGCATCGGTTGCCGCTGTTGTCGTTCTCAAACATCGCTACGTTATTCTTGCCGTCGGCAGCTGCCGGAGGAAGTACGTATGCTGCATTGTAAGAAGCAGGAATGCGTGCAGTGCCGTAATCGTCGGGGTGTCCGTCGCCGTCATAGTCGATGTTGTCCACCGGTTTTCCGGTAGCGTCGCAGATACGATAGAAGAGTTTCGACTCCTTCTGGTTCACCATCGCCTGGAAAGTCTCGTAGATGCCGCGGAGCTTCAGTGTAATATCATTGGGAGCTGTCTCATAACCAGTCTCGTTAGGACAGAGCGGCTTGTTCTGCAGCACGTCCAGCTTGGATGTCTGGGTGTAGAGGCAGAGGTCGTCAATACAGTAGTCGGCACCCCATGTATCCTGACACATATTGTCAAGCACAATGCGGAAGTCGGTGTAGTGGTCGGCAGCAGCAGACTTCTGAAGCACCTGCTTACTGTAAATCTGATACCACTTACCGTATGCGTGTGTCTTTGTATTAGTCTTAAAGTCGCCTGACGAGAACGACTGGATAAGCTTCTTGCCGATTTCGTTGCCGTTTTCGTCCTTATCTATACCATAGAGACGGAACATCACCTGCGGTGCAGTTGAGTTCATTGCTGCGGTATACTCGGCAACGGCTCCACTAAAAATCAGCTGTGAACCTGTACAGAGGTTAGCCTTAAAGTCGGCAGATGCAATCTGACGGCTCTCGTTCGAAGCGTCCACATACAGGAAGTGTCCGTACTGCTTGCCGCTGGTTTTTGCGTAGGTACGATCGAAGATAGTAGGAGAACCTTCTGCCCACCATTTGTATCCGTTTTGATCAGTATACGAAATGCCACGTAGGTTACCCGATTTATAGAGACCATAATCACCGTGGATAGGTGACTTACCGTTGTGTGTGCCACCTTTATAATAATCATAACTTGAAAGTTCCGCATAGGTGAATCCGTATGCACGTGATTTGAAGTCGGACGGCTTAAGACTCATGTTGTTCAATGGCGTTGTCGGCGCATCCAATGTCAGATCAGGATTGTCGTCATCGAACGAGATGACCGTCTGCTGCTCATACTTATCCTCAAAATAGGAGAGCGTACGGTCTACGTCACCGTCAGCAGTCAGCTCGTCCTTTGTCTTAGGATATCCCTTATGAATGAACACCTCAAAGTTAGCAACGGGACACATATAATCGCCATTTGCAGCCCAAGCCACTACATATACAGTCTGTTCAAAGCCTATATCTGTAGGTTTAGAAGTTTTAGCATCATTAGAAACATTATACCAAGTCGCGTTCTTGAGTGCATTTATAGTCAAGTCACAGAACTGAGTCTCGGATGAAAGTTGGCAAAACTTTGTCTTATCCTCATTGTAGACTATCCACACTATCTTGTTAGCCTGCTTCATAGTGGTATTGAAGTCTGCTGCCGTTATCTTTTGAGCCTCTGTAGTTGGATAAACCGTCTTACCTACGGTAGTTCTCAAAGGATAGAACCAATAGCTTTGTCCACCAGAATTCTTCATATTTGTACGCAGCGTCATATTTGCGTTTGCGTCCTTTGCACCGAACACGATACGCTTGTTGTCCTCAAGAGTCAGATCGGCAGCCCTGCTGTGATCACATAAAGCATCCTTGATTTGCTTTGCCAGATATGCTGCAGACTTGATGTGGAAGATGTATCGGATGGAGAGGGTTGGCTCATGTTCAACATAATTTGTATATTTAGGATAATACCCTCGTTTAGTAAGATTATAATCATTGTATCGGCTTACGTCACAAGCGATAGTTTCTCCAGCCCAATCTTCTGCATCTGCTCCCGTCGGTTTATTGTATTTGACTCCTGCATAATCTCTTGCAGAATTACTGAGACTACCGGCAATAAGTCCTATATCCTTTTTGCTGTCGTTGTCCTTCGAATTATACAAACTTGTAGAACTTGAATTATATACTGTCAGTCTATCCGACTTTAGGTCTGTAGTATAGTCATACCAACGAATCCATCCGTAAGGCTCAAGGTCATTGGTTGAGTTTTCCCATCCTGCAAAAGGCAACTCAAGCTCCATTGTGTTGCTATTTGTCGGCAGATAATAATAGTAATGCCATTCTGCAGTCTGCTGCATGCCGCGGCTGTCAAGCGGCAATCCACTTTTGCCATTCTTGTGGAAGCCTAAGCTCTGCGCATACACACTGCTTGGCGCTGCGGTAAGTGCCATCATCGCAAGGAGCTGCAGTAGCAGTCTTCTTGACGGTGCGAGTCTGTTTATGTTGTTTTTGCGACTTTTCATATCTCAAAAGGTGTTATGTTCGTACTTGTTAAATCTAAAAGTGGGTATGGCAGGAATGCCATACCCACCTATTATTAAATGTTATTCCTTGTTTATCTGCAAGCGATATGGGATTGTTACGCCGTTGATTTCGACGTTGATTTCGTGGATGGCGTATCCCTTACGCGGGCTGATATATCCTTCGAAGGTCTTGGTGCGCTTATCGAAGTAAGGCTCTTCGTCGTAGATGGATGTGCCTTCTCCTCCTGCAGGATCAGCCTCAAGCGTTCTGATGCTCTTGAAGGTCCAGTTGTTCAGCTCCGTGTTGTCGCTGCGCTTAATGACGTGCAGCTTCAGATGGAACTCGCCGTACGACTTGAATGTGGCTGTGATGCGGTCGCCATCATAGTTGAGTTCGGGGATGACACCGATACCGGTGAAGACCTGCGGCTCCAGCTCGATGCGATAGTCAACCAGCTTGACGGGGATAACCAAGTAGTCGTTTCGCGCTATCTTGCTCCATTCTGTCATGGCGATGCGGTTAGTCACTGTTCCCTTGTCTGTGTTGATGCTGAGAACGAAGTACTTAGGATTGCGGGCGACGCTCTCGTTCACGTAGAACGTGGTCTGGAGCGTGCCGCCGTTCTTCACCTGAGTGCCTGACGTGCCGCCGATGCTTACTGTGTAATCCTTGTATGTGGCAGAAGCGTTGATGTTCGGCACCACATTGCCCGAGGCGTCCTTCATAGGCAGCAGGCTTACGTTGTCAGCAACGTTGTCGGTGATGTCGGTCAGCTTGACGCTCTTGATGCTCAGATCATAGCCCGTGTCGTTGGTGAAGTTAAGCTCCACCTTTGCCATCATACGGATAACCTCAAGGTCCACCTGCTGTTTCTTGCTGGTGATGTTGACGGTCTGCTTGTTGCTCATCGGAATGCCCTTGGCGCTGAGCGTTTGGGTATTGCCCTCCACCTTATAGTATTTGCTTTCTATCTCAGCGGGCGTTGTCGTCATTGTTATTCCGAGTTCTGCGGGCGTGATATTGGCAAACGAATAGAACGTGGCGTTGCCCAATTCGGCTTTTGCCTTGAGACTGGTCTGCTCTACTTCCTCCGTGAAGTCGTTCTTCACCACTATGTCCTGTATCTTGCCGTTCTGGACGATGACAACAAAGCAATTGTGCATCATCTCTCCTTCTCGGGCAGCGTTTGTGTCCACCCATGACGCTCTCGTTACGCCGTCGGAGGTGCTGTAGGAACGTGTCAGCGAGTTAGCCGAAGCGGTGAGCCTTAGCTCCACCTGCATCTTCTCGCCCTCACCCTTCCCTTGGCAATCGGCGTGGTCTTCCTCAAAGCTACATCCTACGATGGCGAGCATTGAGAAAAGCGCAAGCATGTATGTGAAAATGTTCTTGGCGTGAGTCATCGCTATTTTAGTTTTTGTGTAAATACTCTATGTTGTTACATTATAATCTCAGAGTGTGTGCGCTTGTTCCACTTCAGCACCTTCAGTGTGACGTTCAGTCTGTCGTCCTTGTTCACCGTGTATTCGTAGTAGTGGTTGCGCTGTATGTTGTAGAGTGTGGAAGGATCTGCCACACCGTCCACGTAGTTACAGAACTGCAATGTGTAAGTTCCGTCGTCCATGCCGTCGCACTTGAGGTTTAAGGTTATGCTTGCCTTCTTGTCAGCAGCGGCTGTCTTGTTGTCATACTCTGGAATGTAGAGCATGATGCTCTCTTCGTCGGTCGTGGTGTTGGTCATCGTTACGGACTGGCTCCACGAAGGCTTTGCGTTAAGCGAACTGCTGAACAATATCTCCTTTGTGTTCTTTGAAGTGTTGTAGGTCAGCGGCAGCGTAAAGCCCTCTGTGTTGTAGTTGTTGAAAGTGATGCTGCCCAAGGCATAGCCTCTGGCTTTCATGCCGCCAGCCATCTTCACCTTCACCTTAGCGAGAGAGCGGAGCAGGTCGATGGTGCCGAGATTGTTCTGCTTTCCGACTACGAGGTCTTTGGTCAGCGTGGTGACGCCCCACATGGGAATATACTGCTTGGTTTGGTCCACGCGGAAGGCAAGCGATGAGATGTTGTCCTGCGTGACGTTGTCGGTTCCGCAGTTGGCAAACACCATAATCTTATTGGCCTGCTTGAGCAGGTCTCCTGCATTTTCCCATGTTCCGGTGATCTGATCGTCTATCACTCTCACGTCCTGCACGTCGCCAATGATGTTTCCGTCCTTGTCGCAGACCTTAATCTGCAGCTGGTCAGCGTTGATGGCGTTTTCGTAGGCGTCGCCCGGGTCTGTCGGATTGTAGTCCTCCCAGCCGTCGTTTACAGCTCTTGTGTTGTCGTTGACGAAGGCCATCCTGAATGCCACCTTCACATTATCGTCGCCCGTGTCCTCCTTGTCGTAGCCGTCATCGAAGCCGCACGACGTTGTGGACAGCAGACCAAACAGGAGCGAAACTGTCAGCGCGGAGGTATTGCGGTTTATTCTAAGCATAGTCAGTTTCTTTTGGTGTTTAGTTTTTGTGTTATTAAGTCTCTCTCCCTTTCGGGGATGTGGCGCTTAAAGCTCTGTTTCGTTCAGCACCACTCTCCAGGAATTGATGAATATATGTGATGACAGCCAGTTGTTGTTGGCGTCCAGGAAGAAGATGAAGCTGTATTCGTCCTGGCGGTCAAGATATTCCTGATTTGACATCGCCCTGTTGTATTTGCCCTTTACGAGGAGCACGTAGTCGATAAGCGGAATCTGGAAAACCTTTTCTCCCGTCTCATGCTTGAGAACGCAGAGCTGCGGGTTCTTGCCTGTAAAGAGTCGGTTGACGGTCATCTCTGCCACCACTGCCGAAGCCTGTGTGGTTCCTTCAGCGCGTGTTACGGTGCGGTTCTGTCCGACGATGCCGTCATACTTCGACCATGGCACGTAGCGTATTGAGTCTTCCGGCAGCTCCTCGTTGTCTGCCATCGCAGCACGTGTGAGCGCGGCGTTGTCGAATCCGAGGTAACTGTTATCGTCATCGATGTAGAAGTCGAAGTCGTCGGCTTTAATCTGCTTGCCCGATGTGTTCTGGAGCACCACGCGTATGACGTTGGTGTTCTTCATCAAGTCCACAGTGGCAGTCTTCACGCCGAATCCCTCCAGATTGAGGTCAGCCTTCTTCACGAGTCCGTGATAAAGGCCGTTTATGTCGTGGTCCAAGGTGCGGCTGGTTCTGTTGATGCGGCTTGTGAGCACGCTGATGTCGTCAGCACGAGTCGCCGTCTCGGGTTTTCCGAAGACATACGATCCTGTGTATCTCTCCTCGCCTTCCGCCCAAACCTTGAGCGTGTAGTCGCCGGGCTTCAGCTCGTCCACGTTCATATATCCGCCACGCTTCTTAATGTCGTCCACGCGGTCCTGCTTTTCGAGGGCCAGACGACCGTTTTCGTCGAAAGCGTAGAGCGTAACGGTCTTCACCTCGTTAGGAAAAGCGTCCGCGAACTTCATGTTCATGTCGTACTTGAAGTTGACGCGCAGCGCCTGTGGACAGTCCGACTGGTCGTCCTCCATCATTCCGCACGAGGTAACGGTGAACATCATTGCCATCACAGCTGCAATGGCCTTGAGGTCGCTTATTATTTGGCGCTTGTAGTGTTTCATATTGCTTAGCTTTTGTTTTCTGTTCGTGATATTGTGAGATGGTCTCTTATATATATAATGTATATGTAGTCGTTATTAAGTCTTCTTTTAGTGGGCTTGTCACCTTGTTCAGTGTCTCGCCATGCCGACCTCTCTTTTGTATCTGTCGGCCCGATACCTCCCCTATAGGGAACAATAATCAGCTGTACGCCCTCATTGTGCGGAGCGTCTTTTGTCTGAGAAAAAATATGAGGGAGAGCTTATCGGGTGAGCCGACAGCCTCCCCCTCATATTTCTATTTAGAGTGTCCGGCATCAGCCGGAACAGGTGTCACAATATTATGTGTCAGTGATGTCGTTGTGAGATGTAAGATTACTTACCGAGCTCTACTTGGTTGCCAACAACTCTCCAAGAGAGAACGTTGATACGAGCTGCGAGGAAAGTCTCCACCTTATCAGGAGTCTGAGGATCGAAGCCTGAGTTAGGATCGTAAACCGGTGTGCCGAAACCAGTGATGCTCTTGATGTCAATCTTGTAAACGTGGTTACGTACCAAGCCGTACTGAGCTGTAGAATTCTCCTTACCTAAGTGGTTAATCTGGGTGTAGTAGTAAGTCATACCACCCTTGCGGACCTGAGCAGCTGTAGCACCGAGAGCTGCGTTAACTTCCTCTGTAGTTGCTGGTTCAAACTGGTCACCTACTTTCTTGTAGAGTTCGAACTCACCATTCAACTGTGCCTTAACCTCATAGCCATTAGTCTGAACAACGAACTTAATGTCGTCAGCTTCAAGGCCCTTACGGTTATCAGTAGCACCGTTAACTGCCTTGTAGAACTGCTGGTTCTCGCTAAGGATGACATTCTTTACTGCAAGCTCAGTGAGATACTCAACGCCCTTGTAAGAGCTAATCTCTGCAGCAGTTCCGTCTTCGTAAACGAGCTGAGCTGCAACTACATATTTAGAAGGAGCGACGGTGTTAGGCAGAGTGTAGTAAGGCATCTCCGAAGTTATAGCATAATCGTCATAAGTCTTCTTGGTTGTAGCCAATGCACTTGAGCTGGTCTCCCAGAAGCAGCGATGATAAGCTTCTACGTTCCAAGGATTAGCTGCGCTGAAGCCAAGAGCGTCGTCTGTCCAAGTTGCATTAATACTCTTAATAAGATTTGCCTTGGTGTTTTCTACAGCAACGCCCCAACCCTTAATCTTTGCATAAACTACTTTGCCGTCAGTTGTCTCGCCTACCTTGTAAGCCGGAGTTGTATTGTCAGCAAGCTTTGTGATACCGCTTGTAACGGTAACGAGCTTTGTGGCTACACGCTCTACGAAGATGTCAACCGGCTTTGCCTCGGCCGCTTCTTGTGTTGTCTGAACAAAGCCAGAGATGTCAGATGTCCACATCTTCTCTCCGCCCTTAGCGTAAACAGAGCTTGTCATAACGAAGCCGTTAGCAGCATTCGCGTTCTCTAAGAATGCCTTCTGGGCAACAGCATTCTCAACCTCTGCTCTGCTCATCTCTTCCTTAAGAACACCATTACCAAGTGTCTCGGGATTGACAACAGCCATCATTGAGTAAGGAGCGGTTTTTGAAGTACCATTGATGACGAGAATAGCGTTAGAGAATTTCTCAACGTTCTCATTTGTGCCAGCTGTAAGAGTCGGAGTTGCGTCTACGTAGCTCGTATTGTTTGTCATCTTGTAAGGCTGTCCAGACTGTGTGAAGAAATAGAAGCGTACCTTGCTGATTGCGTTCTCATTAGTTTCACCATACACGTAGTCACCGTCAGCACGTGTACCACCAGCACCAACATTGTTGATGTTTACGGCTACATAACTCTTAACGCCTTCCACGTTAGGATTGTTCTCTACAGCGTCTTCTGATGTACAAGCGCTGAATGCAAAGGCAGCAAGTGCCAATGGGAATAATTTAAACTTGTTCATACTTGTGAAGTTTAAGTGATTAATAATTTTTGTGTTTAGTAAAAATATTTCTTTTTTAAAGAGTTTCTGTGTTTGGCTTGTCTTTGTGTTTGTGAAGCCGAGTTTAGTCTTTGTGTTGTAAGGGTGTATGGATGTTTAGGTCTTTTTATTGTAGGTCGTCATAGTTCTGCTTGGCAATCTCGCATCCCTTGTCGGAAGCAATCCTGAAGCACTCGATGGCTTTCTCGTCGTTGCCGATATGCCAGTAGCAGATGCCCCTTGCGTTGTAAGCCTCAGCCGAGTCGCCAGCCTTGTCCAGCTTGCGGAGCGCCTCAGCGAATCTGTCCTCGTTGATGTCGGCGCAGGCAGCGTTCAGATTGGCAGTCTCGTCGTTGGGATACATGAGCGCTGCGATGGCGAACACCTCGTTAAACTCCTTCGATCCCGGCTCGTAAGTCTGAGCCACCATATACATCTCATTCTGCGAGAGCAGCTGCGGCTTGGTCTTGATAAGCTCCTTAGCCTCCTCCACTGAGAACGGGCGCACGTTGCAGGTGATGACGTAGTCAGAATGGCGGAGAGCCGGATACCATGAAGCGAGCATTGTGCGATACTCCTCAGGATACTGCGACTTGATGAGCCATTCGCGGCGGTCGGGTTCTATAGAGTTGTCCTCCGCAATCTTGAGGATGGCGCTTCGGTTGTCGAGGTTGCTGTCCTTGATATACTTGCAGAGACCTTCCCAGTCCTCCGGCGTAGCGTTGACGGTGAAGAGGCGGTCGTTCAGATGGACGAGCTGGCGCACGTAGTTCTTCAGCGTAGCGGCACGGTTAGTGGCGAGGTATTCGTTGTGGGCGTAAGGAGCCTCCGGTGAGGCATAGCCATGAATCTCAATCTTGGTGATTGTCATATTGGCGTCCTTCTTTATCACGTTGATGGTGTCCACGATCTTCGCCAGCTCACGCGGGTTGTTGCGATAGTTGGGATGCAGCTCAGTGCGGTCAACGGGGAAGTCGATAAACGCTCTTCCTGACATCTCGTATGTCTTCTGCTCCACTGCAACGGGCTGTATGAACGCCACCTTGGGCTGTCTCATCTTCTTTACGGTCTCCTGCTCCTGGTCGTCAATCTTGCCGCATCCGCAGAGGTCTTCCTTTATTACGACGTCTGCGGAGCGCATCCATTCGGCAAACTCGGTCTGAGTCTGGTAAGCGAACGTCTGCTCCTTACCGTTCTTCCTTGTCACGTCATAAGCACCGGGATATTGCTTGGCGTCCCTTCTGTCGTACATAACCTTCTGTCTCTTGCCGTTGATGACGATTGGCTGCAGAGCCACGCTGTTCTCTCCCGACTCGATAACCGGCGTAAGGACGATGCGTCTGTTGGCAGGCATACGTAGCGAGTCAAGGCGGAGGTCCATTCCTACGAAGAACTGGTCGTCAGCTCTTGTCGCCTTGATGTTCTCCACCGCCACCTGACGGTCAAGAATCTTGGTCGACCTCTTCGTCTGTGCCGACGCGTTGACGGCGCTGATGGCGAGGGCTGCTGATAGTATAATGTAGTATTTCATAATGGTGGATCTTATTGTTAGTGAAAATGTGTGGTGAATGGTGGGCTGTCTTCTTTTATATTTAGAATACGTAGATCAGCTCCACTGCTGCCTTGGTGGGTCCTACATAATTGTGATGTCCCTCACCCTTCTTGTTACCGCACGTCTTACATTCGAATTTCTTATAGTGGATGTAGTCGTAACCCACTCCGAGAGAAGTCTCGAGGTTCCAGTGCTTTGAGAGCGGCCATTGGTAGCCGGCGGTCAGACCGCCTCCTACGAACCATCCTTCATATCTATGGTCCTTAAACTCCTTGAACATTCCGAACGGCAAATCGATGCCACCAGCGTTGAACTGTCCTCCCATAGCGTGTGCTCCGAGGAACCATCCGTTGAACGTCTGGCAGAACCAGTAGCGGTATTCGGGTTGTACCACCCAGTGGCGTATGCTCTTATTGTCGTTGAATTTCCAGGGGTTGATGCCATAGAAGGCCTGAACGGAGTGCTTTCTGCCGGTCTGAAGTTCGAGACCGACGTTCGGGGTTGTGGTAGCCCAGTAGAGTAAGTTGGTCTTGAGTCCCAGTTGCTGGGCGTTAGCCGATACAGCCACGAGCATAGCTACGATGAGCAGTCTCAATCTGTATGTTACGTTTTTAGCCATATTATTATTCTATTTAGTTCGTGTTTAAATGTTCCGTGAAAATGTATGCAACGTTAGTTAGTCGCTTCTCTCTTATTCGTATAATGTAATAAAGGCTTGGGGCTGTTCTGGTGTTAAGTCGTCTGTTAAACCTTATTATAATATATACGTTATAGATAGTCTTAGTTATTTTTGTTTAGCGTCATTGTCCTTCCTTATTTTGGACATTGCAAAGATATAGTGTTTTTTTTGTATTCGCTTGTCAATACAGCATAAAAATTAGACAAATCGTGATTTTTCCGTTCTTTTTTACGATTTAGACTGTTTTTTGCTACTTTTTACATGTTTTCTTTGTGAAATTTGCAAAATCAGACCAAGAGATTAGTATGTATTCCAAGCCTCTCTTTACAATTAGACACATGATTAGACGATATTCACTGTCTGATTCGTACTCCATATCCGAGGGTTATAGGAATCGGACACCCTTTATTGTCAGATTAGCCCTCGGATAAACAATATCATCAGTGAGTCTGCCTATAAACAGAGGGTGGCATACCCTCAACAGACTTAAAGATCTTCGACATTGCAGCCGAATCGGTGAATCCCATTTCGTATGCTATTTCGCCTAAGGGGCGGGAGCGGTCTGCGAGGAGGGCACGCTTCGTCTCCTCCACTTTAAGGAAATTAATCCATGCATTGAAGTTGCGTCCCTTTACATTATTTATATAGTTGGAAAGAAGACGTGTATTTAGTTCCATCTGCTCCGCCACCTGCATGATTGTGATGCTCTCCTTGAGGAACGGCTTATCTGGGCGTTCTGTCCATTGCGTCACGATAATGTCGATGGACGCAAAGGCGTCATGATGCTGTGCGTTTATGTTTTCAGGCGACACGTTGTTCGCATCTGCCGACGTATCCCCATTTGCGCCAGACGTAGCGATGGCGGTGGCAGTTGCATCAGCAGCGTTATTCGGGTTATTTTTATGGTCAGTCTTTAATACGGGCTCAAATATGTAGCCATGATCCACATCCATATCCACGAATGCGGGCTTGATGTCCCAATAGACATCTCGACACTTTATGAACGCTATGCCGTTTACAAGCACCAATGAAGACCTTATCCACATGAATATATTGTCGAGAATAGGATCGAAGAGCGCGATGTCGATGATGCAGACTACATAATAGAGCACAAGCGACAAGCCCACGGCTATGAGCCATCGGCTGCGACTTTGGTTCTCTCCGGTGTAATAGTTGTCGATATGCTGTCTGAATACGCTTATCTGATTACTCAAGAACCACATAATGCCAAGGCCCTCTATGACAAGGACTATGTAAAGCATATAGCAGGTAAAGACCGCCGGCGCTGTCTCAAGAAAGGCATTATAAACACTTGGCGAGAAGTTAAGACCATGGATGGGTATATACACCAAGATATGTGTGAGCCAGACACACACCACCGGCATTATAAAAGCAATGATGGTTCGGACGGACAGATGCTTGCCATGCAACAGATAAATGCTGGCGGTTAGGTCAAAGCAAACGGCGAAATAAAGAAATAAAGGGTTGGTGAAATAATTGAGGGGCATATACAACTGATGATTCAGAATACGAAGAACAGTGAAAAAGCTAAGTATGCCCTCAAGGAATGATGAGCCAGCAAGGCACATACGCGCCATACTGAATGATTCGATCTTTCCTTCTGCCGTCTTCTGTGCGGGAGTGAGAAGGAATATTAAGCCTAATGTGAAGCATACGGAGCAGTTAACAACGTATGCAATAATTGTTATCGTATTCATAGTTGTGTTTGCGAATGTTTGGGTATGCAAAGATATGCAAATTGTATAATTTTAGCAACGATTTTACATTTTTTTCATAAGACTGTTACGATACATAGTCGGAGTCATGCCGCAAACCGACTTAAAGATCTTTGTCATAGCTGCAGCATCGTTAAATCCTACACGATTGGCTATGGTATTGAAGTTTTGCGAGGGCTCTTCTTCGATGATGCGCTTCACCTCCTTCACCTTAAGATCGTTTATCCAGGCGTTGAAATTCTGACACAACACATTATTAAGGTACTGCGAGAGGAGACGCTTGTTAAGGTTCATCTGCTCAGCCACCTTATTTATGGTAAGCCCCTCGGCAAGGTAAGGACGGTCGCCTCTGTTAATCCAACGGTCGATGATGACGGAAATGGGGTCGCCTTCGTTGCTTTCCGGATCTGTTTCTGCTCCGTTGTCGACACCGTCCGCCTGCTGAGCCTCGCCGTCGGTACTGGCATTGCCGAACGCCGGACCAAGATGCAGATAAATCTCTTGGATGTTCAGCGTGCTAATGGTGATAATTATGGAGAGCACAAACTGTATCCACAAAGACGTAACATTAAACTCGGGCGTAGTGACAAGAATTGTGACGCAGCAAAGGACATAGAAGATTATCTGCGTCCAAATAAGGACATGCATCCACGCGCACTTGCCATTCTCCTCGCCATCATGATATTTACGTATGTGGTCGAGGAAACGAATCTTCGATACGGTAAGAAAATAAATGCCAATGGACGATATGGTCACTACGTAGGCGGTAAGCAGAGCGTCGAGCACCCGCGACGTGGCACACTCAAGATAGGCATCGTAAGAAGCCATGGCGTTGTCGCCGTCGACGAGGGCATGAAGGTCAGGGATGAAGAATATGGCGTAATGGATGAGGGCTATAGCCACAATAGGCAGAGACATATAGACGCCAAGCTTATACGACACGTTGATCTTCGAATACATGAATGTCTGAAGACCGGCATAGATGATGATTATCTGCACGAAAAAGATGGTTGGAATGACAAACTCGTACATGTTCTGATAGTCATAACCGAGGACGATGGTTATGAACATCAGGAGGTGTACGAAGCCTTCCATGAGGATGCCGGTGGCAATGAGGTTCTTACCCTTGATGTACGACTTGTTGTTGGAGAGCGGCGTCTTGATGCCCTTTGTGAGATAGAGCACCGACGACAACGCGAAACACGTGGTCGTAACTATGATGTAGGTGACATATATGATAAAATAGATACCGTTAGCAGCAACTTCCATAATACGTTAGTTTTAGTTTGTTTTGCAAAGGTAGTGAAATAACTAAAACCAACAAAGAAAAGATTATTTTTAATCTATTTGATTCAGTTTTTTAACACTTTGGAGCCGCTTTTGCCTACATGGTCTTGTGAAAAAACTCTCCTTATTAGTATTCAATGTGTTATGTAAGTGAGGGGTGAGTGTATTTGTTAGTTTTGTAACATGTTTTTCCATACATCTTTCAAAAACCTGCTATGGTTTTTGAAAGACGATGAAATATATATGTTTAAAAAGAGAAATATAATCCCAAAAAATAAATCTTTAATTTGCTATCTCCACCTTTACGTTCTCGTATCCCATTGACTGGAGCATGCTACGGAACTGCTCCTTGGCGTTCTGCTGGGCGTTACGGATGTTTGCAGGAGTGAGGCAGCGGCGGCGCATCATGGCGTCGGCGCGGCGATACATCTGCTCACGGTCCTTATGGCTCCACTTGCCGCTCTCAATGAACGAACGTGTTCGGGTCTCGTCGATGAAGCTCTGGTCGAGCAGACGGACGGGTGGTAGGGTGGCTTTCACGGTGTCGCCGTCCATGACTATCCATCCCTCATGCGCTTCCTTCATGTTGATGCCGAGGCGGAGTGTGCCGTAATAGATGCGCACCAGCTCGTCGTCGCCGAAGAAGCCCTTGCGTACGGTGTCTACCAGTTCTTCGTCGTTGATGGTTAGAAACTCCCACTCGCCGATGTTCTCGATGGACCTTATCTGCATCGGCGTGATGTCGATGGAGTCGTTCTGCTCTATGGTCAAGGCGGCAGGCGATGACGTTATCTTCTTAACGTAATGCTTAGCCACCAGAACAACGGTGAGGGCTATGACGGCGTAGAGCACGAAGCGTGCCACAGCCGACTTGATGATTTGCTGTATGAACGGCATGTTATCTCTTTTTCGCATTTTCTACGGTGGTTTTGTCGATGAGGTGAATGATGTCCTTGCCGGAGAAGTTGCGGCTGAACGCTATGGTGATGTTCTCCGGACGGTAGCCGAGCTTCTGCAGCATCGGCACGAGAGTGTTGGCGGCGCTGACACGAGCCTGCTCCATGATGTCCGTCGTGGCTATCTCGCGTATGATGGCGTCGCGTCCCTGGCGTTCGTAGGAGGTAAGCTCCTCGTCGGAGAAGTCGCGACGGGTGAGAGCGACGTACTGCTTGATGGCGTTATGGTCGATGCGGGATGAGGTCAGCACGATGTGCGGGTCGGGGAGAGTGATGCGGATGTGCGTAGAGTCGCGCTGCACGTTGTCGCTTGAGAACGAGGCAAAGTCGATGTAAGCCTTTATGGTGGCGTCGATGGGGATGGCCACCTTACGCTTTCCGAGCGGCACGGGAATGTTATAGTCGTGTCCTGCCAGCTTGCCTTTCATCTCCAGCTTGTCGTCATGCGTGAGCACCTTATGCACACGATATTCCGTGGTGTAGAGCTTGGAGCAGCGCTGCACCTGCATCACCATCACCGCCATCGTGTCGACGGCGGGTTTAGTGGCCTTCTCTTTCTCTGCTGGCTTGCTGCCGCATGAGCAGAAGGCAAGGCTCATCACGGCTGCCAGTATTGTAAGCGTGGTCTTCATCCTGTGATTTATGTTTTTTTACGTTGATTACTGTAATGTTATTCTGTCGTTTTGATATATTTTTTTATACCTTTGTATTTGTATAGACGTAAAAACAAGGAAAAAGTAAAAACACGAGATATAATGAAACGGAAATATATGGTTATGGCTCTTCCGCTGATGATGCTGTTGGCAGCATCGTGCAAGGAGGAGAAGAAACCGGATAACATCATCGTAAAGAAGACGCCGGTGGCTGTGAAGAAGTCGGTGCAGAGCATGGGCGACAACGCTGCGGAGCGTGACGTGGAATGGCTCGGCGCCACCTATCATATCCGAATAGAGCGCAAGGCGGACAAGAGTCTGTCACTTGCAAAGGACGGCCAGGGCAACAAGTATTACGACAACCGCGTGTCGCTTCTCATCACACGTCCTGACGGCAGCGAGTTTGTAAGGCGCACCTTCTCAAAGGCTGACTTCGCCTCTTACGTGAAGGGTAGCAACAGCGAAGGCGCTCTCCTCGGCATCGTCTTCGACCGTGCCGACGGCGAAACCCTACGCTTCGCCGCCAGCGTCGGATCGCCGGACCGTATGAGCGACGAGTATGTGCCTCTGGTGTTGACGGTCAGCCGCACGGGTGGCGTCAAGATTTCGGAGGACACGCAGCTGGATACGGGCAGCGATGAAGAGGAGGAGGAGGTTTAGTTGAGAATTGAGAATTGAAAATTGAGAGTTATGATTAGCAAAGAACTCATGTCCTTCACCACATATCATAACTCTCAACTTTCAACTCCTAACTCTCAACTCTCAGTTCCTAACTCTCAACTCTCAACTCTCAACTATATATCGTCTTCTTCGTCCTCGAATCCGAACAATGCCGGGTCTACGAAGGCGTCGAGGGCTCGGCGTTCCTTCTTTGTGGGGCGTCCTGTGCCGCGTGCTCTGTCGACGAATCCGCTTATTCGGCTCATCTCCAGCAGTTCGTACTGCTTCGGGTCGGTGACATTCTCATAAATCTCGGGGATGAGCTTTGCACCTACGCGCTGCTCTATCGTCTTCAGAATCTTGAACGAGTAGACGATGGGCGGCTTTTTTACGCTCACCACTTCGCCCACCTTAACCGTATGGCTGGGCTTGACGTTCTGCCCGCCGATGGTGACGCGGCTGTTCTTGCAGGCGTCTGCGGCTATGGAGCGCGTCTTGAAGATACGCGCTGCCCACAGCCATTTGTCTATACGTGCTGTATCTGCCATATTCTTTATTCCCTTTTTTTACTTCTTCGACTTCTTTCCGAGCTTGTTAAACTGGTTCATCGTGATGTCCAGTCCGGCAAGCACGAAGCTGCGTATTATCTCCACCGCCTCGTCAATGGAGGGCTGGAGCGTGCGCATATCCTCGTCCGTGTATTTGCCCAGCACCCAGTCTACCTGCTGTCCGCGCTGAAAGTCGCTGCCGATGCCCATGCGCAGACGTGCATACTGCTGTCCGATGAGCTGCTGGATGTTGCCCAGTCCGTTATGGCCGCCGTTCGATCCGTTGCCCTTCAGACGATAGTCGCCGAGGGGGATGGAGAGGTCGTCCACGACGACGAGGAGTCGCTTCTGGTCGATGTTCTCTTTCTGGAGCCAGTAGCGAACGGCGTTGCCGCTGAGGTTCATGTATGTGGTGGGCTTAAGCAGAAACACCTTGCGTCCCTTTATGGAAGTCTCAGCCACGTAACCGTAACGCTTGTCCTCAAAGCTTACTCCGACGCTCTCCGCCATCTTGTCGAGAACCATGAATCCCGTATTGTGGCGTGTGTTCTCGTATTCGTAGCCCGGATTGCCGAGCCCCACAATCAAGTATTTGTCCATATTTCCTTATAAATAAAAAAAAGCGTACGCATCCTCTGACGCGTACGCTTACATTATATTCTTATTGAATCGGTTTAATGTCGTTATGCGATTACTCTGCTGATGCAGCAGCTGCAGACATAGCGGCACGTGTCATCTTGATAGAGCATACGATGACGTCCTTGCCAGTAGCGATCTCGAGACCCTCGAAGCTCAGCTCGCCAACCTTGATGCTCTTGCCGATCTTGAGCGCTGTAACGTCGATGTCAAGGTGCTCAGGAATCTGCTGGTAAGGAGCAGTAACGTCGATCTTACGGATAGAGAGGTTCATGCGACCACCGTCACGTACACCCTGTGCAAGACCTGTGAGCTTAACGGGAATACCGATAGTGATAGGCTTCTGATCGTTAACCTCGAGGAAGTCAACGTGGAGAACTGCGTCAGTTACCGGGTGGAACTGAATCTCCTTGAGGATAGCTGTATGTGACTCGCCGTCGATGACGAGGTTGATAACGTAGATGTGGGGAGTGTAGATAACCTTGCGAAGCTCAGTCATAGGTACTGCGAATGACATAGCAACGGGCTTGCCGTCCTGCTCTGCGATACCATAGATGTTGCAGGGAACGAGTCCCTCCTTACGCAATGTCTTAGAAGCTTTCTTGCCAAGGTCTGTACGCTTCTGACCTGTAACGTTAATCTCTTTCATAATTGTGTTACTCTAAATTAAGTTGATAAATATTAATGTTTATGCCTTAATTCGCCATCACACGAGAACTGTATTTCTGTACGGATGTGCTCAAAAAAGCGTTGCAAAGGTACTAATTTTCTCTGAAACATACAATTATAGCGTAAAAAAATGTTGAATATTGTGGTTTTCCTTGGTAGTTAGTCAGTTTTTTCATATTTTTGCATCTGATAAAGTGGCTACGGTCTCGTAAAAACGTGAAAACAAACATTATATATATATTAGTATAGAAGGATGATTAATCGCGAATTAATAAGAATCAAGATAGTTCAGTTAACCTACGCATACTATCAAAACGGTAACAAGCTAATGGACAGTGCTGAAAAAGAATTGCTCTTTAGCTTGTCAAAAGCATACGATCTTTATAACTACCTGCTGGAGCTTATTGTCGCTGTCACACAGGAAGAGCGAAACCGTGTGGAGGTCGCTACCAAGAAGGCAGCGAGAGAAGGCCAACCAATGCCTTCGCAGAAATTCGCATACAACAAGTTTGCCGTCCAGCTCGAGGAGAACAAGATGCTTCAGGAGTTTGCCGAGACGCAGAAGCAGTCATGGGCGAACAGCGTGGAGTTCGTGCGCGGACTCTGCAACCAGATAGAGCAGAGCCAGGCTTACGCCGAATATATGGCTGACACCGACGACTCTTACGAGGCTGACCGCGAAATCTGGCGCAAGATTTATCGCCAGCTCATTCAGGAGAACGAGGCACTGGACCAGCTCCTCGAGGAGCAGAGCCTCTACTGGAACGACGACAAGGAAGTGGTGGACACATTCGTGCTCAAGACCATCAAGCGCTTCGACCCGAAGAACAAGGCCAAGCAGGAACTCCTGCCGGAATATAAGGACCTTGAGGACAAGGACTTCGCCATTAAGCTCTTCCGATCTACCATCCTCAACGCTGACCAGTATCAGCGCTATATGAGCGAGACATCACGCAACTGGGACTTCTCACGTCTGGCTTACATGGACGTGGTGATCATGCAGATTGCCATTGCCGAGATGCTCACGTTCCCCAACATCCCCATCAGCGTCACCATCAACGAGTATGTTGACCTCGCCAAGCTTTACTCAACACCGAAGTCAGGCGGATACATCAACGGCATGCTCGACTCCATCGCACGCTATCTCGTGTCGACAGGCAAGCTGATGAAGACCATCGAGGACCGTCCGCAGCGCCGTCAGGCTCCGCGCCGACCGATGACTCCGCGCCTTAACCGTGCACAGGCTGCACTGGAGGAGGGCGAAGTGCTCCGTTCGCGTTATGCTGCACAGGCTGAAGAGCAGGCTGAGCAGAACGACGAGGAACGTGAAGACTAAATAAAACAAAAGAAAAATATAAACAACAAATAACACTTACAACAAAAATGAACATTATTGTACTCGCCGCTCAGCAGGCTCAGGGAGGCGGCATGGGAATGATTATTATGATGGTGGCTCTCTTTGCCATCATGTATTTCTTCATGATTCGTCCGCAGCAGAAAAAGCAGAAGGAAATCCGCAAGTTCCAGAATGCCCTCAAAGAAGGCGACAAGATCATAACCAACGGTGGCATCTACGGCACTGTACGCCGTGTTGACCTCGCTGCCAACATCGTAGAGGTGGAGATAGCACGTGGCACCGTCATTTCTGTGGACAAGAACTACGTCTTCGCAGACGCAAGCGCACAGGCTCAGAAGTAAAGCTTGCTGACAACCGTCAGTAAAGACACACGAAACACTCAAATAATATACGTCGTTTAGATGGAAAACCGCTTGACGCAAATATTACGGGTAGTCAGGAACTTCTTGTTCAGTTCAGTGAACAAGGAGTTTCTGATTTTTTTGTTCTTTCTCTTCTTGAGCAGCGTCTTCTGGCTGATGATGACGCTCAACGAGACCTACGAAAAGGAGATAAGTGTGCCCGTAAGGCTGGTGGGAGTGCCGAAGAACGCCGTGCTCACCACCGAGATGGAAGACACGGTGCGCGTAACCGTGCGCGACAAGGGATTCGCACTCGCCTCATATATATATGGTGAAGGCGTAAAGCCGGTGAGCGTCAACTTCCAGACTTACGCCAACCGCCAGACAGGACAAGGCATGGTGCCGGCTGCGGACCTCATGAAGATGGTGACGCAAAGGTTCTCGATGTCGAAGGTGGTGCAGGTGAAGCCCGACAAGCTCGACTTCTACTTCAATTTCGGTCTGTCACGCCGACTGCCAGTAAGAATGGCGGGCTACGTGGTGCCGGGCAAGTCGTATTATCTCGCCCGCACGCAGTTCTGGCCTGACCAGGTGACGGTGTATGCCAACAAGCGCACGCTCGACTCGCTCCGCTTCGTCAAGACCGTGCCCATCAACATCACCAACTTCGGCGACACCGTCATACGCACCGTGGAGCTGGAGAAGATAAAGGGCGTCAAGATTGTGCCGAGCACAGTCCGCATCGGTCTGTTCCCCGACATCCTTACCGAGGAGAGCATAGAGGTGCCCGTCAAGGCAATGAACATGCCTGAAGGCAAGGTGCTGCGCACATTCCCGCAGCGCGTCAAGATAAGCTTCACGGTGGGAGCCAGCATGTTCCGTAGCATCAATGCTGACCAGTTCAGCGTGGTGGTGGACTATAACGAACTGATAACCAATCCGTCGGACAAGTGCAACATATACCTCAAGTCGAGTCCGCACGGAGTGAGAAACGCCCAGCTGCAGATCAGCCAGGTGGACTATCTCATCGAACAACAATAACGTAAGAATATGCTAACAGCCATTACCGGCGGCATCGGTTCGGGCAAGAGCTATGTCTGCCGCATACTGGAGAGCCGTGGCATCAGCGTGTATGACTGCGACGCCGCTGCCAAACGACTTATGCGCACGTCCGAAAAACTGCAGAAGGAGTTGTGTCAGCTGGTCGGTCAGGACGTCTATACGTCGGACGGACAGTTGCAGAAGAGCGTCCTTGCAGACTTTCTGCTTGCGAGCGAAGCCAACAAGCTGGCGCTAAACGACGTGATTCATCCCGCAGTGGCAGAAGATTTTCTGTCCTCAGGAATGACATGGCTGGAGAGCGCCATCCTCTTCGAGAGCGGTTTCGACCGCCGCATCCGCTTCGACCGCATTGTGTGCGTGTCGGCACCGCGTGATGTCCGCATACAGCGCATCATGCGCCGCGACAACATCACCGCCGCGAAAGCAGCCGAATGGATTGACACGCAGATGGCACAGGAAGAGGTGGAACGTCGCAGCCACTTCGTCATCGTAAATGACGGCAAGAGCGACATAGAACAGCAGGTGGACAATATGCTTGCACAACAGAGCTGATAATAATGTGTAAGCCCAAATAAAAAATAATAACTAATAAATAATAAATAACAAGATGGAAACAATTCTTTCAATAGCAGGAAAACCAGGACTTTACAAACTCGTCTCACGTGGTAAGATGAACCTCATCGTTGAGGCTATCGACGCTACACACCGCCGCATGCCGGCTTTCGCTTCAGACCGCGTTACATCACTCGGCGACATCGCCATGTACACCGACGCTGAGGACATCCCATTGTGGCAGGTGCTCAAGAGCCTTGGAGAGAAGGAGCAGTCGAAGGAGTGCTCGCTCAACTACAAGAAGTGCTCTGCTGACGAGCTCCACGCTTTCTTCGCTGAGGTGCTTCCCGCTTACGACCGTGACCGCGTGCACGACTCAGACATCAAGAAGCTCATCCAGTGGTATAACATCCTCGTTAAGAACGGCATCACCGACTTCGAGGCAACTCTCGCTCCCACAGAGGGCGACAACGTGGACGACCGCCAGGAGGCTTAATCATAAACCAAACAGCAACGAATGATAAAATCCGTACGGCCGAAGAAGAACCTCGGCCAGCACTTCCTCACCGACCTCGGCATCGCTAAGGCCATAGCCGACACGGTGGATGCCTGTCCCGACATTCCGGTGCTCGAGATTGGACCTGGTATGGGCGTGATGACGCAGTTTCTGGTCACCAAGCCACGCCCCGTCAAGGCCGTCGAGATTGACAAGGAGTCGGTGGCTTACCTCAACGAGAAGTTTCCGAAGCTTCGTGAGAACATCATAGGGCAGGACTTCCTGCGTATGGACCTGAACGACATCTTTGATGGCAATCAGTTTGTGCTTACCGGCAACTATCCCTACGACATCTCCTCGCAGATATTCTTCAAGATGCTCGACTATAAGCATCTCATCCCGTGCTGCACGGGAATGATACAGCGCGAGGTGGCGTTGCGCATAGCTTCCGAACCCGGCAACAAGGCTTACGGCATCCTCTCCGTCCTCATCCAGGCATGGTATGACGTGGAATATCTGTTCACGGTGGACGAGACGGTGTTCAATCCGCCTCCAAAGGTGAAGAGTGCCGTAATACGCATGACCCGCAACGAGGTGACAGACCTTGGTTGCGACGAGCATCTCTTCAAGCGCGTGGTGAAGACCGTCTTCAATCAGCGCCGCAAGATGCTGCGCGTGTCGCTCCGTCAGATCTTCGGCGGTTCGGCATCGCCCGAGTTCTACGCTCAGGACATCATGACAAAGCGCCCAGAACAGCTGTCCGTACAGCAGTTTGTGGAGCTGACCAACATGGTGGCAGAAGAAGCAGAGAAGAACGGAAAGACTTTGTAAACGACGGGAAAGTTCAATAAGTAATAAAATAATAAAGTAGCGGAGGCCAGCATTGACCTCCGCTACTTTTTTTATTGTTTGTAGGTTTCCTATGGCGGGGCGGAAAAAGAAGCTGGCGGAACCGCCGCCAGCTTCCGAGGCAGTAATGCCTCTTTACCTCCCACTAACCATGAGGCTAAACCCTCTCTGGTGCTTTGTTTTTCTGATGCAAAGATATAAGGAATGCGAAAATAACAGTAGGATATTTTTAACAAAAAATGGCCAATTCTTTACACTTGTATATTCTTACACCTAAATTCACAAGAAAACATAAAGATTTTTACGTTTTGTACTATAAATACACTATAGGAAATTAGGTTTGCATGAGCAGAATACTTCATTCTTCCTGTTAAACCTTTCCCCTCCTCCAATCGTCTATTTATCAAAACTCACACACACATATACTAATGACACGGAAGATATTATTTGTTTTGCTGCTTGTGGTCTCTGCTTTGACGGCAAGCGCACAGGAGTGCAGGCTGACCGGCTCTGTCATTGACAAGGACACGAAGGAGAAGATGGAGCAGACCACCGTGCAGCTACTTCGTAAGGACAGCTCGTATGTCGCCGGTACGGTTACAGACGATAGGGGAGTGTTCGCCCTGAAGGTAGACCGCAAGGGAGAGTACATCCTCAAGATCTCCAGCGTGGGCTACGACAACACGTATCGTAATGTCCACGTCACCGACCCTGCGAAGGACATCCGTCTCGGCGAAATCACTGCCAAGGCTTCCGCTATCATGCTCAAGGGCACTACCGTCACTGCCAACGCAGCGAAGGTGACGCTCAGCAAGGACACCTTCGTATATAATGCTGCGGCGTTCCGCACACCGGAAGGCTCCACAATCGAAGAGCTGGTGAAGCGTCTGCCCGGTGCGCAGGTTGGCGACGACGGCAAGATAACCATCAACGGCAAGGAGGTGAAGAAGATAAAGGTGGACGGTAAGGAGTTTATGGTCGGCGACACAAAGACGGCGATGAAGAACCTACCCACCAGCATCGTCAATAAGGTAAAGGCGTACGACGAGAAGAGCGACCTTGCCAAGGTCACAGGCATCGACGACGGCAACGAGCAGACCGTACTCGACTTCGGCATTAAGCGTGGCATGAACAAGGGTGTCTTCGCTAATGCCGACCTCTCCTACGGCACGCACGACAGATACGCAGAGAGGCTGATGGGCGCTTACTTTGATTCCAAGTTGCGCATGATGGGCTTCGGATCGTTCAACAACACCGGCGACATGGGATTCCCCGGTGGCGGCGGACGCGGATCATTTGGAATGGGACGCAACGGTCTCAACACGTCCAACATGGCTGCCACGCACTTCAATTACGAGGACGGCAAGACGCTCTCGCTGAACGGTTCGGTAAGATGGAACCACCGCAACTCCGACGTGCGCTCGGAGTCGGCTTCGGAGAACTTCGTAGGTTCCACCAATTCGTTCTCTAACTCTCTCAACCAGAGCAACACGCAGAACGACTCGTGGAATGCGCAGATGCGACTGGAATGGCGTCCTGACACGCTCACTAACATCCTCTTCCGTCCTTCGTTCGGTCTGACGAAGAGCGACGGCAAGAGCACGTCCGTGTCGGCACAGTATAACGACGACCCCTATGCTTACTCTGACAGCCCGCTCTCTGACGCTGCTATCAGCCAGATGGCGGAGCAGGGCAAGATGGTCAACACGTCGCGAACGGGACAGATCAGCCACAGCGAGGCGAAGAATGTGGGTGCCATGCTCCAGCTCAACAGGAAGTTGGGGTCGCGTGGACGCAACGTCACGCTGCGTGGCGACTTCAGCTATTCCGATACGGACAGCAAGGCGCTCTCCACCAACAACGTGCGCCTCTATCAGCAGAAGGACCGCTTCGGCAACGACTCGACGTACCAGACCAACCGCTTCAACGTCACGCCCACAAAACAGTATAGCTACGCCGTGCAGACCACGTACAGCGAACCGCTCTGGCGTGCCGCCTTCCTGCAGCTGAGTTATCAGTTCAAGTATGCCTACAGCAAGAGTGACCGTGCCACGTACGACTTCTCCAACCTCGGCGACGACTTCTTCTCTGGCTTGGCACCGCATTACCGCGGATGGGATGACTATCTCAACCGACTGGACCGTCCGTATGAGGAATACGAGGACCGTGCGCTGAGTCGTTACTCTGAATACCATAACTACACGCACGACATCGACCTCATGCTGCGTGTCATCAGAGAGAAATATCAGTTGAACGTGGGTGTGAAGGTGCAGCCGCAGATGTCGAAGTTCAAGCAGGACTATCAGGGCGTATTCACCGACACCACCCGCACCGTCACGAACGTCACGCCGACGCTCGACTTCCGCTATCGCTTCTCGAAGGTGAGCCAGCTGCGAGTAAACTATCGCGGTACGACGTCGCAACCTTCCATGACTGACCTTCTCGACATCACGGACGACAGCGACCCGCTGAACGTCACGAAGGGTAATCCGGGACTGAAGCCGTCGTTCACGAACAGCCTCCGTGCGGAATACAACAACTACATAGAGAAGCACCAGATGGCTATAATGACCAGCCTCAACTATCAGAACACGCGCAACAGCATCGGCTACCGCGTGTCGTACGACGAACAGACGGGTGGCCGAACCACACGGCCGGAGAACATCAACGGCAACTGGAACGCATCGGGTATGCTGGTCTTCAACATGGCTATTGACACGGCTGGCTACTGGAACATCAACACGTTCACCAATCTTGACTATCAGAACCGTGTGGGTTATGTCAGCGTAGGGCGCAACGCCGACTCGCAGCGCAACATCACCCGCTCCACAAGTGTAGGCGAGCAGTTGGGCGTGGGTTATCGCAACTCATGGCTGGAGGTGGAGCTGAACGGTTCGCTCGACTATATGCACGCCCGTAACAACCTCCAGACACAGAGCAATCTCGACACATGGCAGTTCGCCTACGGCACCACCATCAACATCACCGCCCCATGGGGAACGAGTCTTTCTACGGACATCCGTGAGAATTCAAGGCGTGGCTATGCGGACAAGTCGATGAACACGAACGAGTTGATATGGAACGCGCAGCTCTCGCAGGGCTTCCTGAAGGGCAACGCCCTGACCGTCTCGCTCCAGCTCTACGACATCCTCCACAACCAGACCAATTTCTCCAGAACGGTATCGGCAATGAGTCGCAGTGACATCCAGTACAATTCCATAAACAGCTATGCCATGCTCCACGTCATCTACCGCCTCAATCTCTTCGGCGGCAAGCAGGCAAGAAGCGGCATGAGAGGCCACGGACAGCGAGGACCCGGAGGACCGGGACGACCTGACAGAATGGGACCGCCGCCCTCAGGCATGCGCCCGGGAATGGGCGGCAGACCGCCGCATTTCATCCAGTGACCAGCTCATCAATAATGCTCCTTATGCCGGTGCTGTTGATCTGCTTTCGGAAGTGTACGGTATAACCATTTGCTGTCATGGCCTTAAAGAACTGCTCTGCGCACGAAATCTTAGTATCCTCGTCAGGTGATATATGAGATTCCTTATCATACGCCTTTGTCTCAATCACAATGTTCAGTTCTTTGGAACCATCTGACTTCTTGACCACATACATAAAATCCGGGCTATAGTTGCTTGACGCCACAGTAGGAATACAGATGCTGTGCGACGGTATCTTGCCGTATACTATCACTTCGTCAATCTCAGTCTTGATATTCTGTAGTTCCAGTCCTGAGTCATAAGCATAAGCATCATAGAGATACCTGGCAGGAGGCATGCCAGGTACGCTCTTATTGCCAATGTATGCCTGAACCACTTCATCCTTCACCGTGCCATCAGCATTGGTGAGCTTGGTTTCTTTCACAGTGTAATTGGCTTGCCTATAGCGCACGAGACCTACCAGTCGATCACATTTCCAGTCATCCACAGCCCCAATCAATCTGGTCAACGAACCGTCGTTAAACATTTCGTCTGTGAGCGGACAGCCTCCATTAGCCGCTTCACATATAGCTTTATGCAGTATATGCACCGGAATATTGGTGTGTCTTGAAGCTCGCTTCACGAATTCGTTATAGCCATAATGGCGGTCATGCAATGTCAGTTCTGCATGAGAACCTTCATTGGCTACTGCCATGTTTCCTTCGAACTCCAGAACCTTACGTGACGACTCTACGGTCTGAAGAGAAAAGACATGCTTAGCCTTAATGACAAATGGCAGTTCTGCCTCTATCTTCCTGTCGATTTCCTTATCGAAGTAGAGCACGAACTTCCTGTTAAGTTGTGCCCACAGTTCGCGCAGTTCCTCGAATCTTGCCTTACGGATATGTATTTTGTCATTACGGCTACTGTTACGGTTGATGATTCGATTGGCATTCACGCCCGTCGTTGCATCCTTAAATTCCGGATATTCCATCAGCAAATCATCAAACCTCTCACTTATCACCTTCTTGTCAAAGTCAACATAGCCTTTAGTCAGAAGTTCCGCAAAGAACCTGTTGACATCCATGCTGCGCTTCTCTGCCACCTTGACGATATCTTCTGCAGTAATCGCAAGCGGACTCTTCTGCTCAGCGTCAAGCTCACCATTGATTTCAGCAACCAGCTTATTGGCAAAGTCCTTCTCCGTAAAGTCCACGATGTAGTTGAGCATAAAGGAGGAATCGCTGATGCGATTGCCGGCACTGTCAACCGGCAGACGCAGCCCACGTCCCACCTCCTGCAGCTTACTTATTTCTGATCCGCTTGAACGCAGCTTACAGATTGTAAACACATTCGGATTATCCCATCCTTCTTTCAATGTCCATTTAGAGAACAGGAATCGCAGGACATTAGGTTTTCCTTCCTCATCCGTAAAACTCAAGAGCTCCTTCTTGCCATGAAGAATCACCTTAACCTCATTGGCAACATTCTCATCCGAGTCGTTATTGTCCTGCGAGAAGTAGCCGGCACATGAAGCATCAATATTCTCAAGAGTGGCTTTCAGATAAGCTTCATATTCAGGAATGTTCTGACGTGTCAGTTCCTTCTTCACCCTTGCTTCAAGCATACCGATGAACTTCTTTCTCAGCCAGCCGTCATTCTTACCTTCAGGTCCTCTGAAACTCTCGATGCTGTCTATAAAGAACAGTGCCAATGTCTTGATGGGCAGTCCTTCACGACAGAAATTCTCACGCTCCGTCTCAAAATGACGCATCAATGCCAGCTCTATCATACCCTCTTGATATGACATACCATACTGATCTGGAAAGAACTCTTCTCCCGTCTGCTTCTCCTGACCATTGCTCAGACAGACGCTGTTCTTGCTGACAGCCTCTACGACAACACCGTCAAGATCGTCATCAATAGAACCAAGACTCTCACCCACATGAATCGTGAAAGTCTTGCCCGTGTTGTCTGCGCTTGTCAGTTTCATATTGGCACAGTCACCCTTCACGGTTGATAGTACCTTAACCTTCTTTTCAGCCTTCTTTCCTCCCGGCAACTCCAGATGCTCTTTAGCAACGCCCTTTATGAGTCCTTGATTGAAAGAATCTGCTGCGTTCAGGTCATAAATCAGTTCCTGATAATCCTTCACAGAATGCTTGTTCTTGCCCTTGCCCACCGTAAGCTCCGGGAATGTGGCACCATAGCGCAATACCAGCTGAGGACGGAAGTTTTCAATAAGCGCTGCATACGATTTGCTGCCACGCTCCATACGGTGCGGCTCGTCGATGATCAGCACGGGCTTGGTGTCAGCAATAGCGTCCACCGGGCGATGGAACTCGCCCAGCATCTGGTCATAGTCCTCACGGGTGAGCAGCTTACCGTTGGTAATGAGCTGCGTATTGAGCAACAACACATAAATCTTATGCTTGGCATGATGAGAACCGTAAAAGAAATGACCTACGGCAGAAGGCATGTTCAGACGCCCCTTCTTCTGTTGCTTCTGAGGTTCCAGCAGACACAGCTCTATTTCTGCATTATAGTTGCACACCGTCTCAAAGTGTCGTTTCACCTCCTGCTCCTTCAGGAATGCAGCAGTTCCTGCCTTAATAGGCAATGTCGGTACGGCAATGATGAACTTGTTGAATCCGCAACGCTTGTGCAGTTCGAACATGGTTCGGGTATAGACGTATGTCTTGCCCGTACCCGTCTCCATCTTGACATCGAGAATACGATGATAAGGCAAGTTCTTGATTTTATCCGAGAGCATATAATGAGTCACCCTTTGCCTGGTGGCTTTATCAGATATCTTAGCTTTCAGACGCACCAGGCGTAGCGCCTCGCCGTCGAGCTGTCGCTTCAGCAGCGGGTTCTGGTGGCTCTGCTTAGCTGGTTCTTGTATAGAAGCCTCTACCACAGTAGCAACACCGTCAACAGGCATCATTTGGTGTGCGAGGTTATTTTCGAGTTTTAATTCCATTTGTTATGCAGCATTCCAATGATAAGAGTGAAACCAATCATAAAGAAGAAAACACTCCCAATATTGTTTTTTGGTAAATTTGGCTATGAGTGCGTTAATTCTTTTTTCTGAATACTCTGTAAGATACAAATTGTCTTGAATTAAATCCATTCGACTCTGCTCATTCTTGCCTTCTGCTATGATTTGATTTATATCTATATCTCTTAAAACATACCATAATGCCCTGATATCACTTAGTGTCTCCCAAGTCAATTGAGCACTTTGGATTAATTCGTTGGCCTCTTCACACCATGGCGAATCGGGATTAGCCAGGATGGATCCATTAATCTCATACGTAATAATGGTATTAATCTCTTCCAAGAAATATAATGGCAAAGCACATTTTGCCCCTCTTGGATGATTACAACTATGCCCATCCGTCTCTATATCTCCTCCATGTTTAGTCGTTGGAAACTTACCATGGCATGAGGCAACAAGATTATCATAGCACACAGAATGAGGCAATTGGGCTAAATCAGGATTATGCTCATGAGAAAATAGCACACTTAGTTTTATATTTTTCTTTAGCATAGGAAACTCATCTCTCTGATAATAGAGAGCATCCTTATCATCAGCTGTCTGAGGTATGATATGCTCAAGCGTGGTATCTCCTTCGCCAGTCAATCGCCGCATGCAATAGCAACAATAATGATTCTGGTTGTTGAGTAACACTTGGGTCATCTGCTTATAATAGCTATTAGCTTTATTAGGCAGTTTTTTAAAACTGTCATTATAATCCACAGGATACCTTTGCTCATCTTCAATCCATATCTCATGAAGATAAGCTTCAGTTATTTTATTTCCAGCCTCGCGATCTGATTCCTTATTTATATATTGCATGCTTACAGCTCCCTTTCTTTTGCTTCAACCATCTTTTCTACCTCATTACGATTTTTTGCAAACTTATCAAGAATTCTTTTCATGATGTTCTCAGCCTGCGCAATTTTATTGCGCTTTTTCATATAGGCACATAGATTCACCATGTAGTCAAGTTCTACATTCTTAGACTCAACTCCCATAACGTCTTCTATACCTGTATTATAGTCAATGCCATAAATATCATGAGTTACTTCAGGCTTAGTGTCGCCTGAAGCCATATGTAGTATTACATTTGGTTTACCTTCAGTCTCAACTCCTGTCAACACCAATGGTGAATGTGTAGAAACAATAAACTGAATGTTTGGGAAGGTTTCTTGGAAACACTGGAGTATTACTTGCTCTAACGCAGGATGCAAGTGCAGATCGATTTCATCAATGACAACAATACCTTCAGAATCTGTTGTTCCATTCAAAATATATGAACGGTACGCTATGTCAAGAGCCATATAGAAGATACGCTTGTAACCGGCTGGCAACTTCTCGAATGGTGGATTCTGCCCATCTTTTGTCTCCAAACAAAGTCCATCTTCTTCATAAACGCTGACAAAGACATCCAAGACATCGATTCCTGGCAGTTTCTTTGAAAAATTGACGAGACACTCCCGAATAGAAGATATTTCTGGGTTATACTTATTGAAATCTTTTTGAGCATTTTCCAATCTTGTCCGATGCAGATCTACATCTTCACAATATTCGTTTTCATTAATAATTCCTGATGCCTTGAAATTATCACAATTAGCCAAAGCCGCTTCTTCATGTCTCACATTCATCTTAGCTCTATCCCACATGGTCCAGATTTTTGTTAATCTTGTAATCCAGAGATCTGAATAGGCAGTTTCATCATCCCAACCAAGATAACCAAGATTACGCAAGGACAACTGAGTCTTAGTTAAGGTTGACGCTTTCGTTGAAATATGTGGAAAACTGTCAGAGAAATAAACGAATACAGGGAAAGTACCGGTTTCCTTAATCCTTGACATCAACAGCTTATAAGCAGTTTTATATTTCGAAGGCTGCAATGCAAATGTTGATGTTAATGCATACATGTCCCAATCTAAGGTAGTTTCCAAAAAGTCTGCTTCTGCATGGATACAGATGTCAGGAAGAGGGAAACCAGACTTTTCGTCTCTAACGATGTCTTCCTTCTTATTATATTGATTAGGTCTAAGAGATGAGAATCCCGAAGACAAAGTGATTTCGCCTGCCTCCACTTTGTCATTTTTAAAAGCGAAGCTCAACGCCTTATGTATGGCATGTATCAATGTTGACTTGCCCGAACCATTCTTACCGAACAGTACGGTTACACCGGGTGCGAACTCTATGGTGTAGTTGCGGAAGCAACGGAAGTTGCTGATATGTAATTTCTTTAGATACATTGTATATCGTCTTTTAATATCTTACATCAATGTTCACTGTCAATGTCTTGTTACCCTCCTTCAGCGTGCGGAGGTTTTTCTGCAGTTCCTCACGATGGGTGAAGCCGAAACTGTAGCCGAAGATCACGATGTTGTGTGGAGAGAACAGCTCACCATTATACTTATCCATCAATGCGGCTATGCTGCTTTCGTTGAAGTCATGGTCTGGACAGATCATGTAGAGGTGGTCATCCTTCCAGTAGGCTTTATAATCGCCAAGCATCACTTCCTCAGCATCCTCGGTCAAGCCATAGCCGTCAGCGACGAGCCATGTGCGAAGGACGGTCTCGACGCCGAAATTTTCAACTCCTAACGGAGAGAAGAAGTCTTTAGAGGGGTCAAACTTCTCCATCAGCAGCAATGCGTCCTCCTTCGGCTCTTCCAAGGTGTAATGCTTGAAGCCAAGGTCGCCCGCAAAAAGCGGATTGTCTGCCTTTATCTTCTTGGCGGCACGCTTGATGCGCTCCATGCCAACTTCGTCAATGGTCGTATAGCCGGCTTTAGCTGCCTCGCTGTCTGGCTTGCATGGCTCAGGCCATTGTATCATTAAATATCTTCGTTTTCCTCCATCCTGTTGATTCATTTGCATTATTGCTTGTGCAGTAGTAGAACTTCCACCAAAGAAATCCACTATATAACCATCATTGAGATCCATAAAAGAAAGAAGGTGCTCTATAATACCAGTACACTTTGGATTCTTGAAAATTTGAGTAACTTCTGGAAATAAGGCAGCAAGTTCATTAGCTCCTGCTCTTCCGTCTAAATTAAAAACACTAGAGAATTTATCTTGATACTCGCTTGCATAAATCTTGATTTCAACCAATTTTTTCTCATTATCTCCAAATAATATTTTCCCTTCCTCTATCATTCTCTTCATAGAAGATTCAGGAAAACGATATCCTCTTAATGGCTCAGTACACGGCTTTCCGGTAACAGGGTGAATGATATCATAATGATAACCCTCTTTTCCTGGATTATGGACACTTCGACTACCAGTATAGACTCCGTCTGTATCAATGAATTTATAATCATTAAAAGCCTCTAACTGAGATTTATGATCTCGATACCAATTTTTCCATGCATTTTGTAATGCATCTCCCTTATATTGTTGGTTTAATTCTTTGCCTTTTTTGATTAATATATCTTTAATATCACTATCCTTTGATTTCCATACTGGCTCAAGAGACTCCTTATTTTTAGAATAGCACAGAATATATTCATGTTCTACAGCAATGTTTGTTGGATTATTATCTGTCGCATTCTTCCAAATAATCTGTCCAACAAAATTTTCCTCTCCAAACACCTCATCGCACAGCTTCTTCAGATTTGCCTGTTCATTATCATCAATGGATATAAATATCACGCCATCGTCAGTCAGAAGGTCGCGGGCGAATGACAGGCGCGGCAACATGAAGGTTAGCCAAGCGGCATGGCTGGCACTTCCACGACGGGTCATGGAAAGTATTCGCTCAGCACGCTCACGACTGACATCCAAGCGTTTGGCAAGTTCCTCGGCTGTAAAGCAGAACTTATCGTTATACACAAAGCCATCAGAGCCGGTATTGTATGGCGGGTCGATATAAATCACCTTCACCTTGCCGCTGTACGACTTCACCAGATGCTGCAGGGCGTCCAGATTGTCGCCGCTGATATATACATTCTGGCTGTCCTTGTTCTCCGGTTTCGCATTGTGCTCCTCATCAGGGCGGATAAGCGTAGTGGTGTCCATGTTGGTAAGCATACGGGCATAGTTCTTGCCCAACCAGTTGAAACCGCTGGTCTCGTCAGTAATGGTAGTTCCTCCAGGCAATGCAGCCTTGAAAGCCTCTATGTCAAATTCGCCGTCAGCATGAAAGCACTGAGGGAAGTACTTCCTCAGCGCATCCATCTCTTTCTGTCCCGCTGCAGCCTCAGCATTGTGGTTCATTATATCTTTTATCATATTAAAGTCTGATTGGTATTTGCAAATATAGTCAATTCTCTTGAAGAACGTGAAAGATTCGCAATGTAAATGAGGATGAGCTATGCAAATATCATACAAAGAGTAAAAAGCTGTTACAAAATAAAAATTGATTATAGAGATTTCCAAAGCCGTTTTTATCGTATTTTGCAGCGTCTGAAATACTGATACCTTTCCATACAGCCTCTTTAGCACTCCGATAGCGGAAGTCTTGCAGTGCTAAAGAGGCTGTTTTGTATGACAACAGCGGCTGTATTAGAGTGGAAAAGTGGCTCTAAAGCAGCATAAACGGCTCTTTAAGTCATCAGAATTCAGTAAACTTTTGGAGGTAAACGTTGTAACTTATTGGGAATTAACAGAATACGCCTAACCGCTCAAAACTCAAGAATTTCGCACCAAAGATTTTGTTGTGCGCTGAGCGAGGAGTTTTGAGCGTTAGGAATGCAAATATTGTTTTTAGACAAGAAGACAGGTTTTTTAGACATGAAGACAGGAAGACATGTTTCTTAGACTGGAAGACATGATTTTACTGCTAACACCTCCAGATTTTCTCACCTTTTATCTTCAGCGGCATCTCCACGTTGTCCGTGAACAGCTGTCCGGTGCCGAGACCTTGCGGCATCTTTATATCGGGGCCGTAGATGTCGGCAGCGAGCTGTGCCACGGCGTTCAGACCTACGTTGCTTTCGAGGGCACTGGTCATCCATGAGCCGATGCCCCGCTCGGCTGCCATGCTTATCCATTCCCTTGCTCCACTCATTCCACCGTGTAACGATGGCTTGAGGATGATGTATTGGGGGCGGATGGTGTCGAGCAATTCCTCCTTCATGCCGGGGAGGTTAACGCCGATGAGCTCTTCGTCGAGGGCTATGGGGATGGGCGTTTCGCGACATAATGCAGCCATGTCACGCCACTGGTGCTGACGGATGGGCTGTTCGATGGAATGGATGTCGTAACGGGCGAGCTGCTCCAGGCGTTGCGGGGCCTGTGCAGGAGAGAAACCGCCATTGGCGTCGACGCGCAACTCTATCTGGTCCTTCGTGAATGCCTCACGGATATGGCGGACAAGCGACAACTCGTGGTTGAAGTCAATGGCTCCGATCTTCAGCTTCACACAGCGAAATCCGTCGCGCATCTTCGCCTCAAGACGCCCAAGCATCTCATCGAAGCTTCCCATCCACACCAGTCCGTTGATGGTGATGCCTTCCTCGCCGCGTGTGAACGGCGTGTCGAAGAGCATGCCCTTGCCTCCGTTCTGGAGGTCGAGCAGGGCCGTCTCAAGACCGAAGAGCATGGAGGGGTAAGGGCGGAGCATATCTGCGGGCACACGTCCCATCGTCTCCACCATGCCACACAGCGAACGCAAGGTGCGCTCATAGTCGGGGCGGGCGTCGCAACTGAGGTCAGGGAGCGGGGCACACTCTCCCACTCCGCTCACGCCGGGACGCTCCGTATCGGTGACGGTGAGAAACCATGACTGGCGTGTGGTGTAGATGCCGCGCGACGTTCCAGCCGGTTGCTTGAAGTGGAACGTGCGCGGCTCGATGTCTATCTTATAGCTCATAAGGTGTGACGGTTATGGCAGTTTGGGATATTTGCTGAAGTCGGGCTTGCGCTTCTCAAGGAACGCACGACCTCCCTCCTGTGCCTCGTCGAGCATGTAATAGAGCATGGTGGCGTCGCCGGCAAGTTCCTGGATGCCTGCCTGTCCGTCAAGCTCGGCATTGAGACCAGCCTTAATCATACGAAGGGCAAGCGGCGAGCGCTCCATCATGGTCTGCGCCCACTCCACGCAGGTGTCCTCAAGCTGATCGAAGGGCACCACCTTGTTCACCATTCCCATGCGCTCTGCCTCGATGGCGCTATACTGACGGCACATGAACCATATCTCGCGTGCCTTCTTCTGACCGACGATGCGGGCGAGATAGCTGGCACCGAAACCGGCATCGAAGGATCCTACCTTAGGTCCGGTCTGACCGAAGATGGCGTTGTCGCTGGCGATGGTGAGGTCGCACATAAGGTGGAGGACATGTCCGCCACCGATGGCGTAACCGTTGACCATGGCGATGACGGGCTTCGGCAGGGAGCGTATCTGCTTCTGCACGTCGAGGACGTTAAGGCGTGGTACGCCGTCGTCGCCGACATAGCCGCCGCGTCCCTTCACATGCATGTCGCCTCCCGAGCAGAACGCCTTGTCGCCGGCTCCGGTCAGGATGACAACGCTGATGCGCTGTGCCTCACGACACCAAGCGAATGCCTGCGACATCTCCCACGTGGTGCGGGGGGTGAAGGCATTACGATAACGAGGACGGTTGATGGTGATCTTGGCGATGCCATCATATTCCTCAAACAGGATTTCCTTAAAATCAAAGCCCTCCACGGGCACCCAATTTCTTTTTTCCATATTGTTGTAAGTTGATTGTTATTGTTGTTGTTTAGACAGTAAGACAGGTAGACAAGTTATTTGTCCTTTAATTGCTTAATAGCCTTGTCAAAATCACTTTCCAGCATACGCATCTCACGTTCTCTATAAATCTCGAATTCTCGTTCAGCCTTCTCTATGGCTTCCTTATGCGAAATACTGCCATTCCCTTCCAATATATTCTTGCGAAGGCGCAGAATTTGATCATCAAGTGCAGCAATCCAATCCGCCATCCGCATCGGGGTCTGCTCTAAGGCTTGAAATTCTGCAAAATCGAGAAACTGCGAAGTCAAAAGATTCAAACGCTGCAGCTCCAATTCTGTCAGATAATTCTTAGCTATCTTCACATCATCGCGAGTTACATAATTACCCTTAAAATTGGTCATACCAACAAATGGCTTTTCATTATCCACTCGTTCATATATCAATTCTGCAGCAGTATGTTCGTGTACTGCATAGTGCATTTTGTTCTGTACAGAAGCAAAGAACATTTTTGTCATCTTTGCCCGAGGATCATAATCTACTGATGTTGCATATATATCCGTCACCTGCTGATAGAAATTACGTTCACTACTACGAATATCACGAATCCTCTGTAGTAACTCTCTAAAATAACGATTTCCACCTTGCTTCAATCTCTCATCGTCCATTGCAAATCCTTTTTGGATATACTCATGCAAACGCTCAGTTGCCCATCGGCGGAAATGTACAGCCACAGGAGATTGCACTCTATAACCAAGGGCGATAATCATGTCAAGATTATAATGGTCTATCTCACGTTTTACCTGACGAGAGCCTTCCTGACGAACTAACAAGAATTTCTTGTGAGTTGCCTCATCAATAAGTTCCTGGTCAGCATAGATACTCTTAACATGCTGACTGACATTCTGTTGTGTGGTGGCATATATTTGAGCTAATTGCTCTTGTGTCAACCATACATCCTCATCAGCAAAGCGCACATTTACAGATACCTTGCCATTATTATCTTTGAACAGTATGAGCTTATTCTCCTTTTCCATATATATATATTCGATATAGCAATTATTCAGCAATATAAAAATCAAAAGTCGCTTTAGCGTCCGCTTCTGCTTCGGTAAACACCTCCAGCAGCAGGGGGCGGTCAGTCTGACGCGTCAGCAGCGTCACAATGCCGATTTGTGCCTCCTGCATGTTCTTTGCGGATAGATAGCCTATGTCGTTCTGGGTACAGATGCCCTGAGCCGTTGTCTCGTGCGTGGCTGCCACCAAGTCGCCAGCAGCCGGACTGTCCTTCAGACCCGGCAGAGAGCGGAAGATGCCACCCGTGCGGTTGTTGAGGAGAAGGATGCGCAGATTGCCGTTGAGGTTTCGGTTCCACAGCGCATTCTGGTCGTAGAAGAAGCTAAGGTCGCCGATTACGCAGACCGTCAGTCCCGTCGAGGCAAGCGAGAAGCCAGCCGCCGTGGACAGCGAACCTTCGATGCCGTTCACGCCACGATTGCACCATACGTAGTGGTTGGCGTAGATGCAGGCAAGGCGAATGGCGGAGCTGTTGGCGTAATGTACGAAGATGTCCATGTCAAGGTCGTCGAGCTGTTCCTCGAAATACCTCACCACCGCCATCTGCGAAAATGCGGGATCATACTCGGAAGCACGATCAGCGCACTCGTCGAGCAAGAGCTTCCAGCGCTCGTAAAAGCCTCTCTCATCCTTCGCCGGAGTCTCCGTCAACGCGTCCAGCAAGCTGCTGACATCGCCGTAAGGACATTCCACAATGTCCGTGAGCGTCATCAACGGGTCGTGCGGTTCAAGGGCGTTTGGCGTAACAAGACATGACGGAGCACCGATGCTGCGCAGCCAACGACGCGTGGCCTTGCTCACGATGGTGTCACCGAGATAGACGATGTAGTCGGGACGGTAGCTGTGAGCATCCTCAGTTGCCATGCCGGAGATACGTTTCACCGCCTCATCGAAGTGGACATTCGTGCCCGACGTATTGGAAAGCGGCTCGGCGAACACCACGTAACGCTCCATCAGACGCTCCAGCTTCCGACCGTCAAACACACCAGCCGGCATCTGACCTATGACGATAAGCGGACGTTCTGCCTTGGCAATGCGGGCTGTGAAAGCCTCGAAAGCATAAGGCAGACGGCGTTCCTCCGTCATCATTGTCCATCGTTCCACCTTCGGCAACGCCTCCACATCGAAGGTAAAGAGCGGCTCCGTGATGGGCACGTTGATGTGTACGGGAGCCGGCTGACGACAAGTGGCGAGGAAGAGAGCCTCGTTGACAAGGCGGCGGCAGTACCATCGCTCCTCGTCGTTATGCGGTTCAGGCAGTTGCACAGCGCGTCTCACGAAGCGTCCGAGAGCGTCAAGCTGAGGAAGCGTCTGTCCGTCGAGCTGGTCAATCCATTGTGCAGGGCGGTCGGCAGACACCACGATAAGCGGCACGTGCTGATAATAAGCCTCAGCCACGGCAGGCATCACATTGAGCAACGCCGAACCAGATGTCACGCACACCACCACAGGACGATGCGTGGCCTGAGCCATACCCAGAGCATAGAAGCCCGCCGAACGCTCGTCCGTGACCGGGCGGCACGTTATACGGTCACACTCATTAAGGTTATGCACAATCGGGGCATTGCGACTACCGGGGCACACCACAGCATCCGTCACACCATACTCGACAAGCAGAGCTGTGAGAAGGTTTACGTTTTCCTTGTTACAGAACATCAGTTTATAAACTTATATCTTGAACTTTAACTCTTATTTCTTGAACGTTTGTCTCATTGTATTCATCTTAGCCTCCGTCTCGTCCCATTCTGTCTGGCACGAACTTTCCTTCAGAAGACCGCCGCCAGCATAGAGCGTAAAGCGCCGCGGCGAGGCATTCTCATCGCTAACGTCTTCCATGCGCATACATCTCAGAGTAACGAAAAGACTGGTCTCGCCGTCTGGATTGAGAATGCCGGAGAATCCGCTGTAATAGAGGCGTGGCAACGACTCGTTACGCAGAATAAAGTCGCGTGACGTGTCCTTAGGGATGCCACACACGGCAGGCGTGGGATGGAGGGCGTTGAGCAGATTGCCAAGCACGTCCATCGAGTAAGGCTTGAAGGTGATGTCGGAGCGCAGATGCACCAGGTCGCCAGCCCTCGCCGTAGACGGACCCTTCACGGAGAAATCGTCAGAGAAATGCTCCACACACTCCGTGATGTACGTCTCGACGTAATGCTGCTCCTGTCGGTTCTTCGTGCTCCAGTGGATGTCAGCCTCAGAGACACTGCCCCCTTCCGTATCGAAAGACAGCTGGTCCTCAGTGAGGCGCATCGTGCCGGCAAGCGCCATCGTCCTCATCTCGTCACGCCTACCGCGAACGAGCACCTCTGGAGTGGCAACGAGCCACGTGCCGCTGCGTTCCGTGGAAAAAAGAGCCACAAACATACGAGGGTAACGACGGCAAGCCCTTGCGAAAAGCGTAAGGGGCGACACGTCCTCCGTGGCGGTAAGTCGGGCGCTGCGGGCAAGAACAATCTTGCTGAACGTCCCGTCACGCAGCTGCGCATGGAAATTCTCGAAGTCGATGGCATAGCTCTCCTGTTCTTTGGCGAAGTCGGCATCCACAAGAGACGCCTCCGCCATCGTATCTGCTGGCAGCTCCATCGGCTCCCACTCCACGTCGAGCAGCAGTATGGGGCAATCGTCCGACGGGGCGAACGGGGCGATGACAAAGCCGCGACGCCCGTTGAGTTCGGCAAGCGAAGCCAATTCCTCAGGCTCCTTTCTCATCACGCCACGAAACACCTGCTGGGTATGAGGCAGACGGTAATAAACGAAGTTCATCTGTTTCAATACAATTAGTTATTGAACTTGCAAAAGTTCAGTAAGTTAGCTTTATTTGTTAGGTTTGTTCATCACGAAGTTGGTGACTTCCACCGACGAAATCAGTTCGCCAGCCTTATTCGTGATGTCGATATGCCACTGATGCAGCGTCTTTCCACGATGGAGGAGATGCGCTGTGGCTGTGACGGTATCGCCCTCCATGACAGCCTTTACATGGCTACCGCTGACATTGATGCCCACACATATCTTGTCCGGGCACAACGCCATAGAGCCGACACCGGCGAGGTTTTCGGCAAGCGCCAACGAGGCACCGCCACTAAGAAATCCGAACACCTGACGATTCTTCTCGTCCACCTTCATCTTCGCCTGACAGGTGTCGGGCTCGGGGGTTGAGATAAATTCCATACCAAGAGTGTTAGACAATCCGTCAAGATGCAGACGGGTTTCCTTTATTTTCTCTAAATCCATTGTTGTATATATGTAGAGTTTTAAATATTGTTCATACTATATTACCCTTCCCTGATGAAGTCGAGCGCTTCCTTTATCTCTTCCTCGCTGGCAGTCTGATTGAGCTTTACATCGCCGATGTTGGCGAGGAGCGAGAAGTTGATGGTGCCTGACGTATTCTTCTTGTCGTGCTTCATCAATTCGAGGAGCTTGGTATAGTCATCGCAGGTGATGGCGGGTGTGCCGTAAGCCTCACGGATGAAGCGTGCTGTCTGGCGCAAACGGTCAACGGGGAACGCTGTCTTGCATACGCTAAGATAAAGCTCGCCCATCAATCCGTACGCCACGGCATATCCGTGGAGCATCGGTCTGCCCTGCTCCATGGCGAACGACTCGATGGCGTGACCGATGGTATGTCCGAGATTGAGAGCCTTACGCAGTCCCTTCTCATGCGGATCCTGCTGCACGATGCGCTCCTTCACGGCTATCGACTCGCCCACCATGCGCTGCAACTGTACGAAGTCGGGATTATGAAGACTGAAGCCTACAAGCTCTGCCCACATCTGCTCGTCATTGACAAGACCGTGCTTGAGCATTTCGGCATAGCCGGAACAAAGGTTAGGCATATCGAGAGTGTCGAGGAAAAGCGTGCTGATGATGACAAAGCGTGCGTCAGCAAACACACCAATCTCGTTCTTCAGTCCATTGAAGTTGACACCTGTCTTGCCGCCAACCGACGCGTCAACCATTGCGAGGAGCGTTGTGGGGATGTTGATGAAGTCGATGCCGCGCTTGAAGGTGGCAGCAGCGAATCCTCCAAGATCCGTCACCATGCCTCCTCCCAGATTAATAAGCAGCGAATGGCGGGTGGCTCCACCCTTGCTGAGCGCATCCCAGACGAGAGCCAATGATTCGAGGTTCTTGTTAGTGTCGGTGGCGGGAATGGTGATGAGCGTCACTTCCTGCATGCAACGCATACTGCTGAGCTTAGGCCAGCAGAGACGCTTCGTGGTCTCGTCGGTAAGAACGAAGACGCGGTCGTGCTGACATTCCGAAATGGCAACAACAAGGCTGCGCTCCAGATTTTCCGATATCACTATATTCTGTTTCATAATAAGGCTCCTTTCTTTTTAATGTTGTTGTTATTCCGCCGCTGCCTCTGCCGCTATGCGCATCATCTCGGCGCGTGCCGGTTTGCCTGTAGCGGTGAGTGGTATGGCAGGAACGGATATATAGGCGTGGGGCTGTTCGTATCGGGAGAGATATTCCTGGCACAATGTCCGCATCGCCTCCATGTCGTCGGTGACAGCCAGAAGCACAACCGTCTCGCCGAACTTGGGATGTGGTCGCTTCGTTATGGCAAACTCCACGTCGGTGTGTTGCCTAAGCTTCTCCTCCATCTCCTCTATCTGTAGCTTGATGCCACCGCTGCATATCACGTTGTCGCGACGTCCACGAATGCGGAAGCGGCGTCCGTCAGAGTCAATCTCGACGATGTCGTTAGTGACCAGTGGCTGAGCGCACACCTCCGGCGCATCAATGACAAGGCATCCGTCGGCGTTGGTGCTGACACATACACTGGCGAATGGCGTATACCATGAGCTGGCTTCAGGACCGCTGAGTCGGCGAAGGGCTATGTGCGACAGCGTTTCGGTCATGCCGTATGTGCTCCACACTGCATTGGGAAACTCACGCAACAGCTTCGCCATATCGTCGCTGACAGCTCCACCTCCGATGATAAGGTGGCGAATCTGACGCAGCACACGTAGTTCTTCGGGCACCTGCATGCTATTATACACCTGCATCGGCACCATAGCAGCAAACACAGGTGCCTCCGTTATGCCCTGAAGCGGATGACCCGACGGCTTGACGCAGACCAGCTTCAGACGGCGGACGATGCTGCGCACCACCACCATCTTGCCCGCAATGAAGTCGAGCGGCATGCAGAGCAGGGCTGTGTCGCCGGGCTGCAGACCAAGGAAGTCGCAGGTGATGCGTGCCGATGCCTCCATGCGACGCTTCTCCACGGTCATCGGTTTCGGCTTGCCCGTCGAACCGCTCGTGTGGACAACAAGCGTCGGCGAAGCACTCTCCCACTCGGAAAGAAATTCGTTTAGGGTCATTTTATAAAGCAATTATGGGGTTAAATCTTATGTAAATTAGATAAACTGCTCCCACTGGTCGCAGAGTTCCGTGATGCGCTGCAGCACGATGTTGGCGCCCTGGTCGGCAAGAGCTGCGTCAGGCAGCGGACCGCTGTTTATGCCTACCGTGAAGATTCTGGCAGCCACACCGGCACGAACTCCCAACGGAGCGTTCTCCACGACGATGCCCTGCCACGGCTGCAGGTTGCCAGCCTTGCGCAGTCCCATCAGATAAGGGTCAGGATTGGGCTTGCCGCGCTCCACGTCGTAAGCCGTGACGATATGGTCCTCGGTGAGGAAACCGTCAAAGTCGTTAAGCAGTCGCTTGAAGAGCGGGCGCTGTCCGCTTCCCGTCACCACACCGATGGTAATGCCAGCATCCTTTATCTTCTGCATAAGCGGAAGGACACCGGGGAAGATTTCAGCCACCGGCATACGATGGAAAATCTCCGTCTTGACGTCATACATGCGCTGCGCCTCCTCCGGCGTTATCTCATTGCCCTGCTGCATGCGGACATAATGGCGGATGGTGTCGACGCCACGTGCTCCTTCCGTGGCATACGAGTCGTCGGCAGTGAAGTGGATGCCGAACTGGCTCATCGCCTCCTGCCATGCCACAGCATGATTGGGCATGGAGTTATAGAGCACTCCGTCCATGTCGAAGAGCACCACACGAGGAGCAAACTCCGTGAAGGAATTGGCTTCCAGATAGTGTTTTATAGCTTCTTTTATCATCTTGTTGTTTCCGTATTTTTGTCAGTCCCATAGACCGACAATAGGACTCACAGGCCTCATTCACAAGGTCTGTAAGTCCTATTTGATATATTAATGTGAGGAAATCAATGTTTCCCCTTTATGTTACTTCTCGTTAGCGAGGCGCTCCTGAATGGCCTTGCTCTCTGCCTCGTAACCCGGCTTGTTAAGAAGAGCGAACATGTTCTTCTTGTAAGCCTCAACACCCGGCTGGTTGAACGGATTGACCTCCTCAAGGAGTCCGCTGATGCCGCAAGCCTTCTCAAAGAAGTAGATGAGCTGACCGAGGTAGTAAGCGTTAAGCTCAGGCACGTTGATGCGGATGTTAGGCACACCGCCGTCAACGTGAGCGAGGCGTGTGCCCAGCTCTGCCATCTTGTTGACCTCGTCCACACGCTTGCCTTCAAGGAAGTTCAGACCGTCAAGGTTCTCGTCGTCGTGCGGGAAGAGGAGCTTCTCGTTAGGAGTCTCTACGCTGATAACAGTCTCGAAGATAGAGCGCTCGCCCTCCTGAATCCACTGACCCATAGAGTGGAGGTCTGTGGTGAAATCGCAAGCTGCGGGGAAGATGCCCTTCAGCTCCTTGCCCTCGCTCTCGCCGTAGAGCTGCTTCCACCACTCAGCGAAGTAATGGAGCTTCGGCTGGAAGTTGGCAACAATCTCAATCTTCTTGCCAGCCTGTGTGTAGAGAGCCTGACGTGTGGCTGCGTACTGAGCAGCGAGGTTGTCAGCGAAGGGAACGTCCAGAGCGCAAGCCTTCTCCATGTCAGCAGCACCAGCAACGAGCTGCTTAACGTCGAATCCGGCAACAGCAATAGGAAGAAGACCCACCGGAGTGAGTACAGAGAAACGACCACCCACGTTGTCGGGGATGATGAAGCTCTTATATCCCTCCTTGTCAGCACATGTGCGAGCTGCGCCCTTCTTGGCATCAGTGACAGCCACGATGACGTCCTTAGCCTCCTCCTTGCCGCGCTGGTCCTCACACTGCTTCTTGAGCAGACGGAAAGCGAGAGCGGTCTCAGTGGTAGTACCTGACTTAGAGATGTTGATTACACCGAACTTCTTGTCCTTAAGATAAGTGGTGAGCTCATAGAGATAGTCCTCGCCGATGTTGTTTCCGGCAAAGAGTATGGTGGTTTTTTTCTTGTCAGCAACAAGCCAAGCGAAAGAATTGCCGAGACCTTCGATTACGGCGCGTGCACCGAGATAGCTGCCGCCGATACCAGCCACAACCACTACCTCGCACTTCTCGCGCAGCGTCTTAGCCACAGCCTCAATCTCCGCGAGGAAATCAGGAGTGATGGAAGACGGAAGGTGGAGCCATCCGAGGAAATCGTTACCTGCGCATGTGCCGTTCTCAAGAGCCTCTTGTGCGGCCTTTACCTTAGACTCATAAGCGTTGACTGCTCCTTCAGCGAGGAAAGAGGTAGCTTTTGTAATGTCTAAACTGATAGTTTTCATTGCTTTATAATTTATTATATCTGAAATCGTTTTATCGGATGCCATTACCTGAACGAGTCGGTAAGCAGCTTTATCTCCACCTGCGGGCTGATGCGCTCGTAGAGGATGTTATATACAGCGTCGAGGATGGGCATGTTGACGTGATAATGACGGTTTTTCTCCTTCATACACTTTGTGCCGAAGAATCCCTCCGCTATCATCTCCATCTCTATCTGCGCACTCTTGACGCTATATCCCTTGCCTATCATCGTTCCGAATGTGCGGTTGCGCGAGAACTTGGAATATCCCGTCACGAGCAAGTCGCCGAGGTAAACCGAGTCGTAGACGCTGCGCTCAATGGGATTGATGGCAGAGAGGAAGCGCGACATCTCCTGTACGGCGTTAGAGATAAGCACCGCCTGGAAGTTGTCACCATAGTTGAGTCCGCTGCAAATGCCGGACGCTATGGCATAGACATTCTTGAGCACTGACGAATACTCGATGCCGATGACATCGCTTGACGTCTTTGTCTTGATAAACTCCGAGTCGAGCACCTCACAGAAAGCCTGTGCCTTATCGCGGTCAGAGCATCCTATGGTAAGATAGGAAAGTCTCTCGAGAGCCACCTCCTCAGCGTGTGACGGTCCTCCGATACATGCAAGATTGCAGTCAGGGACGTCATACACCTCATGGAAATACTCCGAGCATGCGATGTTGTCCTCCGGCACCAAGCCTTTGATGGCGGTCACAATAAACTTGTCGCGCAGCCTTGCCTTCAGCTTCTTCAAGTGGTTCTTGAGGTAAGGCGAGGGCACAACGAATACCAGCGTGTCATAAGCTTCCACAATGCGATTGATGTCGCTGGAGAAGAATATCTCGTCTATGTTGAAGTGTACGCTGGTAAGGTAATTAGGATTGTGACTGATGCGCTTAAACTCCTCTATGCTGTCGTCGCGGCGCATATACCATCCTATGTGATGGGTGTGACCTATCACAATCTTGGCGATGGCAGTCGCCCAACTGCCACCTCCAATAATTGCTATTTTTCCGAGATTGTACACGCTCTTTGATGTTTAACGGGTTAATGCTTGATGTTTAAAGAAATGCTCGCAGACGAACACTTCCTAAACATTGCTCTTCTCAATCCACTGCTGGATTTCGTCCACAGAAGGCTTCTCGTAGCCGAGCTTATACTTCTTGTTTATCTCGCCGATCTTCTGCTGCAGACCCTGTGGCTTTTCGTCGCGGATGTCCGAGATGAGATTAAATCCAGCCTTGCGGAGAACGTAAGCCCACTCCTCAGGAACGCCGATCTCAGCCCATTCCTTGATGGTGCTCTGCGGCATCTTCTTCTCAGGCTTCATCTGCGGGAAGAAGAGCACCTCCTGAATGAATGTCTTGCCTGTCATGAGCATCACGAGACGGTCAATGCCGATGCCGATACCTGACGTGGGAGGCATACCGTACTGGAGAGCACGGAGGAAGTCCTGGTCGATGATCATAGCCTCGTCGTCACCCTTGTCAGCAAGCTTCATCTGGTCGATGAAACGCTCCTCCTGGTCGATGGGGTCGTTGAGCTCCGAGTAAGCGTTGGCAAGCTCCTTGCCGTTAACCATAAGCTCGAAACGCTCTGTGAGGCCCGGCTTTGAGCGGTGCATCTTTGTGAGCGGTGACATCTCGACGGGATAGTCGGTGATGAATGTAGGCTGGATGAATGTGCCCTCGCAGAACTCGCCGAAGAGTTCGTCGATGAGCTTGCCCTTGCCCATTGTCTCGTCCACGTCCATACCCTTCTCAAGGCAGAATGCGCGGATTTCCTCCTCTGTCTTGCCATTGCAGTCGAATCCTGTCTTCTCCTTGATGGCATCGAGGATGGGAAGGCGGCGGTAAGGAGCCTTGAAGCTGACGATGTTGCCGTCAATCTCGCGCTCCGGCTTGCCGTTTACGGCTATACAGATAGTCTCAAGGAGTTTCTCCGTGAACGACATCATCCAGTTATAGTCCTTATACTGTACGTACAGCTCCATGCAGGTGAACTCAGGGTTGTGGTTGCGGTCCATACCCTCGTTACGGAAGTTCTTGCCGATTTCGTAAACACCCTCGAAGCCGCCTACGATAAGACGCTTCAGATAAAGCTCTGTTGCGATACGCATATACATATCCTGGTCGAGAGCGTTGAAGTGTGTGATAAACGGACGTGCAGAAGCGCCACCGGCGATAGCCTGCAATGTCGGAGTCTCCACCTCTGTGTAGCCAGCCTCATCGAGCACTCTGCGGAGTGTGCGGATGACAGTGGCACGCTGTAGGAATGTGTCCTTCACGCCGTCGTTAACGATGAGGTCAACATAGCGCTGACGATAGCGAAGCTCAGGATCGTCGAACTTGTCGTATGCCACGCCGTCCTTATACTTAACGATCGGCAGCGGCTTGAGGCTCTTCGAGAGGAGCACGAGTTCCTTTGCATGTACCGAAATCTCGCCGGTCTGTGTACGGAACACGAAGCCCTTCACACCGATGAAGTCACCGATGTCGAGGAGTTTCTTGAATACTGTATTATAGAGTTCCTTGTTCTCGTCGGGGCAGATCTCGTCGCGAGCCACGTAAACCTGGATGCGGCCCTTCGAGTCCTGCAACTCAGCGAAGCTTGCCTTACCCATCACGCGGCGGCCCATCATTCGTCCGGCTATCACCACCTCACGCGGCTCGTCCTCGTCCTTGAAGTCGGCTTTGATGTCAGTGCTGAAAGCGTTTGTGGGGAATTCGGCTGCAGGATACGGGTCGATACCCATATCGCGGAGGGTCTGAAGGCATTGTCTTCTTACAATCTCTTGTTCACTAAGTTCTAAGATATTCATATTTGGATATTATATTTTATGATCTTCGTTACACGTTACGGCAATACATAATAGCCCATAACAACTGCAAAATTACGAAATAATTTCGTCTTTCGCCCTTAACACTTACTCTTTATGCGTGTTATTAAGCATTTTTCTTGATTCATTCCGTAGTCTGCGAGTTTATTATATATTAAATATATGTAAGCACAAATATAGCCATTATTGCCGAATAGTAAGATTAGCAGAAAGCACATTAACCAAGATTAACGCTTTTTCTGATTGTTAAGTCATCTTAAAGTCTATGTAATACCATTGCAACATGATACTTATAATTTTGTGGCGTGAAACAATAATTACAAATTATAAACAGTCAGAAAGAACAATGAAAAGATTGAGATTTTCAGGAAACGGCATCGTTGCGCTTATCGCAACAGCCATTATGTTAATCAGCGGCTTGCAGTTGCATGCACAGACACCCACAGAATGGAAAAAGCTGAAAGGCGACGTAACACTCTACATGGCTAACGACCTCGGACGCAATGGCTATTACGACCAGAAGCCCATCGCCGAACTGATGGGAAACATGGCGAAGACCACGGGCATGGAATGTGTGCTCGCCGTCGGCGACATCCATCACTTCAACGGCGTGGCATCAGTGAACGACCCGCTGTGGACCACCAACTTCGAGCAGGTTTATTCGCATCCAGAACTGATGCTCGACTGGTTCCCCGTTCTTGGCAATCATGAATATCGCGGCAACACTCAGGCTGTGCTCGACTATGGTAAGGTGAGCCGCCGTTGGATGATGCCGGCACGCTATTACACCAAGGTGTTCGAGAGCAAAGGCACCACGCTGCGCATCGTCTTCCTTGACACCACACCACTGATTGACCGTTATCGCGAGAACAACGAGAAGTATCCTGACGCTTGCAAGCAGGACTATCAGGCACAGCTCGACTGGCTGGACCGCACACTCAAGACAGCCAACGAAGACTGGGTGATCGTTGTAGGTCATCATCCCATATACGCCGAAACATCGAAGGCTGAATACGAGCGCACTGACATGCAGAAAAGGCTGTTGCCCATTCTCCACAAATATAATAATGTGGCGATTTATGCCTGCGGACACATCCACAACTTCCAGCATATACGCATGAATGGCGACAACATCGACTACGTGGTCAACTCATCCGCTTCACTTGCACGTCCTGTGAAGAAGACTGTCGGCACCGTGTTCAGCTCGCCTGCCGACGGCTTCTCCATAATCTCCGCCAACAAGAAGCAGCTGAGAATGTCGATGATTGACAAGGAAGGTAATGTGATACACTGCATAAAGAAAAACAAATAGCGGAGAGAAACGTAACAAAAAGATGCAATAACATGAAACGAATTCTAATCAGCGCTGCTCTCATTGCCGCTTCATCAGCCGCAGCCTCAGCCCACACCCTCAACGGCATAGTCAAGGACCATCGTACGGGCGAACCGCTTATCGGCTCGGTGATTGAGGTAAAGGAGTTGCCGGACGTGAAGACAACGACGGGGCTGGACGGTTCGTTCACCCTGCACGAACTGCCTGACAAAGGACGCTATACGCTCGTGGTGAGATACGTATCTTACAAGACCCGCGAGATTCCCGTGGAGGTTTCGGACAAGGGCGTCGTAAGCATAACGCTCGACGAAGACCTCAAGGAACTTGGTGAGGTGGTAATCAAGGGACACAAGGAGAGCCATTCTGACCGCAGCGCCATCGACTTGGAGAAGACTGCCGGCAACGTACTCAACGTGATGAGCCAGCAGAGCATCCAGCTGTCGCCTGACGTCAACGTGGCAAGCGTGCTGCAGCGCGTGTCGGGAGTGACAATGGAGCGCGACGCTTCCGGCGAAGCCTCATACGCCATACTCCGCGGCATGGACAAGCGTTACAACTATACGCTGGTCAACGGCGTGAAAATTCCGAGTCCGGACGACAAGAACCGATACATACCGCTCAACATATTCCCCTCTGACCTCATGGACCGCCTCGTAGTGTCGAAGTCGCTTACTGCCGACATGGAGGGCGACGCTGCCGGTGGCGTGGTGGACATGGTGATGAAGGACGCACCATCGCATTTCCAGATACAGGCGAATGCCGCCATAGGCATGAGCGACTATTTCTGGAAGGACGGACGCAATTATCTCTCATCAGACCGCAGCAACTATACACAAAAGTCGCCTTACGAAGCTAACGGCAAGGACTATAAGGCGCAGACATCCGACTTCGCCAATGGTCCTACCAAGATAACCACCCACTCCACTCCTGCCCCTAACTTCATAGGCGGACTCTCCGTCGGCAACCGCTTCTGGAAGGACCGCATCGGCGTCATGCTCGCAGGAAGCATGCAGAACGTTTTCCGCGGAACGGAGCGTACATACAACTCAGTAAAAATGGCGTCTGGCGAACAGGCGATGTACATCTATTCGCTCCAGCACCGCTACTACTCCACTCATGACCTCACAGCCGGCGTCCATGCCAAGGTGGACCTGCAGCTGGACAATCACAAGCTGGAATGGTATAACATGTACATACGCACCAACTCGAAGGGCGTACGCTACAACAACTCCATCAACACGGAGTATATAGGTTCTGATACGTACACACAGGACGACGAAACCCGCTCTCTCTCGCAGACACAGACCATCTTCGCCACACATCTGAAGGGCACGCATCACCTCACACATGACCTGACCGTTGACTGGGCTGGCATCTTCTCGCAGGCAAAGGAGGAAGACCCTGACCGCGTCTACCTCACTCTTACCAACACCGTTCAGTCACCGGACGGAGTGGACGGTTCGCTGTGGTCAGCTGACAAGAACATTCTGAAGACGCTGCCGAAGAACATGGAACGCCGCTTCCAGCACAACACGGACAAGGACTGGGCTGGCTACCTCAACTTCTCCTACGACACCCACTTCGCTCACGACGTAGACGCTACGTGGAAGGCGGGAGGACAATATCGTCGCAAGGAACGCGGCAACCGCTATTACTCGTACATCTTCAACCCCGCCAACATATCCCAGCAGCTGGACGGCAACGGATTCGATCAGTTTGCATCCATTGACTGGACCTGCAAGACTCCTTACTCACAGGCTTCGCAGCTCAATTACGACTCGAAGGAACACATCGGCGCGGCATACGCTATGGTTACGCTGAAGAGTAAGGCTGGAGAACTTAACGCCGGATTGCGTGCTGAGCACACCAATCAGATTTACACCATGCTGCAGAAGTTCCGCAACATGGGTCAGGTTGGCGAACAGAGCTATTGGGACTATCTGCCGTCAGCATCCATCAAGTGGACTCCGACAAAGAAGATGAACGTGCGCCTCTCTTACTATCGCTCCATCAACCGTCCTGGCTTCTACGAGATTGTACCTTATCAGATCATGGGCGAGGAATATCAGGAGAAGGGTAACCCCAACCTGAAGCGTGCCCGCATCGACAATGTGGACCTGCGTTGGGAATGGTTTCCATCTGCCACTGAGCAGGTGCTTGCCGGCGTGTTCTACAAGTATCTGAAAGATCCTATAGAGCAGGTGTTCGTGGCTTCTGACGGCAAGCTTGGCAGCGGAGCCGACGCTTACTATATGCCTGACAACCTCGGCAACGCCAAGAACTACGGCTTCGAGATTGACGTAGTGAAATACATCCGTCACTTCGGAATCAAGGCCAACTACACCTACACCCACTCTGCCATCACAACGACGAAGCGTGAGTATAACGTGGGTAGCGCGGAATACAAGCAGGGAGTGAAGCAGACTCGTCCGCTTGTAAATCAGGCTCCTCACACAGCCAATCTCTCGCTGCTCTACAAGGACACCAACTATGGATGGAACGCACAGCTCGCCGCTTCCTATACCGGCACTAAGCTGGCTCTCGTGTCGCCCTTCAAGGACGCCGACCAATGGGAAAAGGCTATGTTCGGACTGGACCTCAGCGCTGAGAAGAAGTTCGATTGCGGCGTTTCCATATTCATGAAAGCCAACAACCTGCTCGACGCAAAACGCGAACGTTATCTGAAGACAGTAAACGAGAGCAACCTGCAATATGAAGGCCAGCGCTCGGACAAGACCATCGTGGGAACATACAAGTATGGCAGGACGTTCCTTGTGGGCGTGAGAGTGAAACTATAGGCTTCACGCACGAATGTTTAATAGTTATAATATGTATTATTCACATTAAATAAATCGAACAATATGAAAACCAAGAATATAGCTGTAATGCTTGCCATCGCAGCAGCAGGAATGGCTGCCACTTCATGCGAGAACGACAACATCAATCCTTACGACTATAACACCAACGGCAGCAGCAACGAAAACCAAGGATCTGCGGATGTGCTGAAGACTGCCATTGCCGAATATCCCGCAGGATCAGTGGTATGGACAAGAGACACCACTCTGGCGGAAAGCGTGGAGATACCTGTGGGCACATCGCTCTACATCGAACCGGGCGTGACCGTCACATGCAAGTCGGACGTGCAGGTGCCCATCGAGATTGTGGTGCTCGGCAACCTCTACTGCATGGGAACAGCCGAACATCCCGTGACATTCACTTCCGACACGAAGAAACCGGAGTCATGGGGAGGCATCATCTGCGGATATAACTCTGAGGAGGTGGTGCTCAATCATGTCGACCTTGGTTATGCCGGAGCCACACCAACTGAGTCGTCCGTCTCGTTCCAGAACAAGCTCTTCAAGACCACCATCGACGGCGGCGTACCTGCCTTCCACTTCTGTAACGTCAACGGAAAGTTCGTGATGGCAGACTGCTTCCTGCACGATAACTACAACGACCAGACCTACTTCACCGGTGGTCAGGGCGTGATTTATGACTGCATCTTTGCGGACAGCGGCAATGCTGCCGACGGCGGCGAGGCTATAAACGTAAAGGCGGGATGTAAGCTCGACGTAGCCAACAATATCATCTACAATGCCTGCACCAATGCTTTCAAGCTCTCCAACTCCGGCAACAGCGAAACCATACCTTTGACGCAGATGACTGTATATAACAACACCATCGTCAACTGTGGATGGCGTCGCTCGAAAAACAAGAAGGGTGGCAGCATCTGGCTGGAGAAGGCCATCGCACCGACATTGGTAAACAATCTCGTCTATGACTGCCGCTTCGGACTGAAGCAACCCAAGAAGGACGGCGCTGACCTCGAGCACTCCCGCATAGCTCCCAACTATTACTTTGCTTCCACTGAGACCGGCGTTAAGCAGATGGCAAAGGATGCTGACCTCAGCATCTGGAGTGACCTCGACATAAAGAGCAGCGTAGCAGGACAACTCAATCCGCTGTTCAAGAACTTTAAGCAAAGCGATAAGATGAACATCAACTGCGAGGTGGACGACGTGGAGAACGGAGCACCGCTCGCCTTCGACCGTTCATGGAACTTCAACGTGCAGAACAGTAGCCCTGCCCTCTCTGGCGGCGTGACCGACTTCTCGCGCATCTTCCCCACCGGACTGGCGTTCTTCGGAATGAAGAAGGTGATGTTCCTCGACATCCACAACGACCAGAACTATTACTTCACAGCTCCGACACCGACTTCACGTTTCGGAGCAACGCTATAAGGAGTTGAGAGTTGTATCAAGTTGAGAGTTGGGAGTTGAGAGTTATGATTACCTTTTATGCTTACACTATTAAAGAGTGATTGACAAAAACATATCATAACTCCCAACTTGATTCAACTCTCAATCCTCAACTCTCAACTCTCAATTCATTGTATATTCATACATCAAGCATTCGCTTTTTCATAAATATTCATCATCTTCGTTGTTTTATTCATCATTATCCTTCGTAAATACGGCTATTCTTCGTAACTTTGCATAAGAAAAGGGATGTTGCATAATTATGCAACACATAAACGAAAGAATAACAAAACTCATAAAAACTCCAGGATAATGAATAACGAAAAAACCACAAAACACGAACAGCATCTTAAGAAAAGACCATCGGTGATGATGGCATTGATGCCACTGGCAGTGCTCGTCACTATGCTTACGCTCACCATCCGCGCTTTCGGAAGCGACTCACTGGAGGGCGCTTCGCAGATAACTCTGCTCATAGTGTCGGCGTTCTGCGTGCTTGTAGGCATGGCATACCTCAACGTGCCATGGTCAAGCTTTGAGAAAGCCATAACGAAGAACGTATCGAGCGTGTCAAGCGCACTCATCATTCTCCTTCTCATCGGTGCGCTTGGTGGCACATGGATGATAAGCGGCGTGGTGCCCACACTCATCTATTACGGCATGCACATCATCAGCCCGGATGCTTTCCTCGTCTCATCATGCGTCATCTGCGCCCTTGTCAGCGTGATGACCGGATCGTCATGGACCACCATCGCCACCATTGGCATCGCGCTGATGGGCATAGGCAAGGCACAGGGCTTCGCGGAAGGCTGGGTGGCTGGCGCCATCATCTCCGGCGCTTACTTCGGCGACAAGATTTCGCCGCTCTCCGACACCACCACGATGTCGTCCGGTGCGCTTGGCGTGCCGCTGTTCAGCCACATCCGCTACATGCTCATAACGACGGTGCCGTCCATCGTCCTCACCCTCATCATCTTCACCGTGGCAGGCTTTTTCTGCCAGGGATCGCAGTCCACTGACGTGGCAGCATTCACCGGAGCCTTGCAGCAAAGATTCTGCATCACGCCGTGGCTGTTGCTCGTGCCCTTCTTCACCGGCGTTCTCATCGCACGCCGTGTGCCGCCGGTCATAACGCTGTTTCTTTCAACGGTGATGGCAGTGGGCTTCGCCATCGTCTTCCAGGCTGACGCCCTGCATGAGATTGACCCGTCCCTCTTCAGAGCAGCCATGAAGAGCGCCTACGGCAGCACGTCGCTCGCCACCTCCTCACCCATGCTCACCGACCTTGTAGCCACACGCGGCATGAGCGGCATGATGGGCACCATCTGGCTTATCATCTGCGCCATGTGCTTCGGCGGATGTATGTCGGCTGGCGGCATGGTCAGCGCCATCTCACGCCTGTTCATCCACATGGTGAAGGGACGCACGTCGCTGGTGGGTGCCACAGCCGCCACGGGCGTAATGCTCAACGTGGCTATAGCCGACCAGTATCTGTGCATCCTCCTTACGGGCAACATGTTCCGCGACGTATATGACCGTGAAGGCTATGAGCGCCGACTGCTCAGCCGCACCACGGAGGACGCCGTAACCGTGACGTCCGTGCTGGTGCCGTGGAATACGTGCGGCATGACGCAGAGCACGGTGCTCGGTGTGTCGGCTTTCACATACCTTCCTTATTGTTTCTTCAACATCATCTCGCCACTTATGAGTGTGGCTGTTGCAGCTTTAGGCTATAAGATTTTCCGTAAGGAAACAGCCGAAGCTGAGGTCACCGCGGTCAAGGCTGCGGCTGTTCCTGCCTGACAGCAGGATCCTCATAGTGTCCATTCACCTTCACCGGTTCGAGGTGAATGCTGATGTGCGTGTCGGCACCGAAGCGTTGCTTCAGTCGTTTCTCTATCTCGGTGGCGTGATGATGCGCCACGTAAAGCGACGTCTCGCCCGGCATACGCACATGCATCTCTATGGCAATGCGATTGCCGATGCGGCGCGTGCAGAGATTGTGCACCACGCTGACCTCCTTGTCCTCACTCACTATTTTCTCTATCTCGTCCTCCGTCTCCTTCGGCAGGCTGCCGTCCGTCAGCTCGCCCACGGCTTTAGAGAGCACGCTCCATGCCGCCTTCATAATGAAGAAGCTGACGACGATGGCGGTCAGCGGGTCGAGCACAGCCCATTTCTCGCCAAGAATGATGGCGCCACCGATGCCCACCGTAGTGCCGACAGACGAAAGGGCGTCGCTGCGATGATGCCAGGCATTGGCCACCACCGCTTCCGAATGGCAGCGTCTGCCCACGCGCACCGTGAACCTGTAAGCCCATTCCTTCAGCACCACGCTTGCCACAGCAGCAGCCAAGGCTATGAAGCCCGGCTGCTGCAGCGGTTCGCCGCACATGGCATGGTAAGTCTTGGTTACGCCGGAATAGCATATCATCATGCCCACCACGAGGAGCGACACGCCGATGATGGCACTGGCAAGCGTTTCGTACTTGCCATGACCGTAGTCGTGGTCATGGTCAGTGGGCTTGCTTCCAAGGCGCACGAAAACAAGGACGATGGCGTCCGTGACGAAGTCGGTAAGCGAATGGATGGCGTCTGCTATCATGGCAGCAGAATGTCCAAGGATGCCGGCGGCAAATTTAAAGGCAAGCAGCAGTATATTGATGATGCTGCCTGCTATCGTAACGCGATAAGTTTCTTTCTGTCTGTCCATAATTCATAAATGTTATTGTATACCTGAATTTGTTGTTATCTCTGTTATTATATATAAAAGCGAGGCAAAAGTAATAATAAATCGGAATAAGTGATAACATTCCACCATACTTTTTTCCCAGATTCTTTGTTAATTGAGAAAAGTTGCCCATTGGTTTATTTTATTTTACATTTACACATTATTACACTAATTTTGTTGCAAAAACGAAGCGAACCAATTGATTAACAAGACAAACAATTATTAAAGAAAGGAGAAAACCGGAATGAAGCGGACATTAATTTCGATGCTGACATTACTGGCTGTGACAGCCGCGTCAGCAGACAACTACAGCTATCTGGCTTTCCAGACAGCGGACGGCTCTACACGTAACATTGGCGTGGAATCATTGGAGATGACCTTCTCCGACGGAAAGCTCATAGCGTCCAACGGCACAGAATCGTTGGAGATAAGCGTGGCTGACCTCACTCGCATGTTCTTCTCGTCGGAGGCCACTGCCATCAAGGACATCAGCCTGGACGCAGACAGCCCCGTAAAGGTCTACACCGTTGAAGGAGTATGCGTGGGAAGCTACGACAACATGGTGGGCGCGTCTGCCAACATGGGCAAGGGAGTGTATATAGTAAAAGGCGAAAAGACAACACATAAAATTACGGTAAGATGAAGCAGATGTTTTCCACTCTCATCATAGGTGCGGCTATGACCGGCATAGCCACCTATTCTGAAGCCCAGACACTGAACGTGGTCGTGGGCAACGTGACGTACGCCATCCCTTCTTCGCAAGCCGGCGACATGAACTATGCCGACGGATCAACGCTGACCGTAATGGGAAAGACCATAAACGTAAGCGACATCACTCACATGTACGTTGACAATTCGGAGGTGGAGGACAACACCGTGAGCGTCTCTTACAACGGTACGTCGGCTACGGTGACCGTGGCTGGCAACGTGGCACAGTATGTAATGCCCACCGTAAGCGGAGCGCACGTGAGCATCACGCAGGACGATGCGGTCAGCGACCAGACCTGCGGCGAGATTATCTATGCGCTCACGGGAAGTTCTGAGGACGGCGAGTTCGCCATGAATGGTTCGTACAAGGCTTCCATAGAGCTGCGCGGCGTTTCGCTAACCAATCCCTCGGGAGCGCCTCTCGACATCCAGAACGGCAAGCGCATCAGCCTCAGCATAAAGAAGGACACAGAGAACACGCTCACCGACGCCACTGGAGGCAGTCAGAAGGGATGGGTCACCTTGAGCTGAAGGGCAAGGGCGTGCTCAATGTCTACGGCAATACGGCGCATGCTGTATATGCCAAGGAATATGTGGAAATGAAGAACTGTACGCTGAACGTGCTCTCAGCTGTGAAGGACGGCGTCAACTGCAACCAGTATTTCTTCCTCGAGAGCGGTGCGCTCAACATCTCTGGCGTGCAGGACGACGGTGTGCAGGTATCGTATAAGGACGACACTGACCGCGAGGCTGAGGACACAGGCACCATCACCATCGCCGGCGGCAGCGTCAACATCGCCGTGACCGGCACTGCCACCAAGGGGCTGAAGGCGGACGGCGACGTCATTGTGTCTGACGGCGACATCACCATAACCACAGCCGGAGGCGGCAAGTGGGACGAAGAGGACGCCAAGACAAAGGCTTCAACTTGCATCAGCGCCGACGGAAAGATTAAGATTGACGGCGGAACGCTCTCGCTCACCAGCACAGGAAGCGGCGGCAAGGGCATCAGCTGCGACGACGAACTCGTCATCAACAACGGCGACATCACCGTAGTGACATCGGGCGGAATGTATGCCTACGTGAACGGAAGGGAATATACCGACTACACGGGCAATACCGACTATCTGGATTCTGACCAGAAGTCGTCGCCGAAGGGCATCAAGGCGGACGGCAACGTCACCATCAACGGTGGCAACATCAAGGTGACGACCACCGGAAACGGCGCTGAGGGCATAGAGAGCAAGGAGGTGCTGACCATCAACGACGGCACCATCGTGGTGAACTCCTGTGACGACGCCATCAACTCGTCCTCACACATGTATATAAAGGGTGGCGACGTAACGGTTGTGGCAACAGACAACGACGGTCTCGACTCTAACGGCAACCTATATATCAGCGGCGGCGTGATAAGAGCGTTCGGCACGTCTTCGCCAGAATGCGGCATCGACGCCAATGAGGAAGAAGGCTATTCTGTCATCTTCACCGGAGGCACGCTCCTCGCCGTGGGCGGCGGCAACTCTGTGCCAAGAACATCGGAATCCACCCAGCCTTACGTTTCGGGCAGCATGTCGGTGTCTGCCGGCAACGAGATAACGCTGAAGAGCGGCGACACCATACTCGCCACATTCACCGTCCCCGACAACTATTCATCGTCTAACCAAGGCGGCGGTCCCGGCGGATGGGGCGCTCCTGCCAACGCTGGTCCAGGCGGTCCCGGTGGCGGCGGATGGGGCGGCAGCTCCGTCCTCATATCGTGCGCAGGACTGACCTCCGGCAGCAGCTACACCATAACCTCCGGTACCTCATCATCCACCGTAACGGCTACCACCACCGGCAACGGAGGCGGAGGCGGCAGACCATGGTAAGCGGAGAAAGCACCGGAATAAAAACATTTAGCCCCAGCCGAACATCAAGTTTCGGGTGGGGCTGATTGATATAATATATTGCGCCATCATGCCTGATCACAAAATCCATGATAACCATTTTTTATATTTCTTCTATCATTCTATTTATTGTCTCTAACATTTCCGGGAGTTTGTTTTTGACAACATCGAAGACAATGGATTCGTCTATGTCAAAATAGTGATGAGCGATAATATCACGAATTCCCATAGCTCCTTTCCAATCTACTTCTGGATAGTTGGCAAGAAGTTGTTTTTGGGTAATTTTATCAATACCTTTAATACTTTCTCCTATTGCAAGAAGCAGCATACATGTGCTTTCGAGACGTTCCATACCTGCTGGAGAAAGTACATAATATTGTGAATCATCGATAGCTTTAGAGTTGTCGATGATTCTTTCAATAGTAGAAGCTATTCGTTTGAGTGAATAGTATAAGAGTTCTTCGTCATGCATAGATTCCATCTCTTTCAATTTGCTTCAAAAGCATAGGGTTCATATTTTTGCGGAGTCGAACAATATCAACAGGCTTACCAAAGAGTTCTTGTAGTTCTTCCTTGATATGTACCATTGTAAATAAGTCAGGCTTTTTCATTTCAACACAAACATCGACATCGCTGTCTTCGGTCTGTTCGTTTCTTGCCACAGATCCAAAGATTCCTATCTTTGTAATGCCGTAAGCATCAGCTTTGGTGCTTAGATATTTGCGAAGTATACTAATATAATCGTTTGTCATTGTCATCATCTTTCCATTTTGCCACGAATATACGATATTATCTTTTATAATCCAAGTTTTTACAGATTTTTCTTTCAATAATTGCCAATTTATAGCAAATAGATGGATAGTGTGTACGCCGAAGAAATGTTCTATAACGAAGATTATACAAGAAGCGTGGTGCTTATCAAACAATGTTTTTTCTCCTATCATTTATCATATCTTCATAAAAGGAAATGCCCACACATCAGAAACTGATATGGATTGACTTTTAAAAATTAACTAATTATATGCTTGTTTATTGCAGAATTATCGTAGCTTTGCAATAACAATCAAAAATGTTATCAATGAAATAAAAGTTTAACAAGACATATTAGACAAAGAAGTGTTTGCTTCTTACTTATGAGAGTCATAAAATCTCCACTTTGACGACTAACAATCACAGCAATAAGGAAGTGAATGCTCATATTTATAGGTGTAGGCTTCCATGTTTGTGATTGTAGGTGTGGTGGTGATACCTTGGACAAAAATAAGAAAGCATCACACCTTTTCTTTTTGTGGTATGACTACAAAAAATAATAGATAATGGATTTAAGAGTTATAAACTTTCCAGACAAGGTCTTTAAAAAGTATCTTATAGATACCTTTGACAAAGATGGTGATGGGGAAATATCACTTACAGAAGCATTGACTATCACTCAAGTTCTTTGCTCTCAGAAGGGAATCAAGTCTGTTGCGGGAATAGAGTATCTTTCTAACTTAGAGGTACTTGATTGTTCAAGAAACATGATTGAAGATATTGATATTTCGAAAAATAGGAACCTAAAGTATTTAAGTTGTTACAAGAATCCCTTACACACTATAGATATAAAAAACAATCCTCTTCTTACCACATTATATTGCGGAAATTGTAATATAACAGAATTAGATTGTTCGCAAAACAAAGATTTAGAAATTCTTTCTTGTATATTTAATCCGTTGGGAGAAATTGATGTATGGGAGAATAAAAAACTTACTTTGCTAAGAGTTCGCAGATGTTTATTAGAAAAACTCGAATTGCGTAGTTTGAAAGAACTCGAATTTATAGATTGCTCTGAGAACAATCTATATGAACTTCAGTTATATGAGAATAAAAAACTTACCCATTTAGATTGTAATTTTAATGATTTACATAATGATTTATATGTAGGAGCAAATTTAAAACTTAAACATTTAGATTGCCGAAAGAATAAATATTTAGACAGCATTACAATATCAGAAGGACAACATATTGAAGAAGTCTTATCTGATATTAAACCTACAACAGAATCTTTTAGAAAATACCAATCATGGAGAAATTATCAAAATGATAGCATATCTAATAATTCATGTGAAGATAGAGAAGATTGGGAAGACCAAAGAAATGATGCCTTTGAAGGTGATGAAAGTAACTATTGGAATATAGACTAACAATATATAATAGAATTTATCTAATGTAAGAATTTGGACTATTGCTCTATTTAAGGACAAATGTCAAAAAAAATAATATACAATGGAATTTCCGCTAACATTCGGCTTGCAAAAGACAGGCTTACCACTGATTATTACATCAGGGAAATTAAAGAATATGTGTTTTCTTATTGACACTGGAGCTACGCATAATATTCTTTTCACTTACGTATACGAACACTTTCAGAATGAATTTAAACTTTTGGAAAAGAAGCAAAATATAATGGGCATAGAAGGACATTATAAAGAAGTTCCTATTATAGAAGCTACATTTAACTTTGAAGGACGCGACTTTACCTCTACTTTCTCAGTTCTTGACGCAACTGATGCTGTAATGCAAGTACAAAAAGAAACGGGGGTACAAATTCATGGTATCCTTAGTACAGATTTCTTGATGGAGAACAATTGGATCATTGACTTTGAAAAACTAAAAATTACATTTTAAAAAAACATTTAGCCCCACCCAGAACATTAAGTTTCGGGTGGGGTGCAAACCATTCATTTTATCTTTAATCCTATTCCTTTGATTGTTTACTCTTGCCACTGTAAAACGAGAGTCATTTCTTTGTCGGAATCACCACTTGCAATACATTCTTTTATCAAACGAGCATTCTCAATTTCTGTAACTACTCAGCACCCATATAGAAAACTTCTCGTTAATAAACTACAAACTTGATTTTGCTTATTTTCATCCCCATCACGAACACCCACTGCAAGCTGCGCTACTTCGGATGCTTGCAGTGGGGGTCTGATAGATACGTGTCCCTTCAGGAGATAATCTGCTATGGGAGGCTGCGTGGCTACGGCGAGACGCCATAGCCTCCTATGTTTGCCTTGTCTGCTGTAATTCACAACTGAATAATTCAAAATCGCAGGCGAAGCCGAGAATAATTCCTAATTCAAAATTCAAAACTCCTCATTCGGACGCCTTGCCGTCCGACACAATATTTGCATTTCTAACGCTCAATACTATGAGTTGAGCGCACAACAAAATCTTTGGTGCGAAATTCTTGAGTTTTGAGCGTGCAGCGA
>ERZ1023881.29-NODE-29-length-85493-cov-33.640254_pt1 | contig 85493 bp, 69 predicted proteins | sample MGYA00380393_ERZ1023881 | MGnify/ENA primary metagenome ERZ1023881 (study PRJEB33179, sample SAMN07449004) | human gut metagenome | biome: Human-gut; feature: Human associated habitat; material: Faeces | host: Homo sapiens | place: India: Bhopal | collected... | reverse complement strand
AATCAATTTTTATTTTGTAACAGCTTTTTACTCTTTGTACGATATTTGCATGGCAGACAAGAAGACGTTTTTTAGACAAGAAGACATGAAGACATGTTTTTTAGGCAAGAAGGCATATGCACAGTCGTTGCCCCCCTCTTTCTTGTGCAAATTTTGTTAAAAGAACAGCTTCCCGCGTACACCCTATACCTTATTTCACTAAATTTGTTTAATGTAAAAACCTAAACCATACATTATGGAGCAAAACCAAGAACAATAAACTTCAAATACAAATTCAAATGAAACCAATTTACATATTGTTAATTCTTGCTATCACAATCTTTACAGGCTGTAATAAAAATAAAACCGATGCCGATCTGCTTTATACAGATACTGTATGGGCGTATGTATCAGACAATCCTTTTTATGTCATGGAGGATACAACAGTATGGGAAAATGGTGTACCTTTTTTACAGAACGGAATGGAATACTGTAATGTATCAGAAACAGAATTATGTAATGTAGAAAATCTAATCTCCTATTTTTTAAAGAAGGAAAAATGTAAAGTTATGACAAAGCGACATAAAATATTGGATAACTATTTCAAACAATGCATTGGTTTTAAGTGTAAGCAGACGAGATATGTCTTTGTGAATTTGTATGCATTCGAAGTTAGGCAGAAATTTAAGCCAACAGATGATGGGTATTATACACTTGCCGTTCTTGCAAAAAATCCTAATAACACAATAATAAATAGATTTCCACCCCAAACACACAATATTTATAATCTCGTGTTAATGGTGAATCTTACAGCCCAAACCGTTGAATGGTATAACCATCAAAAAAAATAGATTATGAAGACATTGTTTCTAATAATTATCATTAGCTTGAAATCTATGATTATATCGGCTCAAAACATTTCTTCTGCCACAATTATATATTCAGGGGATCTCACTACTTGCAGAACGTATGACATAGTTCCTGAAATGTTTGATAAAGGCAATTATGGAGAATATGTGATTACGACAAAGGACACAACAGAAATTAATGAATTGATAAAATGTGCAGAGTCTTTAAAGTTATCCAAACACTAAACTTTGAATGGTAGAGGAAAATATAGGGAGGAACTTAAACATGAATAGAATATCACGAAACCTCATTTTACTCTTTTTACTGTTCTTGTCGTGTTCTTGCTATGCAGGCAGACCATGTAAGACAAGAACTGCATCTCGTATAAATAATGTGGGCATAGAATTACCAAGAGATGTGGTGGCAAAGATGTACAATTTCTATGATGAACCCTATTATGCGAGAGTGTTGATAGATTCTGTTTATACATTTGGAGGCGCATCAAAAAATGGTATCTATACTTTTAGAGTATGCTATCAACCTCATTATCCAGAAAAATGTGTTGTTGTTTTGAATAGTAATGCCTATTGTGTAAAAAACGAAGGTTTTGCTTATCGGAGGGGTGTTGTTGAGGAAGTCTGTAGCATAATTCAAAAAACAAAGTGTGACAATACAACGATGATGGAGATTCTTAAAGGAGTATATCTTTATATTTATGAGCAATATGGGCTTCATTATGGATGTGACTTTATACCGAATGACCCTCCAATTTTAGAAACAACAGAAGAAAAAGAGAAATACATATTATCAAAGTTGTCTGATCAGCACAACTTATACATATTAAAGGATTCCTTGTTGGCTGACCCACAACATCTGCCTGATAAGCTTAGTGCATTAGTAAAAGAAATGCAAGGCTGTGATATAATTTTCCTGTTGCGTATATTAACTGGTATTGCAGGGAGATAAACGAAGAGTCGGAATTGAAAGCCAAATACAAGATGCCTTACGAACGAATATTCAATGACAAGAAAAAAAATAGTCTATTGATAGCGTTGTTAGTATAGTGCTCAGTACTGAGATGCAACTTTTATTTAAAGCTAATGGCTGTTATCCCACACTTTTTTACTAATTTTGCAAATTAAAAGAAACATAACACATAACACACAATATGGAATTAGCATCAAAGTATGATCCACAAGCAGTGGAATCGAAATGGTACCAGTACTGGCTGGACAACAAGCTGTTCAGCAGCAAGCCGGACGGACGTCAGCCTTACACAATAGTAATACCCCCGCCAAACGTAACGGGTGTGCTACACATGGGCCACATGCTCAACAATACTATACAGGACATTCTCGTGCGTCGTGCTCGCATGGAGGGCAAGAACGCATGCTGGGTGCCGGGCACCGACCATGCTTCCATCGCTACCGAAGCTAAGGTGGTTAACCGCCTCGCCGAGCAGGGCATCAAGAAGCGCGACCTTACACGCGAGCAGTTCCTCGAGCATGCATGGAACTGGACCAATGAGCACGGTGGCATCATCCTCAAGCAGCTCCGTCGTCTCGGTGCCAGCTGCGACTGGGACCGCACATCGTTCACCATGGACGAGAAGCGTTCGGAGAGCGTGCTCAAGGTATTCGTTGACCTCTACAAGAAGGGACTCATCTATCGCGGACTCCGCATGGTGAACTGGGACCCGAAGGCACAGACCGTGCTCTCTACAGAGGAGGTTATTTATCGCGACGAGAAGAGCCATCTCTTCAACCTGCGCTATTACGTGGCTGACGCCGACACTAACCCCGTCGTACCTACCGGTTGCGAGGGCGAGGTGCTTCATCAGGACGCTGACGGACGCTACTACGCTGTCGTAGCCACAACCCGTCCTGAGACCATCATGGGCGACACCGCTATGTGTATCAACCCGAAGGACCCGAAGAACCAGTGGCTCCGCGGTCATAAGGTAATCGTGCCGCTCGTAGGCCGCGTCATCCCCGTTATCGAAGACCGCTACGTTGACATCGAGTTCGGTACGGGCTGTCTGAAGGTTACTCCTGCACACGACGTCAACGACTACGCTCTCGGCAAGACTCACAACCTCGAGACCATCGACATCTTCAACCCTGACGGCACCATCTCAGAGGCAGCCGGCATGTACGTAGGTATGGACCGCATGGACGTACGCAAGCAGATTGTTGAAGACCTGAAGGCTGCCGGCCTGATGGAGAAGATTGAGGACTACGACAACAAGGTGGGCTATTCGGAGCGCAATCAGGACACAGCCGTAGAGCCGCGCCTCTGCAAGCAGTGGTTCCTCTCAATGCAGCACTTCGCTGACATCGCTCTGCCTCCTGTACTCGAGGGCAAGATTAAGTTCCACCCGACAAAATACGTCACCACATACCGTAACTGGCTGGAGAACATCCAGGACTGGTGTATCTCACGTCAGCTCTGGTGGGGACACCGCATCCCGGCTTACTTCCTCCCCACTGCCGAAGGCGAAGAGGAGAAGTTCGTCGTAGCGCTCACAAAGGAAGAGGCTCTTGAGGAGGCTCGCAAGATGGAGGGCTATGAGAACATCACAGCCGACCAGCTCGTTCACGATGAGGACGCTCTCGACACATGGTTCTCTTCATGGCTCTGGCCTATCTCGCTGTTCGACGGCATCAACAATCCTGGCAACGAGGAGATAAAGTACTATTATCCGACAAGCGACCTCGTAACCGGTCCGGACATCATCTTCTTCTGGGTGGCCCGTATGATTATGGCTGGCGAGGAGTATATGAAGGACGTGCCTTTCCGCAATGTTTACTTCACAGGTATCGTTCGCGACAAGTTGGGCCGCAAGATGTCGAAGAGTCTTGGCAATTCGCCCGACCCGATTGCCCTTATCGAGAAGTATGGCGCCGACGGCGTGCGTATGGGTATGATGCTCTCGGCTCCCGCCGGCAACGACATTCTCTTCGACGAGAGCCTCTGCGAGCAGGGACGCAACTTCAACAACAAGATATGGAATGCCTTCCGCCTTGTCAAGGGTTGGCAGGTGGCTGAAGGTGAGCAGCCTGAGGCTAACGCCATCGCAGCAAAGTGGTTTGAGGCTAAGCTGAAGCAGACCAACGAGGAGGTGAACGATCTCTTCTCGAAGTATCGTCTGTCGGAGGCGCTGATGGCTGTATACAAGCTGTTCTGGGACGAGTTCTCAAGCTGGTATCTTGAGATGGTGAAGCCGGCATACGGACAGCCAATCGACGCCACATCATACAATCAGACTCTCGCCTTCTTTGAGAACCTCCTGAAGATGCTCCATCCGTTTATGCCGTTCATCACCGAGGAACTCTGGCAGCACATCTACGACCGCAAGGACGGCGAGTCGATTATGCGTGCCGAGCTGAAGCTGGACGCTCCCACAGAGGAGGACAACGCCCTTGCTGCAGCCATTGAGAACGTTAAGCAGATTGTAGCTGGCGTGCGTACAGTACGCAACCAGAAGAACATCCCCAACAAGGACGCACTCACACTGCAGGCTGTAGGAAAGAACGCATACGAGGACTTTGCGGCTGTAATCACAAAGATGGCAAATCTCTCTGCCATCAACGTAGTAGCAGAGAAGGACGCCACAGCTGCCGCCTTCATGGTAGGCACAGACGAGTTTGCAGTACCCCTCGGCGACATGATTGACGTGGAGGCAGAGATTGCAAAGCAGGAGGCACAGCTCAAGCACCTCGAAGGTTTCCTCGCCGGTGTGAAGAAGAAGCTCTCTAACGAGAAGTTCGTGGCACACGCTCCGGAGGCTGTCGTAGCTATGGAGCGCAAGAAGCAGAGCGACTCGGAAGAGAAGATTGCTGCCTTGAAGGAGTCTATCGCGGCTCTGAAGGGAAAGTAAGCAAGGGTCTTTAAAGAGAAGACTAAACTGACATTCAGAATAACAAAAACAATATGGAGGGTGCTGCAGGACGGCGGAAACAACGCAGACCTGTAACACCCTCCATGCTTTTTTACAGACTATATGAAAAAACTATTATCAACCATTCTCATTGCCATAGCTGTCATTACGATGGCATCGTGCGGAAAGGCAGAAAACTCCGACAACCCCAAGCCTCCCGTAACGGCAGAGAAAACCATCTTCGTCTTCATGCCATACAGCGGAAACCTCTACAATTTCTTCCTCACCAACATCGGGGATATGGAGAGAGCAATAGCGAAAAACGGCGGTCTTGGCAACACACACCTTATCGTATTCATTGCCAAGAACGGCAATGTGGGCAATCTTATCAACATCACTTACAACGGAAAGAGATGCGTGCGCGACACCGTTGCCACATACACGTCCCCGACATATCTCACCACAGAGGGACGCACTGCCCTGCTGGGACAGGTGAAGGTGTACGCCCCTGCCAAGACATACGCCATGATTGTGGGATGTCACGGAAATGGATGGTTACCGGTTGACGGAAAGAAGAATGTAGCCACAAGATACTTTGGAGGCACGTCTCCAGAATACCAGATAGAGATACCCGACTTTGCCAAGTCGATAACCAATGCAGGAATGAAGATGCAGTTTATCCTCTTTGACGACTGCTATCTCTCTACCATAGAAGTGGCGTACGACCTGCGCACCGTTACTGACCACGTGATAGCGTCCACATCGGAGATTATGGCTTATGGCATGCCTTATCAGAACATCTTCAAATATCTGATGCAGGCGCAGCCCGACTATAAGAGTGTATGCACAGAATTTCATGATTTCTACTCGAAGTCATACGGTGCCATTGGCGTGACAGACTGCGCCTATATTGACCAGATGGCAGCCCTCATGAAAAATATCAACGCGCTCCATACTATTGATGACGCCGACATAGACAAAATTCAGGACCTCGATGCCGGCCGCACACCTACTATCTATTACGACTTCGGAGACTACGTGAAACATCTGTGCGCTGATGACGAGACAAGCCTCGCAGAATTCAACACACTCCTCAATCAGCTTGTGCCCTATAAGGCTTGCACCGAAAAGATTATGTCTATGAAACCATATAAAATAATAACAGTGAACACCTTCTCCGGCATGACCACCTCAGACCCGTGCGTGGTGGAGACAAAGAAACAGACGGCTTGGTGGAAAGCCACACACTGAAACGTGTGAAGTGGAAACAATAAAAACGACAACATAGAAAAAGGTTGACAATCTCTGAACAATTATTATCTTGTTCTGTTAAGATTGTCAACCTTTTTCTTTATTATCGTATCCTATTATCTTTAACGCATTCAATAAAACTAAATGACATTAACTTCCGGATGAATGTCGATGCCGAACTTAGCCTTGACGTCTTCTATTATGCGCTTATAAAGACAAACAACGTCATTGCCAGTAGCTCCTCCCTTATTGACGAGTACAAGAGCCTGACGGTCATGCACTCCGGCACGTCCCAACGAACGTCCCTTCCATCCGCATTGCTCTATCATCCATCCTGCAGGAATCTTAACGCCGGCATCACCCATGTCGTAATGCGGCATCTCGGGATATTGCGCTGCCAAACGCTCGTAAATGTCGCGAGCGACAATCGGATTCATAAAGAAGCTGCCTGCATTGCCCGTAACACGCGGGTCAGGCAACTTTGCCTTGCGAATCTTCACGATGGTCTGGCGCAGCTGGCTGGCTGTAGGCACGGCAATGCCCTCTGCCTCAAGCGAGGAACGGATGTTGCCGTAGTCGAGGTCGGGAGTGAATGAGGAAGAAAGACGATATGTGACGTAGGTGACCAGATAGCGGTTCTTCCACTCATGCTTGAAACGGCTGTCGCGATAAGCATAGCGACATTCCTCGTTGGAGAACTCAACGACGCGTCCTGTGGCTATCTCAACAGCCTCCACCTTATATATAAGGTCCTTCGCCTCCACGCCATAAGCTCCGATGTTCTGCACAGCACTCGCACCCACTTCTCCCGGGATGAGCGACAGATTCTCCGAACCATACCACCCTTTCTCCACGCAATACGCCACAATGTCGTCCAAAGTCTCGCCGGAACCGCAACGAAGCATAATGTTGCCGTCAGCCTGTTTTGTGGCTTCACGTCCCTTTATGGCAGAATGGAGCACGATGCCGGAAAAGTCGCGCGTGAGCAAAAGATTGCTGCCCTCGCCTACTATGAGGAGAGGGAGGTCGGCATCACGCACAATACCTGCAGCAGCCTGCGCCTCTTCAACGGTGGAGAACTCAATAAAGCGGTGGCACCTTGCTTCGATGCCGAAAGTGTTGTGAGCCAAGAGGCTATGATCAAGGAAGTCTTTCATCATCACATTAAAAGTTTCATTAGTTTCCAATGTCCACCCTTACGGCGGAACGTCAGCTCGGTCTCAAGACCGTTGGCAATGCCACGGATAACGAAAATTTTCTGATTGCTCTCCGTATAGCGTTGTCCGTAAATGATATTGTAAATGGTGCCGGATGGCAGTTCAGGCGCGAACGACAGCCACTGCTCAGGCGCAAGTATGCCCGACATGCTGCTGAAGTCGTCGTCAGGATTTGGTCCGGTAAACTCAAGGGGGTCGTTTACGCTTCTCACCTGGAAAGCCGTATCGCGTACGAACTTATGGTAGAACGAAAGGAAAGAGGCGTTCTTGCTGGCCTTCAGACTCGTCTTGACAATGGACGTCATCTTCCATTCACCACGGATACGATTGAAGACATATCCCTTGACATAACGGCGCGGCAGATTGATACGCTCCACCACGACATGATTGATGGTGGTGTCCTTCACGACATTCATCTGCTTCATGTTGTCGAAAATAAGCGTGTAGAAATCCTGATGCATGAAGAAGTGGTCCATCTTCCAGCGTTTCTTGGGCAGAAACGTAGTGTCCTTACCCGCAATGACGGGCAAGGGGAAAACGATTCGCTTCATCTGAAGCTTTCTGTTGGCGGCGAAATTGAAGAAAAAATCGTCGAACAACTCGTCTGCAGCCGATGGCATCGGAGTCTCCGCGATAATCTGGTCGAGAGTGTCTGCAGCCGTCGTGTCAGAAATGGCACTGATGCTGTCGGAGTCAATTGGCTCAGGTTTCTTACCCGAACAACCTACAGAAGAAAAACATACCATGCCGACGAAAACGCCCAGCACAATAAACACAATTACTTTTTTCATACTATATTGTAGGACATTAGCCTACCCCTCAAATTTTGACTGCAAAAGTACAACTTTATTTCGATATAGTTCTTTTTTAAATCAAAAAATATTACCTTTGCATTGTTTTTTAACGAGCCACTGTCGGCGCATACAATTTAAAGGCGGTGACACGCATGAAACATACAAGAACATACATTAAAAAATACTTTATTTTTCAAGATATGATTTTAGAAAAGATAGATCAGCTTCTCAAAGAAGTGAGCAATCTCCAGGCAAGCAACGCCGAAGAGATAGAACAGCTCCGACTGAAGTATCTCAGCAAGAAAGGTGAAATCACAGCGCTTATGGCTGACTTCCGTAACGTTGCTGCAGACCAGAAGAAGGCTGTCGGAATAAAGATCAATGAGCTCAAGCAGCTCGCATTGCAGAAAATCAACGAGCTCAAGGAGCAGAACGCAGAGGCAGAGGAGTCGTCTGACGACTTCGACCTTACCTGCTCAGCTTACCCAATACAGCTTGGCACACGCCATCCGCTCACTATCGTAAAGAATCAGATCATCGACATCTTCCAGCGTATGGGCTTCACCCTCGCCGAAGGACCGGAGATTGACGACGACCTTCATGTCTTTACAAAGCTGAACTTCGCCGCTGACCATCCCGCACGCGACATGCAAGACACGTTCTTCATTGAGCAAAGCGGCTTGGATGTCACAAAGAACATCCTCCTTCGCTCACACACCTCCAATGACCAGAGCCGCATCATGGAGCATCAGGAACCGCCCATCCGCGTAATCTGCCCGGGTCGTGTATATCGTAACGAGGCCATCTCTGCACGCGCCCACTGCTTCTTCCATCAGCTCGAAGGTCTGTACGTCGACAAGAACGTATCGTTCACCGACCTAAAGCAGGTGTTGCTGACATTCGCACGCGAGCTTTTCGGTCCGGACACAAAAATCCGTCTGCGTCCAAGCTACTTCCCCTTCACAGAGCCAAGCGCTGAGATGGACATCTCATGCCACATCTGCGGCGGCAAGGGATGCGGTTTCTGCAAGCACACCGGATGGGTGGAGATTCTCGGTTGCGGTATGGTAGACCCGAACGTCCTCGAGGCTTGCGGCATAGACAGCAAGGTTTACACTGGCTACGCTTTCGGTCTCGGCATCGAGCGTATCACCAATCTGAAGTATCGTGTGGCTGACCTCCGTATGTTCTCTGAGAACGACACACGCTTCCTCGACGAGTTTGTCTCAGCAGAATAAGACATATCATCTTAAGACAATACATTCATCCTACTTTAGGGTTAAGACAATACATTTAGAAGGCTTTACTGCAAGATTCCAAGGGCAAGACACCCGGCAATCTACAGTAAAGCTTTTTTTATTATTTATTTTATTAATGATGTGTAGAATGTAATTGTATAGAAAATTTATTACCTTTGCATTGTTATACTATAGAAACGCAATTGTAAAACTAAAAAACGATATAACCCTTCATATGCAACCACTATTCATCGCCGGTCCATGCGTCATCGAATCGCAGGAGCTGCTCAACACCGTCGCCGAAGAAATTGTGCGCATCAATGCCAAGCTCGGCACCGACATCATATTCAAGGCCTCCTTCGATAAGGCCAACCGCACATCCATCCACTCATTCCGCGGTCCGGGACTCGACAAAGGACTGCAGATGCTCGCAGACATCAAGGAGCGCTACGGACTGCGCGTCCTTACGGACATACACGAGAGCTATCAGGCCGAGCCTGCCGGCGAGGTGTGTGACGTGCTGCAGATTCCTGCTTTCCTCTGCCGACAGACCGACCTGCTCGTGGCAGCAGCCAAGACAGGAAAGACCGTTAACATAAAGAAAGCACAGTTTCTCAGCGGCATGGACATGCGTTATCCGGTGGAGAAAGCCATGGAAGCAGGAGCAAAGGAAGTGTGGCTCACCGAACGCGGCAACATGTACGGATATAACAACCTCGTGGTGGACTTCAGAAACATCGCCGATATGCTCGACATCACGCCACGCGTGGTGATGGACTGCACACACAGCGTGCAGCGACCGGGAGCTGGCGGTGGCAAGACATCGGGCGACCGCCGCTTCGTGCCGTCAATGGCATTGGCAGCAAAGGCATTCGGTGCCAACGGCTATTTCTTTGAAGTGCATCCCGACCCGGACAACGCGCTTAGCGACGGACCTAACATGCTCTTCCTCGACAAGTTGGAAGGACTGGTGGAAAAGATTCTTGAATAGAATCTCACTAAATCAGATTCCAAACCGGATTCAAATAAAACGATAAACAATAAAATAATCAACATGAACGATATAGCTTCAGAACGACTAAAGCATGTGAACGAATATGCCGCCCATTGCATAAAAGACGAGGCAGAAGCAATGCTCAATCTCATACCACGACTGGACGAGAACTTCGAGAAAGCAGTGGAACTGATGTTCAACTGCCACGGAAAGGTAATCGTTACGGGCGTTGGAAAGAGCGGACACATCGGAGCCAAGATAGCAGCCACGCTCTCCAGCACGGGTACGCCGTCCTTCTTTATCAATCCTCTTGACGTCTATCACGGCGACCTTGGCGTTATGACCAAGGACGACGTCGTTCTTGCCATCAGCAATTCTGGTCAAACAGACGAGTTGCTGAGATTTATTCCCATGGTGCTGCACATGCAAATCCCCATCATCGGCATGAGCGGCAATCCTGATTCGCTCCTTGCAAAATACAGCACGGCGCATATCAATGTGCGTGTGGAAAAGGAAGCCTGCCCGCTCAACCTCGCCCCGACAAGCAGCACCACGGCTACTCTCGCTATGGGCGACGCCCTTGCTGTGGCGCTGATGAAGGTGCGCGACTTCAAGCCGCGCGACTTCGCACAGTTCCATCCCGGCGGATCACTCGGCAAGCGACTCCTTACAACGGCTGAAGACGTGATGCGATCAGACGACCTACCCGTGCTTACACGCGACATGAATCTCGGCGACGCCATCATTCTCGTCAGCAAAGGAAAGCTCGGACTGGGCGTGGCAATGGAAGACAACCGCGTGGTAGGACTTATCACGGACGGCGACATCAGACGTGCCATGGAGAAATGGAAAGAGCATTTCTTCGTCAAGCACGTGGAGGACATCATGACCACAACGCCTAAGATGGTGCTCCCGACTACCAAGATCAGCGAGATACAAAAGATAATGAACAAATATAAAATCCACTCTGTCCTTGTCGTGGACGACAAGCAACACTTACTCGGAGTGGTAGACCATTACCGTTGCATGGTATAAAGAAATACGTTGCAAGGTATAAAGAAAGCAAAAGCAAGAATGACATTCAGGACATTAATCGTAACCATTATCGCCAACTTCTGCCTCCTCTCCGCAGCCGACGCCCAGAGAAGCGACTCAACCATCGTAAGACAACTGCGTGAAGAAGGCATCCGATTCTCTGACAACAACAGCGTGACGCTGCTTATGAGCGGGCAGGAGAAGTTCGACGACATGTTCTGCGCAATAAGACAAGCACGCAGCAGCGTGCACCTCGAATACTTCAATTTCCGAAACGACTCGATAGCCTCCCTACTCTTTGATCTGCTTGCAGAGAAAGCGAAGGAAGGCGTGGAAGTGCGTGCCCTCTTCGACGGATTCGGGAACGACTCAAACAACCAGCCGCTTCTCAAGAAGCACATAAAGGCAATACGCAAGCGTGGCATCGAGATTTATGAATTCGACCCCATACGCTTCCCTTGGATTAATCATGTGTTCCATCGCGACCACCGTAAGATTGTGGTAATAGACGGACAGATAGCCTATACTGGCGGCATGAACGTGGCTGACTATTACATCAAGGGAACACCGCAGGTGGGAGAATGGCGAGACATGCACTGCCGTATTGACGGCGACGAGGTGAACACGCTGCAAGCCATCTTCCTCAGAATATGGAACAAGACGGCACGACAAAACGTTCACGGAGCTAAATACTTCCGAGGCATACGCGGAGGCTATTACTTTCACGACCTCAAGCCTGACACCTGCTGCACAGCGGGACACAAGATGGTGGGCATTATCAATCGCGAACCGCGTACATCCAACAAGATTATACGCCAGTTCTACATCAATGCCATCAACGATGCCAAGGACAGCATAAAGCTCGTCAACCCCTACCTCACCCTAACCGGCAAGCTGAAACGCGCTCTTAAGCGTGCCGTAAAGCGCGGCGTAAAGGTGGAGGTGATGGTATCGGCAAAGAGCGACATTCCATTGACGCCCGACTGCGTGTTCTACAACGTACACAAGCTGATGAAGCACGGCGTGGACGTATATATTTACGAACCGGGATTCCATCACACTAAGATAATAATGGTGGACGGACTGTTCTGCACAGTGGGCAGCGCAAACCTAAATTCACGCAGCCTGCGCTTCGATTATGAGGAGAACGCCGTAATCATCGACCCCTGCACAACGGCAGAACTGTCGCACATGTTCGACCACGACAAGACGCGCAGCTTTAAGCTTACACCAGAAAAGTGGAAAGAATTCCGCACTGGATGGCAGAAGTTCGTAGGATGGTTCGCCCATTTCCTCGCTCCAGTACTGTAATAGGAATCAGCCAAAAGCATACAAAAAAGCGGTATAGGAACTCAATAGCAAGTTTCCTATACCGCTTTTTTCTTTTATATGTCTAAACAGACAATACAATCTTTATATCTCATTCACATCCACAAGACCGTGCATAACGGCGTATATTGTCAGGGCAGACACGGAATGAATGCCGAGCTTTGCCATCACATTCTTGCGATGCGACACCACGGTGGGCAGACTCAGACTGAGCCGTTCGGCTATCTCCTTGTTGATGTTTCCCTTCACCACCAGCGCCATCACTTCCATTTCACGCGCCGACAGCGGACACGCCATGCTTCGGTCGTCTGCCGTTGGCGCGTCTTCTTTCAGCACAGATGGAAGATTCTTTCCATGGGCATGGGCGTGCTGTTCGAGCATGAGCAGCGAACGGAGCAGCTGCTTCTCTGACTGACTCACGCATATAGTGTGGAACGAACCTACAGACGCGTCCTCATCGGCAAGCGAATTGACGAGGACAATGGTCTTGTGGCGCTGCGCCTGAAAGAAAGCCATATGCGAAAGGACAATACGAACGTCCACAAAGAAATGGAAATAACGCTCGGGATGGTTTGCCTCAAGTTCTGCAAACGACCCGTAAGCGTCTACGGTGATTTTCGGCATCACCGACTCTAATAAATGCGTCAACCCCAACACGGCAAGCGTGTTGGGGTCGATGATTGCTATACTTGGTTTGTGAATTGTCTCACTCATTGCCAAAGTTCATGTTTTCTTACACTCTTATTTCTTCCAGAAACGCGACGTGATATCCGTAAAGTCATCACCAACGGCACGCTTATAGAGGCGTTGGTTGGTGGTGCGCTCCTTGAGGCATCCGAGATGCTCAATGTACGGACCGAGCTTGATGTAGTCGAAGTCGCGCTTGCGTATTGCCTTCGGGAAAGTCTGACGACCGCTATACCAAGCCACCTTCAGCCCTTCGTGCTCACGATGCAGATACTGCGCCAGCTGGCTGACATACTTCGGGTCAGCGTCGCCACCCATAAAGCAGATGCACGTAATGTCGCCGCCATACTGTCTCATAAATTTATCGAGCACCATTGGCGTAAGCGGTTCACCGATGTTCTCCCACAGATACTGGCTGTGACAGCCCGGACAGCGGCATGGACATCCCGTGATGTTGATGGACAATGTCACCTCATCCGGGATTTCCTGAAAGACAATTCCTGTATTGAGATAATTAAGCATAATTACTATATTATAAATGTTAGGGGTTTCTGACTCTTAGTCCTGCAGCGACTGATTGGCTCCTGCATAAAAACGACGCTTTGCCTCCTGCTGACGAGCCTGCGAGAAGTTGCTTACGCGCTTCAGATAGCCGATGATACGTGTCATATAGTCGACATTCTCGCTGCCGCAATGCGGACACTTCTTCAGGTAACGCTTGTCGATATGACCACAATCGTTGCAGATGGTGTTGGGGATATTGAACGTGAAGTAGTTGCATCCCTCCTTCGCCGCTACGCGCAGAAGCTGACGATACTGAGCCTTTGAGAGATGTTCCTCAAGGTTCATGTGCAACGCTGAGCCACCTGTAAGGTGCTCGATGTAAGGAGCGCCATGCATCTTAAACTTGTCCACGATATTCAATGAGTCGTCCTCCACTACGTAGAAGTAGCTGTTATAGCAGTCGCGCGGAACGAAATAGCCGTCCTCGCGGTCCCACTTGGCATGCTTCACGCCCACGTTCTCGGCAGGAATCATCTCGCAGTTGAACATCACTTCCTTAGTGCGATACTGCTTGTTGAACTTCTCCACCAGTCCGAGCACCTTCTGCACGAAGTGGAGATAGTCAGGATTGTCACTGATCTTCAAGCCCATAAACTCGGCAGCCTCAACCAGACCGTTCACGCCGATGGTGAGATACTGACGGCTCATATTGATGTATCCGGCATCAAAGAGCGGCAGCATGCCCTGCTTCTGCAGTTCCTTGAGGTTTTCGTTGTAAGCCAGCTGCACCTTGTGGCAGAGGTCGATAACCTCTGAAAGATAGTCAGCATAGTCGAGTCCGTTCTTCACGGCGTACTGAATGCAGCGGTTCAGATTGATAGTGAGCACGCTCTTCGAACCTGTTGACACGCCACCAGCTCCGAGCGTATAGCTGAAGCCGTTGTCCTGAATCTCGTTGCGCAGACGGCAGCAAGAGCTGAGCGAGTCGGCATTATCGCTCATATATGTGAAGAAAGAGTGACCCTCTGAATACATCTCAGCTGTGAAGTCGCCCCACTCCTTGTCAATGACGTCGCCGTCCTTGGTGAGGAGCGCCATTGTCTCCACGGGGAAGGTCAGCACGGTCTTGGTGCGTTCCTTGTTAAACCACTTCATGAAGCGCTTCTGCAACCATGAGAGACCGTTCCAGTCGGGCTTCGATCCGTCGGGGAACATAAAGTCGCCGAATAGACTCTCGAAGTATGGTTTGTCATAATAAGCCACGTTCCAGAACACAGCCTGATAATTGCGTGCGCCGGTAGGCTGGTTGATGGAATAGACAATCTGCTCGAAGCAGTCTGTGATGATTTTGTCAATGGTGCGCTGCTTAACGGAAAGGTCCACCACCTTGTCGGCTTCCTTCCAGTAGTCTACGCCATATTCCTTACTGATGAAGTAATTAAGGTACATCAAGAACTCCGGTGTGGCACACGCACCGCTGAGCATACTTGACACCATGAACACCATATTGACGAAGCCTCCGCAGAACGACTTGAGGTTGGTCGGAGCTGTAGAGTTGCCGCCGATAGGACCGGTGCCGTTCATAAGCCACGGATACATCGTAATGGATGCGCAGTAGTTGGCAAGCGATGTCTCGTCGTTCTTATATATGAAGTGGTGGTTGAGCTTGTCGATATACTCCTCTGCCACGTCCTTTCCGAACATCTGCTTGATGCGGTCAACGAGCAGACGGCGGTTCAGACGAATGAAGCTTGCCTTGGGTAATTCTCCGATAAGAGTTGCGATGTTTTTGTGCTCCACGTTTGCATTTGCGTCAAACTTTGAACCAGTGGCAGCATTCGATGCCTTGCAATAATCTGTAAGGAACTTAAGCTTCTCCAACGTCTCGCGATCCTCGTTGTGACGCTGACGATAGAGCATGAAAGACTTAGCTACCTTATAATAGCCCTCGCGCATAAGAGCCTCCTCCACCTGGTTCTGAATATCCTCTACGGTGATACCCTCAGAAATGCTTAAGTGACTGAGAATCTTAGAGACTGCATTCAAGTCGACGTCTTCACCGACCGACTGGAATGCCTTAATTATGGCGTTCATTATCTTGTCCAAAGAAAACCTATCGTGAGATCCATCACGCTTGGTAATTATAAAATCTTTCATATCGCTTAGTTTAATATTTTTAGTAAATTCTATTATGTCGCAGTCTTAAAAAGTTACCCCTTTTGGAAAACTTTTTCAATTCGAAGTTTCCAAAAGTTGTCCGTTTTGGAAAACTTTTCGGATAATCATTGCCGCAAAAGTTTCAACTTTCATCTCCTCGAAACGTTTGCAAAGATACTATAAAAAAGTGACTCCTGTACCTATTGGACATAAAAAAAGCGGAAAAATTTTCCGCCTTAAAACTTGTTAAAAGAATGCCAATTTTATAGCTTCACCGTAGAGATATCCACGAGGTTGTTAACTATTGCATAAATGGTAAGCCCTGCCGGGCTGTGTATCTGCAACTTACGCGCAATGTTGCGTCTGTGAGTGATGACGGTGTTGACAGCGATGCAAAGATGATCGGCTATTTCCTTGTTGGTCATACCCTGCACGAGCGCCACAATGACGTCCTTTTCGCGCTCGCCGAGAGCCTCCGTTCCTTCCTGATTCTTGCTTATCATATTGGATATCTTGGCTGTCACGTCGCTCTGCTTCGATTTCTGTTCCAGTCGTCTTACAGCAGGAATAAATATGTTGTCCTCCACCTGGGCGTGCAGTGCAAGCCATTCCTCATTATTATATATATCATAAAGAGTGGCTGAGAGCTGATTGTTATGCAGCCCATCACTGGGCAGATACTTGATGATGATGCTCTTCAGCTCGCGCAGCTTCGTGCTTTCCTGGCTGTGATGCTTCGAGTACATATCAATCTCGAAGCTTCCAGCCACCTTACCTTCGAGCAGCGCCTCCACGTACGGATAGACATTACGCTCCTCATACTTCATGTGCGTAGTGACGGAACGGGCGTATTCGTCATACAGTTTCATTATGAGCTTGGCGAGGCTATCGTTCTCGTCAAGGGCGTCCATAAGCTCGCGGCGTATGAACGGCAGCTGGAACTCTATGTAGTAAGCATGGCTTGCTCTGAGATACTGAAGGAGCGTAGGTACTGACAATTTAGAGACATCCTCAAGATAACTGTTGCCGTTAATGGTGAAATTCACAACCGCAAGGAACGTGTAGGTGTCCACCTTCTGCTCCTCGCACACCTGCTTTACGGTCTTATCGCCGAAGCCGAGACTTATGCCGAAGCTTCCAAGGCTCTGCAGCAGGTTATAGTTGTCCCTGATAAGAGAAATCATCTTGTCATCGGGCTCGTACATTTTCTGATGCTTCATATTTGAGTTGCTTATACCTAATTGTGACTAACGCCGAAGGGTCAAAACCTGAAACCTCTTACCTTTTGTCACATTAATTATTATTACGGCTGCAAAATAACAAAAAAAACACGAAATTACCAATCACTATATGTAGGTATTTTCCGTAATAATGTGCTTTTAAATGCTTCTCATTACCTAAATATGGTCAAATATCCCAACTTTCGACAATAACGAAAACGCCAAAACAACCATTAAGGAATTTTACCAAAATTTAGGTATTGTCTACCTTTTCGGATATAAATACCTTTGCAGACGAAATTAATCACCAAGACAAGATCCTATCAAGGACACTTTGTGTTATTATTTTCATCAAACAGATAAGCAATAATAACAATATTATAATAACGAAAAAGATGAAGAAATCTGAAATCCTTTCAATGACTTGTGCGGTTCTTGCCCTTTCGCCGCTCGCCATGCAGGCACAGACAGTGGCTGCCGACAGCGTCATGCAGCACTCGAAGGGCAACCGTCTTAGCGTAGGCGGATATGGCGAGGTGGCGCTGAGCCGCAACTTCTACAGCGATTCCGGCAACCGTTACAGCTCTGCCAGCTCACGCAAGAACGACCCGAGCCACGGACGCTTCGACATACCGCATGCCGTTATCTATCTTGGTTACGACTTCGGCAAGGGCTGGACGCTCGGTACGGAGATCGAGTTTGAGCACGGCGGCACTGGTTCTGCCATCGAATACGAAGCAGAGGAATCCATCGAGTTTGAGCAGGAGCAGGAGCGCGGTGGCGAAGTTGAGTTGGAGCAGTTCTGGATTCAGAAGTCGTTCGGACGTTTCGCCAACATTCGCGCAGGTCATATCGTAGTGCCTGTAGGCTTGACCAACGCTTATCACGAGCCACTCAATTTCTTCACAGTTTATCGTCCTGAGGGTGAAAACACCATCCTCCCCTGCACATGGCACCAGACAGGCGTTTCGTTCTGGGGACTTTCAGGCGACTTCCGTTATGAGTTGCAGATGATTGCCGGCCTGGACGCATGGCAGTTCTCACGCGATAAATGGATAAATCCTGGCACTACGAAGCCGTTCGAGTTTGAGACTGCCAACAAGTACGGCTTCTCCGCCCGCATCGACAACTACACACTGCCAGGACTCCGCGTCGGACTGAGCGGATATTACGGCCAGTCAATGCACAACGCCGTGCCTCACGACATGGAGAAGGGCAAGAACAAGAAGGTGAAGGGCAACGTATATCTCGGCGCCATCGACTTCACTTACAACGCACACAACTGGGTTGCACGAGGCAATGCCGACTACGGATACGTGAGCGACGCTAAGACCATAAGCGCTATGCGCAAGCCTAACACGCAGTACGTCAAGCCGTATCAGACAAATCAGGCATTCGGTTCGCACGCCATCGCCACAAGCATTGAGGTGGGTTACGACGTGTTCTCGCAGATAGCCAAGCTGCGTGCAGACCGCCAGAAGCTGTATGTCTTCGGCCATTTCGAATACTATAACTCTTATCTCGGAGGCTCGAAGGAATACACTTCCAAGAAGATTTTCGCCGGCGGCATCAACTATTACCCAATGCCACAGATATGCGTGAAGGCCGAATACAACTATCGCAAGTTCAAGGCACAATATAACGACGAGCCAGCCATCAACATTGGCGTGGCTTATCAGGGACAGTTCCTTTAATAAAGAACAACAAAACCAATCATATAATTTAATAGTAACAAAACGATGAAAAAGATTCAGAAATTCGTGATGGCTTTCCTTCTCGGAGCCATGACACTCGGATTCAGTGCATGTAGTGATGACAACGGAGGCGACGAGAAGTTCGAACTGCCCGAAATCGGACAGGCCACCACCACCATAAACAGCTCCGACAAGGACATGGAGAAGGTTACTAAGAACTATGTCCAGAACGTAGTGTATCCCACCTATCAGGCTCTTGCCGCCAACGCACGCACTCTCTACAGTGCTTCGCAGACTCTCTATAAGGCTGCAGAGGCTGGCACTATGACACAGAGCCATATTGACGCAGCATGCGAGGCTTTCAAGAACACACGTCGTGAGTGGGAGCGCAGCGAGGCTTTCCTCTTCGGTTCGGCTTCTGACAACGAGCTTGACCCGCATATCGACTCATGGCCTCTCGACCGTAAAGAGCTGAAGAACGCTCTTACCAGTCAGACTCTCATTGCAGGCTTCAAGGGCGACGACCCTGCAAAGTTCGTGTCTGATAACAACTCAAAATTCCAGTCAGTACTTGGTTTCCACGGTATGGAGTTCGTGCTCTTCCGTAATGGCAAGAACCGCACAGCAGAAGCTCTCAAGACTAATGACACTGACGAGGGCATGACATCCGTAAAGGGTATCGACGAGCTGGCATTCCTTCAGGCTGTAGCTGCTGACGTGAAGAACATCACAGCTCTCCTTGAGTTCACATGGATGGGTAGTGCAGCAAGCAACGAGACAAAGAGCGTACTCAGCAACGCAAGCTACGTGTTCACTTCGCTCCGCTATAACGGACTCGCTGCCAACGGCACAATGTGCTACGGACAGTATCTGCTCTCTCCGTCTGCCACAACCGGCTATCACTCTTGGCAGGGCACTATGAATCAGATTTTCATCGGCGGCTGCGACAATATCTGCGCTGAGGTTGCCGACCAGAAGCTGGGTCAGGCTTATCGTGTTGCCACAGGCAATGCCGGCGTAACAGAGGATGGCGAAAGAGAGTCAATTGACTACATCGAGTCGCCCTACAGCCATCGTTCGTTCATCGACTATCAGGACAACATCTACTCTATCAAGAACACGCTCTACGGCACTCGTGACGTGAACGCCACATCACCTGCCGAGAACTCAATGATGAGCCTTCTTAAGAAGATGAACTATTCTGGTCTGAACGATCTGTCTAACGCACTCAACAATGCCATCCAGACTCTCGAGACTGCCAAGAACAGCGGCAAGTCGTTCGTAGAGGAGCCGGGTGCACAGCGCGTAAAGGACTGCATCGACGCCGTATCTAATCTTAGCGAAGAGCTCAACAAGGCTGCCACTTGGATTAATCTGCAGGACGCTATCTAAAAGAATGTGATATAAACAAAATACATTATGAATAAGAGAATATATCTTTTCGGATCTATGGCAATGTGCCTGTCGTTGTCATTGGTGTCATGTTCTGACGACGACCCGACGCCAGGCGGCAACGGTGCCGATCCTATTGAGGCTGATGCCAAGTACGTAGGTCAGGCTGTCGGTAATTTCGACAAGTCGGAATGGTATCCTGGTGGCGAACTGGGAACTACAGATAACGTGGCTTCCGGTTGCTACGAGGACGAGACTCCAGCCGTGGAGCAGCAGGGACTGCTTGATGACTTCAACGCTGGAGAGAAATTCTTCGAGCGCCAGTTTACATCTGCAGCTTCAGGATTCGGCGGTTTAGGTCCGGCTTCTGTTCGCCGCTCATGCCTGGACTGCCACCCCAACTACGGTCATGGACGTCGCATGGACTCGTACGTGACTCAGTATGGCAACGGCAACGGTTATCTGCTCGCCGTATATCATCCTGTCGACGGTGCCAACAGCAACGACGGTGGTTACGTAGCAGAGGTGACCGGCATGCCACAGACTCAGGCTACTGAACCTTTCAAGGCTCCTATTGACGAGAGTCAGATAAAGATGCAGTGGCACCACGTCACAGCCATGGAGAGCGGACTGCCGATGAAGTTCCCTGACGGCGAATCGTATGACCTCATCTATCCTGAGATTTCCATACCGCGTTCTGCCTTCCGCACAACTCCGAATCCTTACGACACAGGTAACAAGGCTGTGGCTGTTCGTGTGGAGTCAACCATCGGCGTGATGGGTACGGGCTTGCTTGACGCCATAACTGAGGACGACCTCAAGGCTCAGTATGCCTCAACCGCCAACTACTACAAGAACGTAGCCAAGGTGGCTAACGTCAGCGAATATGTCAATCCTAACTTTTGGGATACCGATGCCAACGATTTCGCCACCGGCGCATGGTATACAGCCACCGTCGGAGCAGGCAAGACTGCTGACGGAGGTGAGGGAAAGAAGATGGTGAAGCGCTTCACATACGCTCTGACTCGCGCCACACTTCAGGACGGTCCCGGTGCCAACGCCATCTGGAACATCACTAACGTATCACGTCCGGACCGTCCGAAGCTCTACACCACTACGGCTTGGGCTGACGCTATGGCTGCTGACAAGGAAGTGATAGAGAAAATCAAGAAGGATCCCACATCGCCTTTCTGGGCAGACACCGACGATGCCATCAGCGACAAGGTGAAGAACCTGCTCTCGCCTGGCACCAATCAGTTTGACAACCAGTGGCATAACTTCTCACCGGAGATGTCGGCTGACAAGTTCTATGAGTTTATGGTATGGCACCGCGGACTTGCCATTCCTCGCGCTCGTAACCTCAACGACGCTCGTGTGCAGAGAGGCAAGGAACTGTTCACTCAGATGGGTTGTGCCACATGTCACCGTCCGTCATGGACAACAGGCGACGACAACTACTGGACACCTAACATGATTGCCGACAAGAAGCTGCCGCGCTATAAGCATCAGACCATATATCCATACTCGGACATGATGCAGCACAAGCTCTACATGATTAACGACATCCACGGATCATGGTGTCGCACCACTCCGCTTTGGGGACGTGGACTGGCAGAGGTCAACGGTTCTGGTGTGGAGCGCTTGCACGACTGCCGCGCACGCAACGAGGTGGAAGCCATCATGTGGCACGCCTACGACAAGCGCAGCCACGCTTACTCGTCAGCCGAGAAGTTCTATAACCTTTCGAAGGCCGATCGTGACGCAGTGGTAATGTTCCTCCGCTCTATCTAAGACAATCCGAAAAGCGATTCGGACTAATACTCAAAAAGGGCAAGACAGGTTTCTTTATCTGTCTTGCCCTTTTGCTTTATTTCATAAAACCGCCTTAAAAGGCGTTGTTTTCGTATTACTTTAAACAAGCAATGCAAATCTCCTTGTTTACTTGTCAACTCGTTAACTGACAGCATGTCATAGACATGCGAAACTTGAGTTACTTATATTTCTCTTGATATTCGTCGCCGCGCTTGTCGCCCAGTTCACTTGCCTTGCGGAAGCACTCCATACCTTCGTCCTTCTTCTTCAAATTGACAAGAGCCACACCCTTTATTATAAGGGCATCGGTATTTTCAGGTGAAAGACTGAGACAGAGGTCGCTTGACTTCACTGCATCCTCAAGCATGTTCACTCTAAGCTGAAGCGAAGCCATCTCTGCAAGGTAGAACGGAGTGTTCTGACCGCCGATGTAGGCAGCGTGGGCGATGTCGTTAAGAGCCTGTTGATACTGGCGAACCTTAACCTCGCATTGATAGCGGGCGAAATAGAACTCAGCGTTGGCACGTCCGTACATCAACGTATCGTATACATTATAGTCGGCGATGGCCTTCTTATACTGGCCCAGCTCTGCATTCATCTGACCACGTGCAAGCACGTACGGCGCTGCTGTTGCATCGAGAGGATGATTGCAAGCTGCCACGGCACTGTCTAACAATACCACCACTTCGTCCTTTGAAGCTCCAAGCTGGGTCTTGCATTGAGCAGCCTCAAAGTACACCTCACCTGTGCGCATCGTCGTGGAGGCAAGCTCCGCAAACATGTCGTAAGCCTTGGCATACTCGCCCTTTGAGAAGAGTATCTGTGCCGTACGATGACGATAACCGGGCTGAGGATCCATAGAGTAAGCCTTCTCCGACTCCTCAAGCGCCTTGTCAAGAGTCCATGCCGTGAAGAGAGTGTCGGCAGAATAGAGTATCTTCTGATACATAACGCGCGAATACTCGGCATGTGCCTCTGCCTTGTTGGTGGCTTGGCGCAGAGCTGTCTTCATATCAGCGTCTGCACCTGCATAGTCACAACGTCCCACCTTGTTCATCGCACGTGTGGCATAACCGTCCACCTCATGCGGAAACGCCTCCAGATAGTCGTTAACATAACCCTCGTACTTGGCTGAATCGCGCATCTCTGCTGCAAGCATCAACATCAGAAGGGCGTCCTTATGATCTGCGGGCAACTGAAGACGAAGACCCGTCTTGGCAAACATTACGTTGCTGACCGCCATCGGATTGGAGGTCAACTGGGCAGCAAAGCGTGCATCAACAGCATTTGAGCCAAGCGAAGACGACGATGCCTGATAGAGTCCCACCACCTGACCGGCAGCGTTTACGAACGGACAGCCAGACACACCGGTCTTAGGATTGTATGCAAACACATAGTAAGCATACTTGTCCATGAATGTCTCCTCACGCTCCACCTCAAATTCGTCTGCAATGGTCTTCTTTGCTTCGCTGCGCACAAGCCAAGCCTTTGCGTCTTTCTGCAATGGCGATGTGGCAAGAGCGGCAGGCTGTACCTTGTTGACACCAACCTTGAAGCGACAAACATCATAAAGTTCGTTTGCACCGATGAGCTTTGTCACGGGATATGTCTTGCCGTTAAGGTCGGTCACTTCCGCACGTGCTGCATTTGCAAGTGCGCTCCAAGCTCCGACAGCCTCTCCGTCCGCTGACGTAAAGACGCCGTATGACGTAGCCACAACGCCACCATTGGCGTTATAGGCTGTAAGAAGAAATGCGGAACGGCTGGAGTTCTTCACAGCCGAGGGTTGTGCCACCACAGCTGTGAAAGCCGTGACAGCAAAGAAAAATGTAGTTAGTATTGTTCTGATCTTCATCTGTTTCTTTATATACATTAATATATAGATACATTATAAATATGTGCTGCTATGCTTCAAGCAGCGAACGGGCATTGTCGATGGCTGCCTGCGATACGTCGCTGCCGCTCAACATCTGCGCTATCTCAGCCACACGCTGCTCGTGTGTAAGGTGAGTCATCGTCGACACCGTACCTTCTGCTGTCTCTGCTTTCGCCACCTTGTAGTGGTTGGTTCCGGCTGCAGCAATCTGAGGCAAGTGGGTTATGCAGATTACCTGTCTGTGGGCATCGCCCATATCGCGCATAATGTGCGCCATCTGCTCCGCCACACGACCGCTTACACCCGTATCAATCTCGTCGAAGATGATGGTTGGCAGTCCGATGGCTTTCGATATCATAGCCTTAAGCGACAGCATCACACGGGCAATCTCGCCTCCCGATGCCACCTGCGACACAGGACTCATCTCTGTGCTGGAGTTGGCACTGAAGAGGAACACCACCTTGTCAATACCCGTAGCCGACAATTCGCCTGCGGAGATGTCCACCTTAAAGCGGACCTTCGGGATGCCGAGCGGCACAAGAAGCTTCGATATGTCGTCTTCCACAAGTGCTGCCGCCTTACGACGCAGCGACGTGAGGACATCAGCTTTCTTATGACATACCTCACGCAGAGCCTCCACACGCTCCTCAAGAGCATGCAGTTCCTCGTCACCATTGTCTATATTGGAAAGCAAAGCGTCGATGTCAGCAAGCTTTTCGAGCAGCTGGCTGTTATTCGACACATGGTATTTCTGCTGCAATGAATAGATGGTGTCCAGACGCGACGTCACTTCGTCCATCAAAGCGGGGTCGAACTCCACGTCGTCCATCCTTGCCGCCACGTCCTGCGAAATGTCCTTCATCTCAATGAAGCAGTTGTCAAGACGTTCCGCCAGGCTGCGTGCTTCGGGGAAAACATCCTCTATGCCGTGCAGTTGCGACGCTATTTGGCGTGTCTGACTTACTACGCCACCCTCGTCGCCAGACAGACAAGCGTCCGTCTCATGCAGCACACGCTTTATGTCTTCGGCATGACTCATAGTCTCCGCCTTCTGTTCCAGCTCCTCCTGCTCGTCTGGAAGCAGCTGTGCCTCGGACAGTTCCTTCTGCTGGAAGCGCAGGAAATCCTCGTTATCGCGGTTGCGGCTAATCTGTTCACGAAGCTCGTCGAGCTGTCGTATGGCAGCACGATATTCATCATACGAAGCCTTATAGTCAGCCACTTGAGCCTTATCGCGTGCCATGATGTCCACAACATTAAGCTGGAAGTCCTCCTTACTGAGGAGAAGATTCTGGTGCTGGCTGTGCACATCTATGAGTTGTTCGCCAAGCTCGCGCATCGTGGCAAGCGTAACGGGAGTGTCATTGACGAACGCCCTACTCTTTCCGCTTGCGTTCAGCTCACGGCGCAGAAGACACTCTTGCGGGTCGTAGTCGAGGTCGTTGTCCATAAAGAAATCCTTCAGCACATCGGAGTGATAGACACTCAGGTCGAAGGTGGCCTCAATGACACACTTGTCGCATCCTCGCTTCACCTGTCTGACGTCAGCCCTATTGCCGAGCAAGAGGCCTATGGCACCGATGATGATGCTCTTTCCTGCTCCTGTCTCTCCGGTAATTACGGAGAAACCGGGATAGAACTGCATGGTCAGATGACCGATGAGCGTAAAGTTTCTTATGTCAAGTATCTTTAGCATAGTGTAAAATCCGTATTATTCCTTTATTTTCTCCCAAGCAGAATTCTGGCTTGCGTTGATGGCAAAGAGCAGGTCGTAGACGGTCTGCTTCTCCTTCTGCGTGCCTTTGCCCTTATAAATATTGGCAAGTTCGTCACGCTTATAGTCGGTCCATATCTGCGGGAGCAGACTCAGCGGTCTGTCCTCATGACTCTTTTTCAGTCCTGTCTCAAGCGCCGTGGTGATGTTGGCACGTCCGCGCTCGGCGTTAGTGACCATCTCGTCCAGTCCGTTACGATAATAGTCGTACTGTAATTGGCGGAACGGCTTCATCGCTCCGTCGAGGTAATCGTTGATGATGGCAAAGCGGTTGCGACTGTTGTCGAACGCTTTCCATCCCGGGAAACCAAGGTTCTGGGCGTTATTTGCAAGATTCATGCAGCGCTGCAACACATCCTCTCCTCCCATCGGCGCAAACGAATCGAGGTCCATACCTATAATAAGGTAGGCGTAATACGCGAAGAGAGCGGTCAGCTGGTTGTCCACCTGTTCCTCATTGAACTGTATCTGATCGAACTGTGCGTACTCGAAGTTGAAGTCGTTGTCGGTGTTGTTGTATAACGTCGTCGTGTAAGAGGCGTTATATACGGGACGCGTAGCCTGTATGACAGCCTTGCACGTAAAGGTGTTGGTGGAGTTGTCATACTTGGTCACGGTGATATTGAAGTTGCAGTTTATGCGTTCGTTGCGCTGAAACTGCAGATTGGTCCACTGCCGCTCGTTGACGAACTGCGTCAGTGTCTGCGTCAGCTCGTCAAAGATGCTTGCGTCTGTGCCCTGCACCTGGTTGTGATTGATGGTCACCTTGGCGTTCAGCTCCTGGGCACGGACTGTCATGCCCGCACCACCCAGCAACAGCGACAGCGCCACAACGGACGTTTTCAAAAATCTTGCTGTCATAACTCTATGTTTGTTGGCGTGTTCTTAGCTTTATCCCTGCTTTGTGAGCACCACCTTCTCCAGGTAGTCCACAATGTCGGAGGCTGTATCCGCCTTTGATTTCTTCTCGTAAGATGTCTTTCCGTCCCTCGACACAATCTCGATCTGATTCTGGTCTGTACGGAAGCACGTTCCCTCATTGCGCAGACTGTTGAGCACCACGAAGTCAGCGTTCTTCTTTTCCAGCTTTCGCATGGCGTTGGCTTCCTCATCGTTGGTCTCAAGAGCGAATGCCACGAGTGTCTGACCGGCTTTCTTCGACGCTCCAAGTGCAGCGGCAATGTCGTGCGTGGGGCATAGCGTGATGACCATATCGTCCTTGCCGCGCTTTATCTTGCGGTCTGCCACAAAGGCAGGACGGAAGTCTGCCACGGCTGCGGCGAGTATGGCTACGTCAGCATCGGCAAACTCCGATGTGGCTGCATCATACATATCCTGACAGCTCTCCACGTCCAAACGGCGAATGCCACTTGAGCACGTGAGGCTTACCGGACCTGCTACCAACGTCACATCGGCACCTCTTCTGAGACATTCCTCTGCGATGGCAAATCCCATCTTGCCGCTCGAATAGTTGCCTATGAAGCGCACGGGGTCAATCTTCTCGTACGTAGGACCTGCCGTTATTACAACCTTCTTACCGGCGATGGGAGACAGCTGGCTGTTCTCGCTGAAGAATTGGTCCAGACGGTCAGCTATAACTTCGGGTTCTTCCATGCGTCCCTTTCCCTCCAGACCGCTGGCAAGGAATCCGCTCTCCGGCTCGATGATATGATTGCCGTAAGAAAGGAGCGTCTTCATGTTAGCCTGTGTAGACGGGTGACGATACATATCGAGGTCCATAGCCGGGGCAATGAACACGGGAGCCTTCATTGAGAGATATGTGGTGATGAGCATATTGTCGGCAATGCCGTGCGCCATCTTTCCGAGCGTGCTTGCCGTACAAGGCGCCACCACCATGGCGTCAGCCCACAAACCGAGGTCGACGTGTGAGTTCCACGTGCCGTCACGCTGCGAGAAAAACTCGCTGATGACGGGCTTGTGGGTCAAGGCGGAGAGTGTGATTGGCGTTATAAACTCCTTGCCTGCCGGTGTGATGACCACCTGCACCTCCGCTCCGCGCTTTATGAGCTGACGTATGAGGAGGCAAGCCTTGTAAGCGGCAATGGAGCCTGTAATGCCAAGCACAATTTTCTTTCCTTTTAACATACTGTTATTATGTTATTGTCTTTTAGTCTTTTGTTTTTACTTATTGAATCCCTTCAGACGGATGCGTGTGAGCACCTGCTTGGTATTGAAGGTGAAGTCGCCTGCCATCATCCAGCTGTAATAGCCGGGATCGGTGCGCAGCACGTCAGCAACTGAGCGTCCGCGATACTTGCCGAAATTGAACGCCTCGAAGCGGCGCTCCTTTCCGTCAGCGTCCAGCAGGGGCTTTCCGTCGGCACCAAGCAGCGGTCGCCATACGATGCGTCCAGCAAAGTCAACATTGTCGTTCTGCTTGGAGAAGTCGGCAAGGAAGTCCATGTCGTTCTCCAGCACGCGGTCAGGCTCGTCCTGTACGCCGGGTGCATACATGTCGAGCTCACCCATCAGCACACGGTATGTGGCTTCGGTGTCCTCGTCAGCACGGTGAGCTGTGAAGTCGTCCTCCATCTTGCGTCCGCAGAAGAACTTGTATGCGGCAGCCAAATTGCGACGCTCCATCTTGTGGAAGATGGTCTGAGCGTCAATAAGTCGGCACTTCGAGAAGTCGAAGTTGATGCCGGCACGCAGAAATTCCTCTGCGAGCATCGGCACGTCAAAGTGGTTTGAGTTGTATCCGGCAAAATCGCAGCCCGTCATTACCTCGTTGAGCTGCGGAGCCAGTTCCTTGAACGACTTGGCGTCCTTAACATCGTCGTCAGAGATGCCGGTAAGCTCGGTCACTTCCTTAGGGATGGGTTGACCGGGATTGACGAGAAGATTGCCACGAATCTCCTCCCCTTCCGGCATTACCTTAATATACGAAATCTGGATGATACGGTCACGAACAAGGTCGAGACCCGTTGTCTCAAGATCGAAAACTATAAGGGGGCGTGTAAGATTCAGTTTCATTATAATGTAACTCCTAATTCCTAATTATCTTTATTAGTCGTTGAGCAGCATTGGCATGATGAGCATGAGGATGTCCTGTCCCTCGGGCTGAACAGCCGGCTCAAGGATGCCTGCACGACTCGGGTCGGCAAGCTTGATGATAACCTCGTCGCTGATAAGATTGTTGAGCATGTCGTAGATGGTGGAACCGTTGAAACCGATGTCCATCTTCACGCCTGTATATTCGCAGGTGAGCGTTTCCTTAGCACTTGTAGCGAAATCCACGTCCTCAGCCGAAACGAGGAGTGAGCCTTCCTCCACGTGGAAGCGCACGAGCGAGCTGCTCTCGCTTGCGAAAGGCAGTACGCGCTTGATGGCTCCGAGGAGCGACTTGCGGTCGATGGTGGCGCAGTTGGTGTTGACGGTTGGAATTACGGAGTTGTAGTTGGGGTAACGTCCCTCGATAAGGCGGCAGTAGAGCTTGCCACCGGGGAATTCCACCTCAGCACTGTTGTCGCAATAGCTTATCACGGTGTCGTCGTCGGTCTTGGCGAGCACCTGCTTGAGAAGAGTTGCCGGCTTCTGGGGAAGGATGAATGAAGAGGGAGTGTCGGCGCTTAATGTAAGCACGCGGTTGCGGACGAGCTTGCGACCGTCAGTAGCGACAATCGTGAGGTTGTCAGCATTGTAGTCGAAGTAGACGCCGTTCATTACGGGATGCAGATCGTCCGATGCCACAGCGAAGAGCGAGCGAGAAAGATCCTCAGCGAAGAGCTGTGAGGGAATCTGAAGCTCAGCCATCTCCTTGCCTGACTCCACAATCATGGGATAGTCCTCGGCACCTACGGCAGTAAGATTGAACGTACCGTTCTGATAGTCAATCTCCACTGTATATGCGCTCTCGTCAATAGAGAAACGAAGGGGCTGCTCAGCCAGCTCCTTAACGGCGTTGAGCACCTTGAGGTTAGGGATGGCAAAGCGTCCGTCGCCTGAACATTCGTCCAGCTCCACAGTCATCTGCATGACATTCTCGCTGTCACTGGCTGTTATGGTGAGCATGCCGTCTGCCACTTCAAAAAGGAAGCATTCCAGAATGCTTATAGTGTTCTTGTTGCTGATAACTCTCTGAAGAGTCTGCAAGCGCGATGTAAGCGCTCCACTTGAAACTGTAAATTGCATTGTTATTGGGTTTTTACGTTGTTATTATTTTGGTACAAAAATAGCAAAAAAAGTTCGAGTAAGAGAAAAACTCATCTAAAAGTTTCTTATTTCACGACAATTTTATTAATTTCGCAAATGGTTTGGTTTTTTGAACGAAAATCAAACAACAAAGCCAGTAAAAATACAAATAACATATAAATCAACAATAAAAACATGGAATTACAAGGTAAAGTTATAGCTGTTCTGCCTGAAAGAAGCGGAGTGTCTCAGCGTGGTGAGTGGAAGTCGCAGGACTATGTCATTGAGACCCACGATGCTTATCCCCGCAAGATGGTCTTCGGCGTATTCGGTGCAGACCGCATCAGCCGTTTCAATATCCAGATCGGTCAGGAAGTGACCGTATCTTTCGACATTGACGCACACGAGTATCAGGGCCGCTGGTTCAACAACATCCGCGCCTTCGACGTACGTCAGGTTGATCCGGCATCTGTAGGCATGCAGCCCGGCGTAGTGCCTGGTGCAGCATTCGGCGCAGCTCCCGCAGCCGCTCCCGCTCAGCCTGCTGCTCCTGCGCAGCCCGCAGCTCCCGTAGCTGAGGACAAGGTAGACGACCTGCCGTTCTAATCGGACAGCGCACCAGCGTCTGAATAAGGCATAAGAGCCATAAAGTGTGGCTAAACAATAATAGCTGTGTTATAGGGAACATCCCCTAAAACACAGCTATTATTGTTTTGCTACTTCATGTATGAAAAACATGTTCTTCATATTTTCTTGTCTGAAAAAACATGTTCTTCATGTCTTCTTGTCTGAAAAAACGTCTTCATGTCTGCTAATGCAAATATCGTACAAAGAGTAAAAACTTGTTACAAAATAAAAATTGATTATAGAGTTCTGATTTGCTGTTTTCACGGTGTTTTGCTGCGAAAATAGCACCCACGGTTAACAATAAAGCCTCTTTTACAGTCCGATAGTGCCACTATCAGAGTGTAAAAGAGGCTTTATTGTATGCCAACAGCGACTGTATTGGAGTGTAAAAGAGGCTCTATAGCAGAAAAAAACGGCTCATTTGCGAGTCTGATTTCATAACGCTTTGTCAGAAAACCGCACAACTCTCTGTGTATAAACAGATTATCTCCAAACGCTCAAAACTCAAGAATTTTGCACCAAAGATTTTGTTGTGCGCCGGACGAGGAGTATTGAGCATTAGAAATGCAAATATTGTGTCGGACGACAAGACGTCCGAATTTTGAATTAGGAGTTTTGAGTTTTGAATTGATAGGATAAAACCTGTCTTTATGTCAAAGCAGACCCAATCAATAATCCAAGTCAATGGCTGCCGGATATATTCGGCATGGGTCGAAGTATTCTACACAACTATTCACCATCGCCTGCAGGTCTGCCTTGACAACGCCGCGGAATACCTGCTTTCCGTTAATCTTGACAGTTACCGGCTTGCTAAGGTTAACCAATTGGTCGTTGAGATAAACTCGCAACTTACCACCAGTTGCCATTGTGTAGCTACGGCTGAACTTCAGGTCAATACCCCACTGCTTATCCTTCAGAGTAGTGACATAATCCACGTCACTAACCTTGATAGAGACCACGTTCTTATCGATATCCATCTCGTAGTAGGTACGTTTCTCGGACGGACGAACCAATACCTGCAGATTATAGAAGCCTGAACGATGTCTGCCGTCCATCTCGAAATCCTCCCAAAGCACGGTCTTAGGATATGGATTGCGCACAAACTGCTTCAGCCAAGGAGTGGTCAGTCCATAATTGATGGCATGCTGCATGCCCGGCAAGAGATTGATGCGATGGCGGAAGAGGGGCGTATTGTCCACTGCCAAGGGACGAGCCAACTGCGCAGAATCGAAAGCCACCTGTGTGTACCAGGTAAGGTCGTTGCGATAAAAGCCCGTATCGTCAGCACCTGTCAGAAAGGAGAAACCGATGTTGGCACAGTTTTCCACCGGCGCATTCTTCAATGGTTCGCCACCTGCCATCGGTCCTGCTGCAGCCCAATAGTCTGCATAGAAGGATGCGAGGCGCTGGCTGCCATAACCTCCCTCGCTTATTCCGAACACATAGAGGCGATTGGCGTCAACATCGCCGTTCACCATGCTCTGACGGATAAGTTTCTCGAAAGCATACTGCTTGGACAAATGCCACCAACGATAGTATTCGCCTTCGTTAGGAATCTGAGGTATGAAATAGATGGAAGGGCTATCCTTGAATCGCAATCCCAGCTGTATGCCGTTCTCCCATTCGTGATCCTTAGGTCCCGAACCGTGGACATACAGAAAGAGCGGATACTTGCCGTCCGCAGCCACGCCCTTCTTACCATAATAATATGGCATTACGGCATCAGGCTCAAGACAAGCCGGAATGTTCCACGAACTGTGCTTGGCAAGCTTCAGGTCTTCCGCTTCCATGAGCTTTTCTTCTTTCAGGCTCTTGTTGGCCTCGCACCAAGCAGCCCAAACCATCTTCTGATAGCCTGTGACGTCCTTGCCTTTTATCGCGAGCTGAAGCTTGGTGTCGGAAGGCTTATTCTGAGAGAATGCCTCACGGTCAGCTTTCTCCAGTACTGTCTGCTGCGCTTTCAGCGTTTCCGTGAAATAAGCATTCACCTTTGTCTGCAAATCCTGTGATTGTGCCATTGCAGGAGCAGAATAGCTCATTGAGACAACTGCCATCGCAGCATAAATAATTTTCTTCATTTCGTACATTAGTTTTTAGGTTATGAGGTATTTAGTTTTTCTTTATTCCACTTCCACCACAGTCAGCACGTCGCCTTCCACTCTGAACTTCACGTCTTTTCCGGCATACATCATGCCGTACACCTTCTCAGGATTGTCCTGATAGTGCGGGCGCGGGTCGAGCGCCAACACCTTGCGCAGGGCGGCAAGTTCGTCTGACGAGTAACGGGCTGCTACGGCGTCGGGCACCACCACTTCCAACCAGCGGATGGCGTTCTTATCCACAAATCCGCTGCGGGCTTCGGGATGTGAGTCGGCATAGACGACGTAAGGCTTGATGTCGTAGATGGGAGTGCCGTCCATGAGGTCTGCGCCAAGAACATGTATCAGAGGTCCACGTGTCGTATCGAGTTCTATCTCCGATATGCGCACCGAAGAGAGTCCGAGGCGGTTAGGCCGAAACGGCGAACGCGAAGCGAACACTCCCACCTTGCGGTTGCCGCCAAGCAGCGGCGGACGCACAACAGGACTGGTGGCGGCGTGGCGGTTGGCTGAGAATTCCCATATAAGCCAGAGATAATCAAAGTCCTCCATGCCACGCAGCGCATCTGCATTACGATGTTGGGGCACAAACTCGATGGTGCCCATAAGGTTCTCCACAAGGCCGCTCTGCTTCGGGACGCCAAACTTAGTGGCAAACGGAGAGCGGAAGTATGCTATAGGTTCTATCTGCATATATTCTCAATTCTCAACTTTTAATCTCTCAATTCGCACAGCCTTAGAAGCCGTAATTAAATCCTAACGATATATACTCCTTCATCTGCCAGAATCCGTGATGGTCGTCACGCTTGGCAGAGTCGTCGAAGCGCGGATAGAGAAACAGGTTGCTCGAGATATACTTGTTCACCACGAACGTCAACGTATTCTCCCACTCCATCAGCATTCGCTTGTATGTGGTGTAGGCATACATACGGGTTTTCCATCGTATGTCCTTCGTAATCTGCCATTTAAGGTCGATGGTAATCTCCGAACCGAAGTCGCTCTTCGTGCGTCTGCCCTCCTCTATGCCGTAGCGCGTAGCCATCGCCAACTTGCGCACGTACGTATAGTTGTAGGCTATCGGGGCGAGATGCACGGATCCGGTAAGATTGCCCTTCAGCCAGTTGACGTTATAGTCCATACCGACAGAGGGATTGACGGTGAGCGGAGACATAAAGGCAGAATAGATGGTGTGGTCGTTGCTCTTCAGACCATGCATAAACTGAGTGCTGGCGATAAGCTGAAAGGTGTAATACCAACGCTTAGATGCCTGAAGTCCCACCTTGCCTGTATAGCGCAGAAGGTCCTCCGAAGCACGCACGGCATGCAGCGTGTCGCCTCGCGAACTCTGCAGTCCGAGTCGCATCTCCAGCTTGTTGTCCCAGCGGAAGCGCTGCTTGTTGTTATAGTTGGCTTGCAGCGTCACGGTTCCAAGCACCGAGTAGTTGCTCTCGCCGCCCTTATACCAGTTACTTGAGACGAAGTTCTGGAAGAGCTGCAGCGAGTAGTCGCCCGAGACTGTCCAGAAGTTCGGCTTTTCCACATATATATTAATGGGCATATCCATGTCGGGATACACCGGGTCTGGCTTCGCCATTTCTATGACATCCACCATGTCTGCGTCGGGCTTCATCTTGTCCGGCTCAGGATTGATGATGCCTCCGGTGTGCTCCAGCTGGCTCTGCGTGGAAGCCACGAGGTCCGGTCGGCGCAGATATAGGTCCATCATGCTCTGGTCTTCCATGCCCATTACGGTGTCCGCACCTATCGTAAACGCTCTCCTCACCACGTCATGATAAAATGTGGGAGGAACGAAAAGTCGGTAGTAGGTGCCGTCAAGATTGTCCTCATCAGCCTCTCGTCGCATCAATGAGAGCGAGTCGATGCGCTCACGGCAAGCCGAAAGCGAGTCTATATACTGCTTCACAATCACCGGAACGGTGTCCGTAGGGTGTGTGCGGTGGAGGCGGTAGCGGCTTTGCGCATAGGACGTGAAAGCCATGAAAAAGCCTGCCATTATAAGAAGATAACGTAATTTCATATTAATAAAGTTGTTTTCCTGTGTTCTGCATACATATTCATTTGCCCGACAAAGGTAGCAATAAAATATTGAATCGTTTGTGTGTTTCGCAATTTTATGTTAACTTTGCACCTTGTATTTTTGTACGTATTTAATAGAATATTAATTCTTATATATATAATCACCGTGGCTGAAACAAAGTACATATTTGTCACTGGCGGCGTAGTATCTTCATTAGGTAAAGGAATCATTTCGTCGTCAATCGGTAAGCTCTTGCAGGCAAGAGGTTACAACATCACTATCCAAAAGTTCGACCCATACATCAACATCGATCCGGGTACGCTAAACCCTTACGAGCACGGCGAGTGCTACGTTACTGTTGACGGAATGGAGACAGACCTCGACCTCGGCCACTACGAACGCTTCACTGGCATACAGACCACTAAGGCGAACTCGCTCACAACGGGACGCATTTATAAGGCTGTTATCGACAAGGAGCGCCGTGGCGACTATCTCGGAAAAACCATCCAGGTGGTGCCGCACATAACCGACGAGATTAAGCGAAACGTAAAATCGCTCGGACAGAAATACCATTACGACTTCGTAATAACGGAGATCGGAGGAACCATCGGCGACATCGAGAGTGCGCCGTTCATGGAGGCCATCCGACAGCTCAAGTGGGAGCTGGGCAAGAACGCCATAAACATCCACCTCACCTACGTGCCCTATCTGAGAGCCGCCGGTGAGCTGAAGACCAAACCGACGCAGCATTCAGTAAAGGAACTGCAGAGCGTGGGCATACAGCCAGACGTGCTTATCCTCCGTACGGAGAAGCACCTTGAGGAGCCTGTCCTCAAGAAGGTGGCAAGCTTCTGCAACGTCGACCTCGACTGTGTCATCCAGAGCGAAGACCTTCCGAGCATCTATGAGGTGCCCATCAACATGCAGAACCAGGGTCTTGACACCGCCATTCTTCGCAAGATGGGTGAACCTATCGGCGAGAAGCCGTCACTCGGACCTTGGCGTGCTTTCCTCGAGCGTCGCAACAACGCCAAGGACACCGTCAACATCGGACTCGTTGGCAAGTATGACCTGCAGGACGCATACAAGTCAATACGTGAGAGCCTCTCTCACGCCGGAACATACAACGACCGCAAGGTGAACATCACCTTCATCAATTCCGAATACCTCACAGATGACAACGTGGCAGAGAAGCTCGAGGGCCAGGACGGCATCCTCATCTGCCCGGGATTCGGACAGCGTGGCATCGAGGGAAAGATTGTGGCAGCCCACTACTGCCGCACACACAACATCCCCACCTTCGGCATCTGCCTCGGCATGCAGATGATGGTCATCGAGTTCGCTCGCAACGTGCTCGGTTACGCCGACGCCAACAGTCGCGAGATGGACGAGAAGACGCCGCATAACGTCATCGACATCATGGAGGAGCAGAAGAACATCACCAATATGGGTGGCACAATGCGTCTCGGCGCATACGAATGTGTGCTCAGACAGGGATCGCGCGTCTTCGACATATATAAGAAGGAGCACATCCAGGAGCGCCATCGCCACCGCTATGAGTTCAACAACGACTTCCAGAAGGAGTATGAGCGTGCCGGCATGCAATGCGTGGGACGCAATCCTGAGAGCGACCTCGTAGAGATTGTGGAGATACCGGGAATGAAGTGGTATATCGGAACACAGTTCCATCCCGAATACCAGAGCACCGTCCTCCATCCGCATCCCCTCTTCGTCGATTTCATTAAAGCAGCAATAGCGCAAAAAAGCAACAAATAAAAATTAATAAATAATAATTAAAACAGATCGTGGACAAAAACAACATCATCGGCATTACTCTTATAGCCGCCGTCATCATCGGATATGGCATCTGGAGCCGGCCATCTGCAGAGCAGGTGGCAGCACAGAAGCAGAAGGATTCCATTGAGAACGTGGCAAGGATGAAAGCCGAAAATGCTGCAAAACTGGCAGCACAGCAGAAGACTGCACAAGCCAAGGCTGCTGCAGAAGCCGACACCACAGCTCTCTTCTATGCAGCTCTGCAGGGCAAAGCACAGGACGTAACGCTGAAGAACAAGGACCTCAGCCTTACCCTCAACACCAAGGGAGGCGTGGTGACGAAGGCTGTCATCAAGAACTTTGAGGACCGCAACGACAACAAGGACGTGACGCTATTCGACGGCAAGACGCAGAGCCTTAACTTCGCCCTCGCTGCCAAAAGCGTGAACATAAACACGGCTGACCTCTATTTCACACCGTCTGAACGTACCGACTCCACCGTGACGATGACCGCAGAAGCCGGCAAGGGCAAGGCGCTCATCATCAGGTATCGTCTCGGAAGCGATTATATGCTCCACACACAGCTTCAGGCTGTAGGACTGGGTGGCGACTTCGCTCCCTCTGCCACACAGATGGACGTACAGTGGAAGGACCTTATCCGCCAGCAGGAGCGCGGCTTCACCTTCGAGAACCGCTACTCTTCGCTCACATATCACAAGGCGGACGGCGGCACCGACTATCTCTCTGAGGCTAAGGAGGTGAAGGACGAGACCATAGAGAAGAAGATTGACTGGGTGGCTTTCAAAAACCAGTTCTTCTCTGCCGTGATGATTGCCAAGAACGACTTCGCCGAGAACGCCGTTATGACCAGCATCCCGCAGGAGAAGGGTTCGGGCTACCTGAAGCAGTACGAGGCTAAGATGAAGACTTTCTTCGACCCCACCGGAGCCACACCGTCAGAGTTCGACTTCTATTTCGGACCTAACGACTTCCGTCTCCTCAAGCGCATCGAGAAGGAATGCTCATTCAATAAGGACCTCGAGATGCAGCGCCTCGTCTACCTCGGATGGCCGCTCTTCCGCATCATCAACCGTTGGTTCACCATCTACGTCTTCGACTTCCTTACAGGACTCAACATCAACATGGGCATCGTGCTCATCCTCATCACTCTGCTCCTGAAGCTCATCACCTATCCGATGGTGAAGAAGAGCTATATGTCGTCTGCAAAGATGCGTGTGCTGAAGCCGAAACTTGAGGAAGCCACAAAGCACCTCAACAAGCCCGAGGACCAGATGCAGAAACAGCAGGCCATGATGGCGGAATACTCCAAGTACGGCGTGTCGCCTCTCTCTGGCTGTCTGCCGATGCTCATACAGATGCCTATCTGGATTGCAATGTTCAACTTCGTGCCGAACGCCATCCAGCTCCGAGGCGAGAGCTTCCTTTGGATAAAGGATCTCTCTACGTATGACCCCATCATCGAGTGGAACACCAATCTATGGCTTATCGGCGACCACCTCTCGCTCACATGTATTCTCTTCTGCGTGGCAAACATCCTCTACTCGCTGATGACCATGCGCCAGCAGCGCGACCAGATGGTCGGACAACAGGCTGAGCAGATGAAGATGATGCAGTGGATGATGTTCCTCATGCCGGTGATGTTCTTCTTCATGTTCAACGACTACTCGGCTGGTCTTAACTTCTATTACTTCATCTCGCTGTTCTTCAGCGCCGCCATCATGTGGACGCTCCGCAAGACCACCAATGACGAGAAGCTCCTCGCCATCCTCGAGAAGAAGTATGAGGAAAACAAGAACAATCCTAAGAAGCTCAGCGGACTGGCTGCACGTCTTCAGGCTATGCAGGAGCAGCAGCAGGAACTCCAGCGTAAGCGTGAGGAACTCGAGCGCAAGCGCAAGGGACTTCAGTAAGACATAATAGTAGCGGAGGTTTCCAGCCTCCGCAGCATCCAAAAAAGAAGATTAGTTTCTTTCAGGCTTTAGATAAATGGGGCTGTTTGCTGCGGAGGTTTGATACCTTAGCTACTTTTTTTATTTCTTCAGAAAACACCAGAAAAATACGCCTAACTTAAACAAACTATGAACAAGACATTATCAACCATCGCTGTCGCCGCCGCAATCGGTTGCGCCAGCATCAATGCCGAAGCACAGACCATGATCGGTAAGACCACGGACGTGGCTGCCATCAGCAAGGGCGACCGCATGACGCCGGAGACACTCTGGGCTATGGGACGCATCGGAGGAGCAGCTGCTTCCCCCGACGGCAAGACAGTAGCTTACCAGGTGGGCTATTACAGCGTAAAGCAGAACAAGAGCCACCAGATGCTCTACACCGTCAGCGCTGACGGAAAGCTCCAGCGTACGCTCACCACTACGGCTGCCAGCGAGACTGACGCTGCTTGGATTGACGGTGGAAAGCGCATCGCATTCCTCACCAAGGGTCAGCTCTGGAGCATGAACGCCGACGGATCTGACCGCCGACAGCTCACCAAGAGTGACATCGACATCGAAGGATTCCGCTTCTCGCCCGACGAGAAGAAGGTCATCCTCATCAAGTCGCTCCCCTATCACGAAAGCATCAAGAAGAATCCGGACGACCTGCCATTGGCTTCAGGCCGACTGGTGACCGACCTAAATTATCGCCACTGGGACCATTATGTTGAGTCCGTGGCTCATCCCTTTGTTGCCAATGTCACAGCCGAGGGCGTCGACAATGGCAAGGACATCATCGAAGGCGAACCGTATGAGTGTCCGATGGCTCCCTTCGGAGGCGTGGAACAGCTCGCTTGGAGCCCCGACTCGAAGACCATCGCTTACACATGCCGCAAGAAGACAGGCGTCAATTACGCCACTTCCACCGACTCTGACATCTATCTTTATAATGTAGAGACCGGCTCTACCAAGAATCTCTGCAAGCCCGAGGGATATAAGGACCCAGAGTATGACCCCACAAAGACCAAGAAAGACCAAGCCATCAACCATCAGCAGGGCGACCTCAATATGGGCTATGACGTCAATCCCAAGTTCTCGCCCGACGGCAAGTTCGTGGCTTGGCAGTCAATGAAGCACGACGGATATGAGAGCGACCGCAACCGACTCTGCGTCTACAATCTCGCCACCGGTGAGAAGACATACGTGGCAGAGAAGTTCGACTCTAACGTGGACAACTACTGCTGGGCTGCCGACTCGCGCACACTCTACTTCATCGGTTGCTGGCATGCCTGCGTCAATATGTATCAGACCAATCTCAACGGCGACGTACGTCAGCTTACTGACGACTGGATGGACTTCGGTTCGCTCCAGATGCTCGGCAACACAGGCAAGATTCTCGCCTCACGCCACAGTATCTCTCAGGGCGACGAGCTTTACGTCATCACTCCCGGAAAGAACGTCAAGAAAACCAAGATTCAGCAGATAACCTCGGAGAACAAGGCTTTCTACGATCAGCTTGAGATGGGCAAGGTGCAGCAGCGCTGGGTGGAGACAACCGATGGCAAGCAGATGCTCGTATGGGTAATCCTCCCGCCTCACTTCGATCCTAACAAGAAATATCCTGCACTCCTCTTCTGCGAGGGTGGACCTCAAAGCCCCGTCAGCCAGTTCTGGAGCTACCGCTGGAACTTCCAGATCATGGCAGCCAACGACTACGTGGTTATCGCTCCCAACCGCCGCGGACTCCCAGGCTTCGGATCAGAATGGAACGAGGCTGTATCTGGCGACTGGACCGGCCAGTGCATGGACGACTATCTCTCTGCCATTGACGACGCCGCCAACAATCTCCCCTACGTCGACAAGGACCGCCTCGGATGTGTAGGCGCCAGCTTCGGAGGCTTCTCGGTATACTATCTCGCCGGCCACCACAACAAGCGCTTCAAGGCATTCATCGCCCACGACGGAGCCTTCAACCTCGAGTCGATGTATACCGACACCGAGGAGGCATGGTTCTCCAACTGGGAGTATGACGACGCTTACTGGAACAAGGACAAGACAGACCGTGCCCGCCGCACCTACGAAAACTCACCGCACAAGTTCGTAGACAAGTGGGACACACCAATCCTCTGCATCCACGGCGAAATGGACTATCGCATCAACGCCAACCAGGGCTTCGGCGCTTTCAACGCCGCCCGTCTCCGTGGCATCCCCGCCGAGCTCCTCATCTTCCCCGACGAAAACCACTGGGTGCTCAAGCCCCAGAACGGCGTGCTCTGGCAGCGCACCTTCTTCGGATGGCTCGATAAGTGGCTCAAGTAAAAAATAATAAATACTAAATAATAAATACAAAATTAAGAAATGCAGAAATTAAGCGATTCTCCAGCTATGCGCTGGACAGCCCTTGTGCTCCTTGCGAGCGCAATGTTCTTCGCCTACATCTTCGTAGACGTACTTTCACCGCTTCAGGGACTGCTGCAGACACAGCGCGGATGGGATCCTGACGCCTATGGTCACTTTGCAGGTTCCGAGCCGTTCCTCAACGTGTTCGTGTTCTTCCTCATCTTCGCAGGAATTATCCTCGACAAGATGGGCGTACGCTTCACAGCCGTCCTCTCCGGAGTGGTAATGGTGCTTGGCGCAGCCATCAACTGGTATGCCGTCACCGACCTCTTCGATGCGTCTTCAGCAAAGACCTTCATGGACAACACACTCAATCTGCCGCAAGCATGGTGGAACGTCACACCTTGGTATGACGGAATGCCCGCTTCAGCCAAGCTCTCAGCCATCGGCTTCATGATCTTCGGTTGCGGCGCAGAGATGGCAGGCATCACCGTCAGCCGTGGCATCGTCAAGTGGTTCACAGGCCACGAGATGGCACTCGCCATGGGCATCGAGATGGCCATAGCCCGTATCGGCGTAGCAGTCGTAATGCTCGGCTCACCCGTCCTGGCTTCCATCAATCCCATCAGCGTCAGCCGTCCTGTAGCAGCCTCTCTGCTCCTCGTCTGCATCGGCCTCATCTGCTTCATCTCTTACGGCTTCATGGACAAGAAGCTCGACGCACAGGGCGCCGAAGAAGAAAAGGACGATCCCTTCAAGGTGTCAGACATCGGCAAGATTCTCTCGCTCCGCATGTTCTGGGTAGTGGCATTGCTCTGCGTGCTCTATTATTCAGCCATCTTCCCCTTCCAGAAGTACGCTATCAACATGCTCCAGTGCAACCTCCACTTCACAGCCGAGCAGGCAGGACAGGTGTTCTTCATGTTCCCGCTTGGTGCAGCAGCCGTAACACCGTTCCTCGGCAACTTCCTCGACCGTAAGGGCAAGGGAGCTTCCATGCTCATCCTCGGAGCCGTACTCATGATCGTGTGCCACCTGATTTTCGCTTTCGTTGTGCCCACCACACAAAGCGTCATCATCACCCTCGCCGCCATCATCGTTCTCGGCATCTCCTTCTCGCTCGTCCCTGCAGCCCTCTGGCCCTCTGTGCCCAAGCTCATCGACGGCAAGCTGCTCGGTTCTGCCTACGCCCTCATCTTCTGGATTCAGAACATCGGCCTCTACGCATTCCCGATGATCATCGGTAGCGTTCTGAAGGCAAGCAACCCCGGAGTGACCGACCCACTCAAGTACAACTACACCGTACCTATGGTGGTCTTCGCCTCTCTCGGCGTAGCAGCCCTCTTCCTCGGACTCTATCTTAAGGCCATCGACCGCAAGGGCGGTTACGGACTGGAAGAGCCCAACATCAAGAAATAAGAAAACATTTATATATACAGTTTAGGAGTTAAGGAATTTCTTTAACTCCTAAACTGCTTTAATAACCCCATCAACTATAGACATGTCTAAACACATCGCCATTCTTGCCCTTGGCCTTCTTGCTTCGGCTGCCTCACACGCAGTTCCCGCCAAGCGCATCAAGACCGCCGTCAAGCAACCCGACGGCACGTCCCTCATCATCACCGTACGAGGCGACGAACACTTCCATTTCACATCCACCGAAGACGGCATGCCGCTCATCCAAGCCACCGACGGGGCTTACTGTTACGCCGTGCTCGATAAGGACGGACGCCTTGCGCCTTCCTCACAGATAGCCCACTCTCCCTCCGCACGCAGCGCCCAGGAGCTTAGCTTCCTCCGCACTTACACCTCTCAGGCAGAGAAGGTGAAGCAGATCGGAGCCGAACGCCGCGCAGCACGCAATGCCTCACGCATAGCACGCCTCCAGAAACGCGCACCGCACAAGATGGTAGGAGCTGGCGGAGGCGAAGGCATCGGAGTGACCGGCAAGCGTAAGGGACTCGTCATCCTCGTCAACTTCCAGGACACGAAGATGATGCGCACACATACGCAGACAGAATGGAACGATTACTTCAACCTCAAGGGCTATTCCAAGCTCAACAATTCAGGTTCCGTTCACGACTATTTCTACAATCAGAGCTACGGTCTCTTCGACCTTGAGTTTGACGTCGTAGGACCCGTCACCGTATCGAAGAAGATGGCTGCCTACGGAGCCAACGACGCTTACGGCAATGATGTCGACCCTGCAGGAATGGTGTACGAGGCATGTCAGCTTGCAGCCGACCAGGTCAACTTCTCCGACTACGACTGGGACGGCGACGGCGAGGCAGATCAGGTTTATCTCATCTATGCCGGATACGGCGAGGCTGCCAACAGCAACACTCTCGCCAACACCATCTGGCAGCACGAATGGAATCTGGAGGAAGCCGGATACAGCCTCACCATCGACGGCGTCAAGATCAACACCTACGGATGCTCCTCAGAGCTTAACGGTGACAGCGGTAGCTACATGGACGGCATCGGCACAGCATGCCATGAGTTTAGCCATTGCCTCGGCATACCTGACCTCTACGACACCTCCGGCAACGGCAATTACGGCATGGACGAATGGGACCTCATGGACTACGGTTCGTACGCAGGCGACGGATATCGCCCCGTAGGCTACAATTCGTACGAGCGTTGGGTGAGCGGATGGCTGCAACCAACGAAACTTTCCTCTGCATGCTACGTCAAGGACATGAAGGCTCTATCTGAAAGCCCCGAAGCTTACATCGTCTACAACGACGCCCACCCCACAGAATATTATCTGCTCGAGAACCGTCAGGGCACAGGCAACGACGAGGAGATACCGTCAAGCGGAATGCTCATTATCCATGTCGACTATGACTATAACGCTTGGGAGACCAACACCATCAACAACCGGTCTTACCATCAGCGCTTCACCATCATCCCAGCCGACAATCAGCGCACCTCTGCCACCAACTTCGCCGACACATATCCCGGCACCATGCGCAACACCTCGCTTACCGACACCTCCACGCCCGCTGCCGCGCTCTATAACGCCAACAAGGACGGACGCAAGTTTATGGGCAAGCCCATTACCGAGATAAGCGAGAGCCTCCAGGGCCTCGTCTCATTCACCTTCATGGGCGGCGAGACAGTCAACACTCCCTCCGACCTCGCCTCGCAGGACATCACGGCAGACGCCTTCCGCGCCACATGGAGCGCCGTGGAGGAAGCCGAATCTTACAACGTGGAGCTGCGCGAAAGCTCGGCTGACGCTTCTCCCGAGGCATGCCAGCTCGTCAGCGAAGACCTCTCCGGATGGGGAGCCAATCTCAAGTCGGACGGCAACACCGACATCTCTTCCAAACTGGACGACATGATGTCCACAGAGGGATGGACCGGCATAAAGGTGTTCGAGGGCATCGGCTGCGCAAAGCTCGGCAGCGCAAAGGTGCAGGGCGAGCTAACCTCTCCCCTCCTCACCAATCTCCAGTCGGACGCCATCACCGTGCGAATCCTCTCCAAGCCTTACGGCGCTGACGAGGCACGCTTCACGCTCTATCTTACTGCATCTGACGGATCGGACATCTCGTCATACGACATCACTCCCGACGGCACTCTCACCACCGTTGTCCTCGACAACAAGGACGCCTCAGACTGTCGTCTGACCATCAAGCCCAAGAAGCGCGGCTACGTATGCAAGGTGGCTGTCTATGACGGCGACTTCACCGAGGACGACTTCACAGCCTCTCCCGCCGCAGCACCACGTAAAAAAGCCACACAGAAGATAAACGGCATCAGCGAACCGCTCTACAGCTTCTCGGACCTCAACGCCGCCTCCACTTACCAGTGGCGCGTACAGGCAGTGAAGGGCACGGTCCTCTCTCCGTGGAGCCCGTGGCAGACAGTGGTCCTCAACGCCGCCTCTTCCATCTCCGGCACCGTAGCCACAGCCACGCTCACCCCCTCCACACCAGTCGACCTCTTCTCTGCCGACGGCACATGGCTACGCCACACCACCTACGGAGAGTTCCTTGACACCCCCGCCCACCACGGCGTCTTCATACTCAAAACCAAGGAAGGCGTAGCGAAAGTGGTGAGATAATAAGACATGCAGATATTATAACCAATAAAAAAGGGAAGTCGTTATACACAGTAACGGCTTCCTTTTTTTTATTATATATCTGCTTGTAAACACCCTGCCTAATCTAATTAGGAGTTAGGAATTTTGAATTGGTGGAATAACATTAAGTGATACAGCATTTTACCCTATCAATTCAGAAATAAAAACTCATAATTCAAAATTCGGACGCCTTGCCGTTCGACACAATATTTGCATTTTTGATGCTCAATACTCCTCGTTGAGCGCACTAAGAAATCTTTGGTGCGAAATTCTTGAGTTTTGAGCGTTTAGAGCTATATCACTAATACACAGTCGGTTATGCAACTTATGGGAAAAGTGCGTGAACGAACGGGTTGTCAAAGTGGCTCTTTTAGGGTGTCATAGCGCCGCTTTTGCAAGCCAATACTTCAACTATTGTCTTGCAATAGTAACGCTTTGAGACTGTAAAAGCGGCGCTATGAGGACGCTTTGTGTATTTTGACGGTGATAGAGGGTGGCTTTAATGCTGTAAAAGACCATAAAAACAGCTTTTTGATTCTCTATAATTGATTTTTATTTTGTAACAGCTTTTTACTCTTTGTACGATATTTGTATGGTTGACATGAAGACGTGTTTTTTAGACAAGAAGACATGAAGAACAGATTGTAGGTTTGTCTAAAAGAGAACAAAAGTTTTGGGAAACAATTAAATAAATATCAAAGGAAATAACAACATACAAGATTTTTCACTATCTTTGTATACACAAACAATTTATTAATGAAGTTCAAAATAACCTTAAATATAAACAGGAAATACGGTGACCTACTGCCGTTTAATTACCAATACGAGCAGTCTGCTGTCATTTATCGCATATTAGCACAAGCTGATACGCAGTACGCATCATGGCTCCACGAAAATGGTTATCTATTGAATGGAAGCAAGAGGTTTAAGCTATTTTGCTATTCACCTTTCATCTTTGATAAAGTAAGACCTTTGCCTGAAGCTGGGTGTTTGGATATCATTGGCGAAAGAGCTGTATGGTACATTAGTTTCATACCCGAGAAAAGCACCTTGGAATTCATTCAAGGAATTTTTGCCCATCAGAGTTTTACGATTGGCAATAAGGAACACCATGTTGCATTTGATGTTGTCGGCGTGGAAGCAATGCCAACACCGCAACTATCCGAAGACATGAAGCTACAAGCTCTATCTCCTATTTGTGTCAAGCAGCATGAAGACAACAAGACCCAATACCTATCTCCTGATAATCCTAAGTTTGCACAAGGCATACTAAAGGGACTGTTGGCAAGGTTTGAGAGCATTCATGGGCAACCATTTGATATGAACGACAAGAAGTTTTCATTTGAATTGACAGACAATAAGGTCAAGTCAAAATTGATAACGATAAAAGCCAATACTCCTTACGAATCAAGAGTACGTGGATATCTCTGCTCCTTCCTGCTGAAAGCACCTTTAGAGTTGATGAAGATTGCTTATGAAGGAGGAGTCGGTGAACAATGTTCGCAGGGATTTGGATTTATAAAAATGAAAGATTAAAATGGAAAGTAATATAGACTTATCAATATTGAAAAAGTTGCCAGAGTTGAAAACGCAAGCGGTTTTGTCAATTATACCTTTAGCTCCTTTATCTATGGTGAGCGAATTGCCTGGATCTTTTTATAAAACAATGAAATATCCAAGCAAGAAGATGCTTTGTGGATTATTTGAGAATATGTTAGGTTGGCATTTTGATAACAAATTGCGACTTGAGATATTCAAAGATATGGCTAAGGCTCGCAAGAGGCAAAAGATTGATTTGAAAAAGGAACAGTTTATACAGGGATCAACATACTTGCCATTATTGATGGAGTTTTTCTCGTCAAACGGTCAGCCTTGGTTTGAACCTATAAAGCCTTTAGAAGAAGGAGATATAGGATTTATGTACTATACTGATTTATGGAGTCGTGCTCGCAGAAGACATGATACATATGTACAAGTAAATGGCTCTAGGCATATAAGCTTAGATGTTATAAAAGAATTGTATAATGAGATTATGCATTCTGATAGTGATGGCAGTAATATTAATAAACAGATAGACAATTGGCTGAAATCGCCAGATAAAAGCAATAGTGAAAAGTATAATTGGCAACAATTACCATTTTATTACTATACGCCAGTATCTCGTGAGTACATAGAAATACATGGTATCATAAAGATACCAATTAATATTGATGCTGATTTATTAAGTTTGTTAAAAAAGAACATAAATAATTCTGTAACATATCTTGGCAATAGTGAAGGTTGGGTAGAAGTTGAAATTACAAAAGTATGACGACACATCCATTTTTAAAATATGCAATAGCGCTTTTGATGGTGCGTAATAATTTGCAAAAAGAAGAGGAAATAGACGGTAACCATATTTTATATGAATTAAAAAATGGTCTAAATCATTATGCCCTTAAAGCTCAAAAAGTCACAGAAAAAAGGGAGAATGTAAAGTATCGTTTTGCAAAGAAAGACGCTGATTTCATTTCACCTTCCTTTATAAACAAAAAAGCCAAGGATACAATTGAAAAATTAATCAGAAATGAGCTAACAAAAGACAAACTCCCATTAGTTGGGAATCCATTTGCTGGCGAATTCTCTATATTTACCTCACAAGGAAAAGGTTTAAATGAACGAGGAAAACCGAAATGGACATTAAGAGAGTATTGCTTGGGGTGTATTACACTGTCAACGCCAAATAAACCTTGTTATAGGGATAAAAAGAATTGGTGTCTCATCCCTGACTTAGAACTTCCTGATATGATTCTTTTCTTTAATCTCTTTGAGGAAATGGATAAAAATGAAACACATAATTTGATGACGGGAAGAGTTGAATGGAAGGAAAGTAAATATACATTGCATCGTCCTCATTTGCTTAATGGGAATTTTCCGTATGCACCACAGACAAGTGTTATGGGAGCTGTTGCTTTGCTTGGGGCGATTGGTAAATTTGCAAAGGATGCAAAAGATCAAATCTCGCCTGAAGTTTGTAATGTTGTGAACCGATTGAAAAATACGAATATTTATCTTGTGTCGTCAGACGAGATAAAAGCATTTTCATTCAATCATGTCATTATAGATTTGGCATCGAAGGGAAAGTTGCAAAGCATAGTTGATAGTATTTATAGAATCGAATTATTTAAAGTTGGTAGTCGAAGCAAAATAGATAAGTTTAACGATATTAGAAAAAATGAATATGATAGGTTTGACTTGTTTGTAAGTAGATTCCTAACTTTATTTAATAAAGCATCTTTTCGTGGTTTCTTCTCTTTTAGGGCAGAATACCCTAATAAAATGGAATTATTATTAAAAACATATTTTTGCATTATGGAAAAGATAAATGAAGATATTGTTAATTCGGCAATCGCTTTTGGGGGTTGGCTGAACCTTCAGGCTTTTACTTATGCCAGCAAGGTAATACATGATATTTCAAACTTGAAGGAAGATGAAAAAAAGGAAAAACAGACAGAATTAAAAAATAAAATTTTAATTCAATTTGAAAGTGCTATTATGTCTGCAAAATCAGGTGATGCTTTAGTTGCATTTATCACGACAAGAGCAGCTCGTCTTACAGGTTATGATATAGATGATGGAGCGAAATTATTTATGTCAAAGGTATCATGTGGTGAGTTGCCATTAGAACAGGCAAAAAATCTTCTGATAGCTTTTTCAAGATTGAAAACAGGGAATAAAAAAGATGAAAATGTATAACTTTTAAAAAATACAAAAATGACAATTAAAGGTATTTTAGTAACGCTTATTGCTCCTTTTGAGAATCATATCGCAAATGGAGGTGACAAATTGTTAGGAAACATGCCTACAATAAAAAAGCGTCTTGATGACAGAGCATATATCTCTGGACAGATGCAGCGTCATTCTCTTTTCTCTGCTATAGACAGAATTAATATAGATGATCAAGAAGATAATCATATTGGAGAGAATGATGGTCAGTATACTTATGTATCTAATGCTGATGGTATAACAAGTAAGATCGAGAGTGATTTACGTGCTGATATGGGTGGATTTATGCATCCAATAGATGGCATTGGTTCTATAAGAAGAACTTCTCCAATATCGGCTACACCTGCGGTGGCAATAGATCCAAGTAAGTTTGGAAATGATTTGCTTGTATGTATAAATAACAATCCAAATGAAGATGCAAAAAAGCAAGCAATTGTTACAGTTGAGTACAGCCAAGAAGACAATATGCGTATGAATTTCTTTTTGGATGTGACTTCATTGAGCATCTATAAGACGTATGAATATGTCGGGAACTTTCATGTTAAAACTGTTGCACATAAATTTGCTCAAGAGTCTGAAAGAAAGAGAAGAGCAAGAATATTTTTAGAGGCAACTCGTTTCCTAAATGATTATGCCAACCAAGCGCGTAATGAGGTGTGTGGTGAGCCCCAAAAGGTTTTCATCGTATTTGATTCCAAATTAAGTAGAAAGGCTTCACGTTACTTTAAGGCATCTGAAACTGAACAAAAAAGAATTAAAGAAGAGTTGAATGATCGAGGGGCAGCTTTCTTCTATGGTGATGATACAGATGAAAAATTCGATAGCGTTTTAACAGCTTATAAGAAAGCAATGCAATTTCTTAATGAGAATGAACTATATACATGCTTTTCCGAAGATAAGGATAAGGTAGAAAAGTTTGAAGATATTAAAAGTCTAATTAATAATATTAAGCAGAAAACAAAAGAAAATAAAGAGAAAAGTAAGAATAAACAAGATAAAGAGGAGTCTCCTAACTCCGACGAACAAGCGTAAACTCTATAATGCAGACAAATGAACAAGGCTGACAATAACATAGTATTAGCAAAGCCTTCTGGTATAACTTTAGAGCAACATAATAAAGATGTTGTAAAGGAGTCTTTATCTATCTGTCAGGTTCTTCCTGCCTCTTTGAGTAAATACTCAAAAATGGTCGGGAAGAACTTGACCAACCTTTTATGCGCTTCTGCAGAATGGCATGATGAGGGAAAAAAACATAATAAGTGGCAAACTGCCTGTTGGAAAGACTATCAAAACTACAAAGTCTGGAAAACTAAAAATCCTGAAGGAAATTTCTTAAAATATAGTAAAGAATGTCATGATGAGGCAGGTGAAAATCTAAGGAAAAATAATTTTCGTCATGAGATGGAGTCACTACGTATTGTTGTTCCACAAGGTGATTTGTTTATGTCTCAAAAAGTAGCAATTGCAGCTCATCATTCTAAGTTAGGGCATCGATATGAAGATAAATGGGAGGCATGTGAAGCATACCGTTCAATATGGATAGAATTCCGAAGAACATCATCAAGTATAACTCACAAAAAAGATTTTTCACTCTTATGTTCTGCACATATAGAATATGACGCAATTAGAGGATTACTTCAATTAGCAGATCATAGAGCAAGTGCAAAAGAAGAAACGGAAAATATTTCCTGCTTAGAACCATTCTCTTATACATTTCCTTACACTCAAAAGCGTGGAGTGCAAATAATAGTAGAAGATAACTGGAAGAAAGACCTCCTTCTCCTTAGAGCACCCACAGGTGCTGGTAAAACAGATGCTGCGTTATTGTGGGCATCAAAGCAGATAAAAGCACAAAGGGCTGATCGATTGATTTTTGCAATGCCAACCCGGTTCACAGCGAATGCTATATCAGTAAATGTATCTAAGGAATTGGGGCAAACAGGATTGTATCATTCCAGTGCGTGGTCTGCTATTAGTGATAGAGTGAAAAATAATGAAATTAGTTTGTCTGATGCGTTAAATCAACATAAGATGGCGAGATGTTTGTTGTCGCCTATAACAGTTTGTACAATTGATCATCTTCTGATGTCTTTGACGATGACACGTGAGGATCATCATCTTATTAGTTATAACTTGGCAAATTCTTGTGTTGTTATTGATGAGGCTGATTTCTATGATGACTTTACTCTCGCTAACATTCAGTATTTACTAAAGGTTTTACATGAATGGAAGGTGCCAGTACTTATAATGAGTGCATCGCTACCTGATTCTTCATTATCATTATATCAGAATACAGGATATAAGATTGATTCAATCTTAGAGGATTCTCATGATGTTAATAATATTCGTAAACGATTTGAAATTAAAGATATTATTGATTATAATGAATTTAAAGATATCGATCCCTTGATTAATAAATGTTTTGAGAGAGGGAATGGAATACTCTATATGAACACAGTGGATAGTGCTATAGCTTTATATAAACATATTTGTAATGATAAAAAAAGAACTAAAGAAGAAATTGACAATATCCATCTATATCATAGTAGGTTTGCAGAGCCTGATAAATTGAAAAAGGAAGAAAAAATTATAAAGGCATTAGGTAAAAAAGCATGGGATGAAGGTACCGCTAAGGGCATCGTTATTATGACTCAAATAGGAGAAATGAGTATAAACATAAGTTCTGAAATCATGATATCAGAATTGTGTCCTATAGATAGAATGATACAACGAACCGGAAGACTGTGCCGATTTTCTGATAATATTGGAATGTTATATATTCTTACCCCTTATCGTAATAAAACTATATATCCTGCACCATATGGCACATTAGAGAAGAATTGTTGGAAACCAAGCAAAGCATTCTTGATGACAAAAGATGTATTGCAGCTGAAAAGTTACTCTTCTGACGATATGACAATTTTATTGAATGATGTATACAAAGAGAATTTTGAATTTTCATCTGAGGCAAAGAGTAATGTTAGGGAGTTGGAAAAAATGTTTGAATACAATTGGTTAATTTGTCCAAGAGATGTTAGTGATGAAGATGATGTAGAAAGTAAGGAATGGAGAAGTAGAAATATTGTCTATCAAGATGATGTTTTTGTTTGTCCTCCTCCAACGCATCAGTTCAGAAACTATTCAGAGTTCTTAGAATATAAATTACTCTACGCTATTAGTTTACCAGAGTATCTTGTTATCAAGGGAAAAACCAAACTAAATAGAATTGATTCTGGATACGAGGTTAAGATAGGAAAAAATAGCATTATTAGGTTAAATGTTGTCCGCGCCGGTTTCTATGATGACCAAAAGGGATTGGACTTGACAAGTGATGAGGAGGATAATTTCTTATGATAGTAACAGGCACACATTTTAACTATTACCAGCTTTGCCGTCGCAAGCTCTGGTTGTTTGCCAACGGCATCAACATGGAACAAGAGTCAGACTTGGTCTATGAAGGAAAGCTGGTGCATGAATCAAGTTATCCGCAACGTACATCAAAGTATGAGGAGGTGGAGATTGACGGCATCAAGGTGGACTACTATGATGCCAAGAATAAGGTTATACATGAGATAAAGAAATCCAACAAGGTGGAAAAAGCTCATGAATGGCAACTCAAATATTACATGTATGTTTTCGAACAGCATGGGCTCTCCAATGTTAATCTCTCAAGAGACATGCCCGCCAGTTGCGAAAAAAGGCATCTGCAAGAATTGCAGCTACTTTGATTTTTGTTATATTAACGAGATGGAGGAAGAAGAATGAAAAGAAGTTTCTATCTGTTCAACCCAGGCATTATGGAACGCAGGGACAACACATTGAAGTTTACGCCCGTGGTAGTGAACGAAGACAATACGGAGATCAAGCAACAGCCTCGATACATTCCTATTGAGGATGTGGCAGAATTGTATGCCTTCGGCAGTCTTAAAGCTAATAGTGCATTGTATAATTTTCTGGGACAGAAAGGCTTAGAGCCGTGCAACAGACACAAATCAATCCAACGATTAGTTTCCTTCACACTCCTGGCGAAAGACGCTATTCGTTGTGTCTTGACATATTAGAGATATTCAAACCCATTATCGTAGACAGAGTTATCTTCAAGGTGCCAAACAAACATGCTTTAAATGGCAGCCACTTTGACAAGAAACTCAACAAATGTCTTTTAAATGAGAAAGGCAAAAAGATATTCGTAAAAGCTATGGAGGAAAGATATGACGAAACATTACGTCACCGTTCATTGGGACGTAATGTCAGCTATAAGCATCTAATAAAACTGCTATGCCGCCAATACCTGTCCTGGATACAAAACTCCGTATTTGAAGGTGAACTGTCCGAAGCAAAACTTAGGGAGTTGAAACTGAAAATAAAAGGAATAATAGACCATTCTGAAGACAGCATTATTCTTTTCACCAATAAAATTGGTTATAATATGGACAAACAAATACTTGGAAAAGAGAGGATGTCAACCGACAATTTCTTGTAACAAAAAGTTGTCGATGTGGTTGTTCCAAACGACAAACTACTCTTTCCGAAGCATCATTTAGATCTTTGACTTGTTGTAATACCAATAAATATAACGGTTGTCGCAGAACGCATAAAAATATATGATTACCCGTCGACATTTTTTCAATAAGATTTATTAACTTTGTATTTGCAAATCCTATTGGAAATAAGGATATTATATATCTAAAAACAACGGGCTTTAATTGTACCTTTATGGAATTGAAATGTGTTGAACGACTCAGAGGTCAATGCAGGGTAGAGCTTTAATTGTACCTTTATGGAATTGAAATGTCAATCTTGGTGATGTCGCCCAGGGCGCAGACGGCTTTAATTGTACCTTTATGGAATTGAAATACGAAGCAAAAGAAGTCGCGGAGACCGCACTTGCGCTTTAATTGTACCTTTATGGAATTGAAATTTTCGCAGATAGCCGCGGGCAACCTCATGCGCCTCCCGCTTTAATTGTACCTTTATGGAATTGAAATACAAGGTGATACGCTACAACGACCTGCTGTATAAGCTTTAATTGTACCTTTATGGAAATTCTTCAAGACTGACAACAACGGACGATAGACGAAGGACTTTAATTGTACCTTTACCCCAAATCGCATTAGGATTTCTCTGTGTCGTACGGCAAAGAGAAATCCTTTAATTTTTCCCATATAGATAAGAATGATTGTCGTGTTTTTAGTGATCTGGCCAAATATAGGATGTGCTTGTCATTTGTTCTTCCCAGATAGGCTGGCGTCGATATCAACTCGTATCGGATAGTTCTTGCCTGACCATCACAATGCGTTTAGGCTTCTCCCAACCGTTTGCCTGATAGATGGTTTCGGATATTTCCAATCCGTCTGTTAGCTCTATCCATTTGCGTTCATTGGTAAGACTGTACTTTATACGATTGTTGATAGCGCTGGTATGCACGATGGTCTGCTCCAAGTTCCCATCCTAATAGGTCACATAGTGCAGCGTCATAACGAACCACGTCAAGATGGCCAAAGCAACTTGCGCCACACCACACACCTGCAAACAATCCCAATATCAGCGGGATCGGTTTGTAACCACGGTTGGAACCTTGAAGAGGTACACCACTTTGCATAACATGCTCTTCAAAATGGCATTTCTCAAGCATTTTGAAGAACAGGGAAAGACCACCAAAAGGTGTTATTTCTTATTTACGAACTTTATGTCACAGTTTCGCATCGGAGTATATTCTTTTTTTGCGGTAAAGTTAGTAAATATCTATGAATCAAGCATATACAAAGTTATTTTTCTAATGACTGATTTGGGTTTAACAGCAATACTATAGAAAAAAAAATCCGCAAGGCCCTACGATGAGGCTTTGCGGATATTATTTATGTTAGCGTTATCAAAAAGGCATTACTTCAGCTCTGTCTTGAAGAACTGTGCAACCTGACGGAGGAGGTGGTTGCGGGTGTTGCCTCCGAAGATGCTGTGATTGCGGTTGGTATAGAAGAGTTCGCGGAAGTCCTTGTCTGCCTGAACGAGCGCCTCAGAGTATTCGTAGGTGTTCTGCGGATGAACATTGTCGTCGGCTGTGCCGTGGCAGATGAGGAGTGCGCCGTGAAGCTTCGAGGCACGCTCAATGGGATTGGTGGCGTAACCGTCAGGATTCTCCTTCGGTGTGCGCATGTAGCGTTCTGTATATACTGAGTCATAATACTTCCAATTGGTCGGAGGAGCTATTGCCACGCCGGCACGGAAGACGCCACGACCCTCGCTCATACTCATCAGAGTGTTGAAGCCACCGTAGCTCCATCCCCAGATGCCAATGCGGTCCTTGTCGACGTAAGGCAGCGAACCTACATAGAGAGCGGTCTCTACCTGATCCTTCGACTCCAGATTGCCGAGGTTAAGATATGTGCACTTCTCAAACTCTGAGCCACGACCGCCTGTTCCGCGTCCGTCAACGCTTACAACGATGAAGCCCTCCTGAGCAAGATATGAGTCGAAAGCACCGCCCTGACCCATCGATCCGGCGCTCCATGAATTGGTGACCTGCTGGCTGCCGGGGCCGCTATACTGATGCATAATGACAGGATACTTCTTGTTGGCGTCGAAGTCCTTTGGCTTCACCATCCATCCGTTGAGCACCACGCCCTCGGAAGTGGTGAATGAGAACGGCTCGCGCTTGCAGAAGCCATAGTCAGAAACGAGCTGCTTGACTGCCTTGTTGTCCTCGATGGTGTTAATTAGCTTGCCCTCACGTGTGCGTGTGGTGAAGACGTAGGGAGTGTTATAGTCGCTCCATGTATTGACGAAGTACTGGAAGTCGCCTGAGAAGAACGCCGTGTTCCATCCCTCACGGTCTGTAAGGCGTACTGTCTTGCCGTTCTTGTGTGTGACGTAGACCTGACGATCTGTGGCTCCAAGGGCAGCAGCCTGATAATATACGTCGCCAGTCTTGGGGTCGTAACCGTATACGGAAGTGATGTCGTAGTTGCCGTCACCGATGGTGCGCTGCAGCTGTCCGTTCATATTATATATGTAGAGCTTGGTGTAACCAGAGCGGTCGCTGGGGAGCAGAATCTTGTCGCCGACGAACTTTACGCCTTCCATAGCCTCCTCACGGACATACTTGTCTACATGCTCCTTGATGATGAGCTGTGCCACGGTGCTGCGCGGATTGACAGCATAGAGGCAGAGGTCGTCCTGATGACGGTTCATTGTGTAGACAACGATGCGCATCGGGTCGTTGGTGGGCTTGATGCGAGGCATGTAGCCGTCAGCATCGAGGGGCACCTGAAGGCGATTGATCTTATGGCTCTTGATGTCGTAGCTCCAAGCGCTTACGGTGCTGTTGTCCTCGCCAGCCTTCGGATACTTGTACGAATAGAGTCCGGGATAGGTGTCGTACTCTTCCTTCGCGGGCTTCATGCCCTTATACATCTCGAGCGAGTAAGTCTTGACCTTCGACTCGTCGTAACGCAGCCAGCAAATCATCGTGCCGTCAGCATTGAAGGTAAGAGCGCTGTTGAAGCCGAACTCCTCCTCATTCACCCAGTCGGGTAAACCGTTGATTACCTCATTAAACTTGCCGTCCTTCGTCACCTGAATCTCGGCGTTGTCATAAAGCAGCTTCACGAGGAAGATGTTGCCTCCACGTACGAAAGCCACCTGCTGTCCGTCGGGCGACCATGTAGGAATCTGCTGCTTGTCGCCGTCAGAGAGACGGTCGAGTCGGCGCGACTCTATATTATAAATGTAGAAGTCGGCCTTGAACGAGCGGCGATAGATGCGCTCCGTCTTGGTCTGGATGAGCATTCGCTTTCCGTCGGGCGAAAGCACATAATCGTCAAAGCCATCAATCTTGCATCCCATGGTGTTCTTCACGTCGAAGAGGACAGAGAGTTCCTTACCCGTCTTGAACGAGCAGCAAACCACGCGCTCGCCGTCCTGACTGATGCGTGCGTAAGTGTCTGTTCCTTCGATAGGATTGATGCCGTTTACTGTCTTGGCGGCAAACTTGCCGCTTGTGATGTCGGGAAGCGTAAGCTTGCCACCAGCCGACATTGTTGCTACAAACATAAGTAGTGCGGTAATGGTTAAGAAAAGACGTTTCATCTTAATGAATTTATTATTAGTTCTTGATTTTCGGTTTTGTATGTTGAGTCGTTTGCAAAGGTATAGAAAAAAACGTACTTTTGCACAATAAAACCATCCAAAGATTCAGAATGAACCCACAATTATATAATGACTACGGCAGCTGGATACGCAGCCAGTTCAGTTTCCGCGTACAGAAAATCAGCATAGACGGCGGTTTCTCATGTCCCAACCGTGACGGAACGGTGTCGGCAGGAGGATGCACGTTCTGCGACAACCGTACGTTTAATCCCTCTTACTGCGATCCGGCGAAGAGCATCCGGGAGCAGATACAGACTGGCAAGGACTTCTTCGCACGGAAATATCCTACCATGCGTTACCTCGCCTACTTCCAGGCGTACAGCAACACCTATGCCCCACTCGACACGTTGCGCCGCCGCTATGAGGAGGCGCTGTCGCAGGACGGCGTGGTGGGCATCGTCATCGGCACACGCCCAGACTGCGTGACGGAGGAGACGCTCGACTATCTGGAGGAGCTGAGCCGAAGGACTTTCGTCATTGTGGAATACGGCATCGAGTCGGTGGACAACGCCACGCTGAAACGCATCAACCGCGGTCACACCTTCGAATGCTCAAGGAACGCCATCATCGCCACCCACGAACGCGGCATCCTTACCGGCGGACACATCATCCTCGGACTGCCCGGCGAGACAGCGGAGGACAACATCAGGCAGGCAGCGGAGATATCAGCCCTGCCCCTCGACATTCTGAAACTGCACCAGCTACAGATAATCCGAGGCACGCAGCTTGCAGAGGACTATCTTAGCAAGCCGTTCAAACTTTACACAGCCGACGAATACATAGACGTCTGCATACGTTACATAGAACGACTGCGAAAAGACCTCGTGCTGGAGAGATTCGTCAGCCAGTCGCCTGCCGACATGCTCATTGCCCCGAAATGGGGAATAAAGAACCATGAGTTTACGGACCGTCTGGTCAACGAGCTGAAGCGTCGGAGGACATGGCAGGGACGGCTGCTGTAGGTGTCAGGTTCTGCTTACCCAAGGATGGGTAAGCGCAAACTGCTCGCCCAAGCGGAAGCCTTCTTCATAAAGGCGCTCCAGCTTGTCGATGTCCTTCGCCATGCGCGTCACCTCCATAGGACGCTCAGGGCGGATGCACACCACCTTGCCTTCATCCTCAAGACGCTCCACCATCTCAAGCTGACGGTTGTAAGCCTCAAGGCGATGGCTGAGCAGGACACGTAGGCGCGGATAGTTCTTATAGACGAAATGCGGAATCTTATGGTCGCGTCCCGTATCGCGATAACCACGATTGCGCGTAAGCACAAGGACGTTACGTTCATGACCAAGCTCCATGGCTCGCAGAACGGGTATGCTGTCGGCTATGCCGCCATCGAGCATGGGAATGCCGTCCACCGTCACTATCTTGCTGACAAATGGCAGAGAACTGGATGCACGCACCGCATCAATGGCACGCTGACGGTCTGACCGTTCCTGCAGATACATGGCATGACCGGTGAGACAGTTGGTGGTGACAATCTCGAAGGTGGCAGGATTCTGGAAGTAAGTGTCGTAGTCGAAGGGAATAAACTCGTTCGGAAACTTATCGTAAAGAAGCTTAGTGTCGAGAATGCTACCCTGCGTAAGGAAATGACGGAAACCGATGTAATCGTAACGTGCCATATAATCTATGTTCGAGACACGTGCACGGCGTGGCTGACGACTCATATACGACATGCCATTGCATGCACCTGCCGACACAGCCACCACATAATTAAAATAGAGACCGTGCTTCATAAAACCATCGAGCACACCGCTCGTGAAAACTCCTCGCATTCCTCCGCCTTCAAGCACCAGTCCTGTGTTGTTATCTATAGTCATCATGATGTATAATTGTATTATCCGCATGCAAAAATAATGATTTTCGGGCGAAAAACCATTGAATACATATATTAATAGCGCACACATTTCATAATAAAATATAAAATAAGGCATTGCCGAGACTTTGTCTTTGCTTTGTCTTTTAATTTCATTAACTTTGCAATATTGAGCGCATTAAAACGAATATTAACAATAATATCAATCTAATCATGTTTGACAAAGCAACCTACGTATGCCGCCGCGCCAAGCTCAAGGAGCTCGTAAAGAGTGGTATCATCATATTGTTCGGCAACAATGAGTCGCCATGCAATTGCCCTGCCAACGGATATTCTCCGTTCCGCCAGGATTCGTCATTCCTTTATTATTTCGGACTTAACCGTGACGGACTGGTCGGCGTGATTGACGTCGACAACGACACGGAAACCCTTATCGGCAACGACATCGACATCGAAGATATCGTATGGTTCGGCAGCGTAGACAGCGTGCATGACATGGCAGAAAGCGTGGGCGTGAGCAATTCTGCTCCGATGAAGGCGCTGAAGACGATATGCAACGAAGCCATCAAACTGAAGCGCCGCATTCATTTCCTGCCTCCTTACCGCTTTGACATAAAACTGCAGATATTCAATCTGCTCGGCATCCACCCCGTACAGCAGAAAGAGTCGGCAAGCATCGACCTTATCAAGGCTGTGGTGAAGATGCGCTCCACCAAAGAGCAGCAGGAGATTGAGGAGCTGGAGCGTGCAGCCGAGATAGGCTATATGATGCACACAACAGCAATGCGCCTCGTAAAGCCAGGCCTCACGGAGAAATACGTAGCAGGTCAGGTGGACGGCATTGCCTATTCATACGGAGCAATGCCAAGCTTCCCGACCATCTTCAGCCAGCACGGCGAGATTATGCACGGCAACCCCTCGATGGCAGAACTGGAAAGCGGACGACTGGTGCTCTGCGACTGCGGTGGCGAGACCATCAACAACTATTGCTCGGACAACACACGTACGTTCCCGGTTAACGGAAAGTTCACACAGCGTCAGCTCGAGATTTACTCCATCGTGGAGGAATGTCACGACTACGTACTGGACGTAGCTCGTCCCGGCGTGAAATACATGGACGTTCACTTCGCAGTATGCCGCCTTATGACGGAGCGCCTGAAGGAACTCGGACTGATGAAGGGCGACGTGGACGAGGCTGTGGCAGCCGGCGCACACGCCATGTTCCTGCCTCACGGACTCGGACACATGATGGGTATGGACGTACACGACATGGAGTCGTTCGACCAGATAAACGTAGGCTTCGACGAGGAGACACGTCCACGCCTTGACCAGTTCGGCACAAACTGCCTGCGCATGGGACGCCGTCTGGAGGAAGGCTTCGTGGTGACAGACGAGCCGGGCATCTACTTTATCCCCGCTCTCATCGACGACTGGAAGAAGTCTGGTCATTGTGCTGAATTCCTCAACTTCGACAAGCTGGAGACATACAAGGACTTCGGCGGAATACGTATAGAGGACGACGTGCTCATCACGAAGGACGGTTGCCGATTCATTGGCGAAAAGCGCATTCCCTACCACCCGAAGGACGTGGAGGCATTCATGGCGGAGAACTAAGCCGAAGGATGTCTGCATAAAAGCAAATAGAGATTAAGAATTTATTACACAACAACAAAACAAATACCAACAAAACAAAATGAAGAAAGTACTGACACTCGCGCTCCTCGCACTTCTCGCGACTGGCGCAAATGCTAAGCCAAAGAAGGCAGCAAGCAACAAGCCTGTCTTCACAGTAGTGAAGGAGAACCCCATCACAAGCATCAAGGACCAGAACCGTAGCGGCACATGTTGGGCATACTCAACATTGTCTTACTTCGAGGCTGAGATTCTGAAGAAGACCGGCAAGACCTACGATCTCTGCGAGTCTTTCGTTGCTAACAAGGACTACATGGACCGTGCCGTTCAGGTGGTTCGTCTGCATGGCGACTGCCAGTTCGCACAGGGTGGTTCTGCTTACGACGTGTTCTACGTTCTGAAGAACTACGGTATCTGCCCTGAGGACCAGATGCCTTTCCCCGGATCGCTCTATGGTGACTCACTCAACAACTTCAACGAGTTCTTCGGACAGCTCGAACCGTACGTAAACGGTATCGCAAGAAGCAAGGAGAACAAGATCTCTGGCCAGTGGAAGGTAGGACTCCAGGGCATCCTCGACGCTTACCTCGGCAAGTGCCCTGAGAAGTTCACATACGAGGGTAAGGAGTACACTCCGAAGACTTTCGCAGCAAGCCTCGGCCTCGACTTTAACGATTACGTGACTATCACAAGCTACTCACACAAGCCTTACTACTCACAGTACGCTGTTGAGGTGCAGGACAACTGGCGCAACCCGCTGTCTTGGAACCTTCCGATGGAGGACATGGCACGCATCCTCGAGAACGCCGTAATGAACGGTTACACAGTAGCATGGGGCGGTGACGTTAGCGAGCCGGGCTTCACACGTAACGGCCTCGCTTACTTCGTTGACACAAAGAAGGCTGAGAGCCTCTCTGGTAGCGACATGGCTCGCTGGTTGAAGCTGTCTCCGACAAAGCGCACAAGCATCATCGACTCTCTCGGATGCAAGGTTCCTGAGCTCGTTCCTACTCCTGAGCAGCGCCAGCAGCGCTTCGACAACTGGGAGCTTACTGACGACCACGGCATGCTGATCTACGGTATCGCTAAGGACCAGCACGGCAAGGAGTACTACATGGTGAAGAACTCTTGGGGCGAGACAGGTGCTTACAAGGGCATCTGGTATATGACCAAGAACTACATCGTGGCTAACACCATGGACTACATGGTTAACAAGAACGCCATCCCTGCTGACATCCTCAAGAAGATGGAGGAGGCTAAGAAGAACCAGGGCATCGGCGATTAATTGCCATAGTCACGGCATCTTAATGCCACATTAAACAATAAGGGTGGGTCAGAAAAACTTCTTTCGAGTTTTTCTGACCCACCCTCTTTTTATATAGCTTTATATCTTTGCAACTACAGCAGCTGCGCCTTCAAGCCAAGCGACAGTCCGAAGACATCCCAGAATCCAGCCTTCCAGTTATAGCCGAACTTCATTATGCCGATGTCGTTGGCGCTCAGTTCGTAGAAGAAGCTCACCGACTTGACATACTTGCGTCGGCTATGCGGCACCATCTTCGTAATACGTTGTCCCACAAAGATGTTTGGACGTATGCGCGTGGAGAAAGGATAATAACCACCAGCATAGCGTACCGGCTGCTTCACCCAGAAGTCGTGACCGAATATGGTATTGAAATACACGCCACATTGCAAGGGTTCGAACGTCCAGCCATGATCCATATACCTCGACCACGGGATGAAGTTCTGCTTCAATGTGAACGTCAACTTGGCATAGTCAGACTCGTACTTGGGTACGAATCCCACGAGCAAGTGGGTTTCCCATTGTCTGCGCTTGCCGTAATCCCAACCAATACCTACGGAGACAAGACCCATATTGCCACAGAACTGCAAGACGTGCTGCGTAGGAATCAGGCTCGCCCAACCCTTACGATAATAATGAATGCGCTTGTCGTAACGCGAAAAGTTCTGATTGTTGCCATCACATACATACTTCGTCGTATCGCGATCAACATACACCAACGAGTCGCCACCACGATGCCAGGCATCCTGTGCAGACGCTGGGACGAAAGTCAACTGAGCGACGGCAAATGCCGCCATAACATTATACCTCAATGATTTCATAGCTGTATCCTTTAGGAGTGATGGTGAATATGTAATACTTATGCTTCTGCGCACTGCCTACCTGATAATACATCAGACCGTTGCCATAGATGTCGTGCTGTTCCGTGTGATGACCGTGTCCATAGAGACAGAAGATGGGTTCGGGGAAGCGCATGACGTAATAATTAAACACCTTAGCCACATTGTTGTTGAACTGTTCGGAATAAGGAGCGGCGTGCATGCACATCACGGTACGACTGAATTCGTCGGAACGCGACGTCATCTCCTGTTCCATGAAGTCGAAGTTTGGCACAGGACGCGAATAGTCGTACTCAATGGCATTGGTATTCAGGCACACAAACTTCACCCGTCCAGCGATGAAGCTGAAGTCGGGGTCGCCGAACATACGCTCATACACCTCATTGCCGGTTCCAAGACAGTCATGATTGCCAAGCAGCACGACGTAAGGCTTGTTTAGTCGGGCGATGTTGTCACGCGCCCACTCATACTCACGAGTGGAGCCACAGTCAGTTATGTCGCCGCAATGAACCACAAAGTCTATGGTGTCACGACGGTTTATGTCCTTTATAATATCCTGCAGACCATTATAATATTTATGCGAGTCGCTGATGAAAGCAAGGCGGATGGTGTCCTTATCCAACGTAGCATTCTCGATGAGCGCAATGTTCTTGGCGTTGATACCTTTCTCGCCACGTATATGAACATCGTAAGGATGAACATCGAATACTGTATCGCATCCAGCCAATGCAAGAGCGCAACACGCCATGCTGCAATATAACAGAGGTCGGGCAAATGTCGTCATATTCATTTCAGATTGATTATTAACAATGCGTAAAGGTAACAAAAAACACATAAATATCACCTTTATAGTATCGTTTTTAAATACTAATTGAACAATAATGCAGCACAAATGAACACATCAGGACCTTTTCATGTCAGAAACCGCCACCAAGACAAGGAAAAAGACACACAAAAACTAATCGGAACAGGAAAATAAAAACGAAACTATAGGAGATTATTACGTTTTTATTTAGTAACTTTGAAAGCGTTTTACCCCTAATCGCATACACACCCCGCACAAAAAGCTGAAAAACAAAAAATACAATATATAATGTTATTCAAATGGAATTACAAGCCACCTACGAAAGAGGAGAAACAGGCGGCTGACGAACTGGGGGCGAAGCTGAACATCAGCCCGATACTCGCCTGGCTTCTCATGAGGAGAGGCATAACAACAGAGTCAGCGGCCAAGCGATTCTTCCATCCGCAGTTGGCAGACCTCATCAATCCGTTCCTCATGAAGGATATGGACCTGGCAGTGGACCGCCTTAACGACGCTATGGGACGAAAGGAGCGAATCCTCGTCTATGGCGACTATGACGTGGACGGCTGCACAGCAGTGGCGCTGGTGTATAAGTTCATACAACAGTTCTACTCGAACATCGAATATTACATACCCGACCGTTACGACGAGGGATATGGCGTCAGCAAGAAAGGCATCGACTATGCCAAGGAAGCCGGCGTGAAGCTCATTATCATCCTCGACTGCGGCATAAAGGCTGTGGAAGAGGTGGCTTACGCTAAGTCATTAGGCATCGACTTCATCATCTGCGACCATCACATGCCGGACGAGGAAATGCCGCCAGCCGTGGCTGTCCTCAACCCTAAGCGTGCCGACGACTCGTACCCCTTCAAGCATCTCTGCGGATGCGGAGTGGGATTTAAGTTTATGCAGGCTTTCGCAAAGAACAACGGCATACCGTTTGCACGACTCATTCCCCTACTCGACCTCTGCGCCGTGAGCATCGCTGCCGACATCGTCCCCGTCGTGGACGAAAACCGCATCCTTGCCTTCCACGGACTGAAGGCTCTCAACCAGAATCCGAGCATCGGACTGAAAGCCATCATTGACATCTGCGGACTTGGCGGACGTGACATCACCATGAGCGACATCGTCTTCAAGATCGGACCGCGCATCAATGCTTCAGGACGCATGGAGAGCGGAAGGGAAAGCGTGGACCTGCTCGTGGAGCGCGACTTCTCGCATGCTCTGAGCAAGGCAAAGCACATCGACTGCTACAACGAACAGCGCAAGGACATCGACAAGCAGATGACCGAAGAGGCCAACAACATCGTGTCAAGACTGGAAAGCCAGCGCCACCAGTCGTCCATCGTACTGTACGACGAGAACTGGAAGAAGGGCGTCATTGGCATCGTGGCATCAAGACTGACGGAGATTTATTTCAGGCCGACAGTGGTACTGACCAGAGACGGCGACTTCGCCACGGGTTCGGCACGAAGCGTAACCGGATTTGACGTCTATTCAGCCATCAAGAGTTGCCGTGACATGCTCGTAAACTTCGGAGGACATACTTACGCAGCAGGACTGACTCTTAGATGGGACGACATACAGAAGTTCCGCAAGAGATTCCAGAAATACGTTGACGAGCACATACAGCCGGAACAGACAGAGGCCATGCTCAACATTGACGCAGAGATAGACTTCCGCGACATCACCAAGAAGATGCACTCCGACCTCAAGCGCTTCGCCCCGTTCGGTCCGTGCAACACCAAACCGCTTTTCTGCACCACCGGAGTGTACGACTACGGCACGAGCAAGGTGGTGGGACGAGAGCAGGAGCACATCAAGCTGGAACTGGTAGACTCGAAGTCGAGCAACGTGGTAAACGGCATCGCCTTCGGGCAAAGCGCTTCAGCACGATACATCAAGTCAAAGCGCAGCTTCGACATCGCATACACCATCGAGGACAATATTTTCAAGCGCAACATGGTGCAGCTGCAAATCGAAGACATCAGACCGGCAGAAGAAGACGAATAACAGAAAATCATCAGAACCGATAAAGAGATGGATGGATACAACGAAGAGCAATACCTAAAGATTCTCCATGACAACTGGGGATACCCTGACTTCCGAGGCATCCAGCGCGATATAATCCGAAGCGTAGCAGAGGGCAACGACACCCTGGGACTGATGCCCACGGGAGGAGGCAAGTCGCTGACTTTCCAAGTGCCAGCTCTCGCCAAAGAGGGCACGTGCATCGTGATAACACCTCTTATCGCCCTGATGAAAGACCAGGTGGACAACCTCAGACGCAGAGGCATCATTGCGGCAGCAATATACACTGGAAAGACGCAGCGGGAGATTGTGGCCACGCTTGACAACTGCATCCTCGGACGCACCAAGCTGCTCTACATATCGCCGGAACGCATCGCTTCAGAGCTGTTCCAGACAAAGCTGAAGCACATGAAGGTGAGCCTCATAACCGTGGACGAGGCACACTGCATCAGCCAGTGGGGATACGACTTCAGACCATCATATCTTAATATAGCAGAGATACGCAACATTAAACCTGACGTACCTATCCTCGCCCTTACTGCAACGGCAACGGAACGTGTGACGGTGGACATTCAAGAAAGGCTTGGATTCAAGAAGCCTAACATGTTCAAGATGAGCTTCGTACGCAAGAACTTGGCTTATGTGGTAAGAAAAACGGACGACAAGGAAGCGCAACTCATACACATACTGAAGTCGGTTAGCGGTAGCGCCATCGTATATCTGAGAAGCCGCAGAAGAACGAAAGACATATACAGAATACTGCAAGAGCACGGAATAAGCTCCACTTTCTATCACGCCGGACTTGAATCGTCCACTAAAGACGAACGACAACGTGCATGGCGTGACGACGAGGTGAGAGTGATGGTGGCAACCAACGCCTTCGGCATGGGCATCGACAAGCCGGACGTACGACTCGTCATCCACTATGAGCTTCCCGACACTCTCGAAGCCTACTTCCAGGAGGCAGGAAGAGCAGGACGTGACGGCAAGAAGGCTTACGCCGTAATGCTCTACTCGAAGGGTGACGAAAAGCTGATGGCAAGGCATATTCAGTTCGAGTTTCCCTCAAAAGAAGAAATATGCAAGATATACGAGCATATCGCCTACTTCTTCCAAGTGGCAGCCGGCTCAGGATGCGGCAAGGCATTCAAGTTTGACAACATCCTGTTCTGCCGTACATTTCACCACCACTCGCTGCAGGTGGACTCGGCGCTGAAGATACTGGAAAGAGAAGGATATGTAAGGTATGACACCGACTCGGACAACAAGACAAAGGTGAAATTCCTCATTGACCGTGACCAGCTCTATCAGATAAGAGACCAATCGCCGGAAACAGAAGCGGTACTCGACTCAATGCTAAGAGAGTTCAGCCGTCTGTTCATCGACTATGGCCCGATTGAGGAAGGCATTATAGCTGACGACACCGGACTGACAAAGCAGCAGATATACAATGTCATGAAGTCGCTCAACCAGCAGCGCATCCTGCATTTCATTCCGCCAAGAGTGGAGCCGCTCATCACCTATACAAGAGACCGCGTGCTTCCGGAGGAGATAGTGATATCAAAGGAAAACTATGAGGTGCGCAAGGAACAGCTTGTAAAGAAGGCGAAGAAAATACTGGACTATGCAAAGACTGATAACGTATGCCGAAGCCGTCAGCTCCTGCGTTACTTCGGAGAAGAAGAATCGGAAGACTGCGGCATCTGCGATGTATGCTTGGGAAGAAAAACAAGGCCAGGACATAAGGACGAGGTGGAAATGATGAAGAAGGAAATCATCGAGACTTTGGCGGACGGCAAAAAGCATCACTTCCAAGACATGTTCCCGTTAAGCAAAGACCAGAAAGTATGCGTGGAAGCCGCCGACTATCTGCTGCAAGAAGAGACAATAGGAAGAGACACCGTATGGTTCTATCTGAAAGATAAGACATATCTTAAAGACAACCAACAAGACTAAAACAAGTGAGAAAACGGACGGAAATGCACAATATTGAACAAAATGCGCATGTTTTGACCGAAAGTGTTTTAAAATACTTTAAAACGGGACGGAAAGTTTCATGTTCTCGTTATTTTTTCTTTACTTTGTGAGAGAATAAGCGTAATACAACAAAACAATAAAATAAGACACATATATGTTCGAAAATTTAAGCGACAGACTGGAACGTAGTTTTAAAATCCTTAAAGGTGAAGGCAAGATTACTGAGATTAACGTTGCCGAAACCCTCAAAGATGTCAGACGTGCCCTTCTGGATGCCGACGTCAACTATAAAGTAGCCAAGACATTTACTGATACGGTCAAGAAAAAGGCAATGGGTATGAACGTGCTCACAGCCGTTAAGCCGAGCCAGTTGATGGTCAAGATCGTTCACGACGAGCTGGCAGAACTGATGGGAGGCGACGCATCTGAGCTCCACCTTACAGGAAAACCCGCCATCATTCTTATGAGCGGTCTGCAGGGTTCAGGTAAGACTACATTCTCAGGAAAACTCGCAAACATGCTCAAGACAAAGCAGCACAAAAAGCCGCTTCTTGTTGCATGCGACGTATATCGTCCTGCTGCTATCGAACAGCTCAAGGTTGTAGGAGAGCAGGTAGGCGTGCCTGTATACTCAGAGCCTGACAACAAGGACGTGGTGGCAATCGCAAACAACGCCATCCGTGAAGCAAAGGCAAAAGGCAATGACGTCGTAATCGTCGATACAGCAGGACGTCTTGCTGTGGACGAGGAGATGATGAACGAGATATCAAACCTCAAGAATGCCATCAATCCTGACGAGACTCTCTTCGTGGTTGACTCGATGACAGGTCAGGACGCTGTAAATACAGCTAAGGAATTCAACGACCGTCTTGACTTTGACGGCGTTGTTCTCACAAAGCTTGACGGCGACACACGTGGCGGTGCTGCACTCTCAATCCGCACCGTAGTCACAAAGCCTATCAAGTTTGTAGGTACAGGCGAGAAGATGGAAGCCGTGGACGTATTCCATCCCTCACGTATGGCAGACCGAATCCTCGGCATGGGTGATATCGTCAGCCTCGTGGAGCGTGCGCAGGAGCAGTTCGACGAAGAGGAAGCACGACGTCTTCAGAAGAAGATTCAGAAGAACAAGTTCGACTTCAACGACTTCCTCGGACAGATAGAGCAGATTAAGAAGATGGGTAACCTCAAAGACCTGGCAGCAATGATTCCGGGTGTAGGCAAGGCCATCAAGGACGTAGATATCGACGACAACGCATTCAAGGGTATCGAGGCTATCATCAAGAGTATGACACCCAAGGAGCGTACCAACCCGGAGATTCTCAACCAGAGCAGAAGAATGAGAATCGCCAAGGGTAGCGGCACCAACATCCAGGACGTTAACCGCCTCATCAAGCAGTTCGACCAGACACGCAAGATGATGAAGATGGTTACGGGCACAAACATGGCTCGCATGGCGGGCATGATGAGCAAGATGAAGGGTATGCCGGGAATGCCAAAGATGTAAATATTAACAACAAAATCAATAAGATATGCAGATAATAGACGGAAAGGCTACAGCTGAAGCCATCAAAGCAGAGATAGCGGAAGAGGTAAGACAAATTGTCTCTAACGGAGGAAGAGCCCCACACCTCGCTGCAATTCTCGTTGGTCATGACGGAGGTTCAGAAACGTACGTGAAGAACAAGGTTCTCGCATGCGAGAGGTGCGGCTTCGAATCAACATTGATAAGATTCGAGGAAGACGTAACCGAAGAAGAACTTCTCCAGTGTGTCGACAAGTTCAATAAGGACGAGTCGGTGGACGGCTTCATCGTACAGCTACCTCTGCCTAAGCATATCGACGAACAGAAAGTTATAGAGGCCATCGACTACCGCAAGGATGTCGACGGCTTCAACCCCATAAACGTAGGACGCATGTCCATAGGACTGCCCTGCTTCATCTCTGCCACACCGCTCGGCATCATCACATTGCTCAAGCGCTACGGCATCAACACATCAGGAAAGAAATGTGTGGTATTGGGACGAAGCAACATCGTAGGCAAGCCAATGGCTCAGCTCATGATGCAGAAGCAGTTTGGCGACGCCACTGTCACAGTGTGCCACTCACACACTAAGGACATAAAGAAGGAATGCCTTGAGGCAGACATCATCATTGCTGCCATTGGAAAACCAAACTTCCTGACCGGTGACATGGTGAAGGAAGGAGCCGTAATAGTGGACGTTGGCACAACACGTGTGCCTGACGCTACAAGAAAGAGCGGATTCCGTCTTAACGGAGACGTAAAGTATGATGAAGTTGCACCCAAGAGCTCATTCATCACTCCCGTTCCTGGCGGCGTAGGTCCGATGACAATATGCTCTCTTATGAAGAACACGCTCCAAGCCTACAAGACAAAGAGCAAGACATAAAGGAACAAGCATAAAAAATAATCAAATATCAAAGAGAAACCATGACAGCAGACGAATATTACCAGTTGGGAAACGAGTACAGACGCAAAGGCGACTGGAAGCATGCTCTTGACAACTATATGGAAGCAATAGAGCTTGACTCGGAATCTCCAGCTGTAGAAGCAAAGCGTATGCTCGACGATATAATGAGCTACTATTGTAAGGATATGTATAATCCATAATGGATGTACTGTCTGTCTACAAGACAAAACAAAATTCTAACATAAAAATAAGGCAATACCATTAACTATTAATCCTGACGCTGTTGCCATAGCCTGTGGCAGCAGCGTTAAATAAAAAACCTCTTAATTTTAACATTATGGGAAAAATAAAAGGTGCCATCGTGGTAAACACCGATAGGTGCAAAGGTTGCTCCCTATGCGTTGTCGCGTGTCCGAAGGAGGTAATCGCCCTTTCAAAGAAGGCGGTTAATGTTCACGGATACCAATACGCAGAAGCCGTCAACCCCGACGCATGCATAGGATGTGCGTCGTGTGGAATCGTATGTCCAGACGGATGTATTACAGTTTACAGAAAAAAAATGGAGGACTAACACTATGGCAGAACAAGAAGTAAAACTCATGAAAGGCAACGAAGCACTTGCTCACGCTGCCATTCGCTGTGGTGTAGACGGATATTTCGGATATCCTATTACTCCACAAACAGAAATCATCGAAACGCTCGCTGAACTCAAGCCTTGGGAAACAACAGGTATGGTAGTGGTTCAGGCTGAGAGCGAGGTAGCATCCATCAACATGGTATACGGCGGAGGCGGCTGTGGTAAGAAGGTTATGACATCTTCTTCAAGCCCTGGCGTAGCACTCATGCAGGAAGGCATCTCATATATGGCTGGTGCAGAAGTACCTGGTCTTATCGTCGACGTACAGCGCGGCGGTCCTGGCCTCGGAACCATCCAGCCCTCACAGAGCGACTATTTCCAGGCTACACGCGGTGGCGGCAACGGCGACTACTATGTAATCGTACTTGCTCCTAACTCAGTACAGGAAATGGCTGACTTTGTTGACCTTTCATTCACCCTTTCGTTCAAGTACCGCATACCGGCTATGATTCTTAGCGACGGTGTTATCGGTCAGATGATGGAGAAGGTCGTGCTTCCGCCTATGAAGCCACGCCGCACAGAAGAGGAAATCATCAAGGAATGTCCTTGGGCAACAACAGGCAGAATTGGCAAGCGCGAACCCCTTGTTATCACTTCACTTGAGTTGAAGCCAGAAATCATGGAGGTGCGCAACCTCAGGCTTCAGGAGAAGTATCGCCAGATTAAGGCTAACGAGGTACGCTACGAAACGAAGTTCATGGAAGACGCCGAATACATGATTGTGGCATTCGGTAGCGCTGCACGTATCGCAGAAAAGACCATAGAGCTTGCACGTGCTGAAGGCATCAAGGTGGGTCTTTTCCGTCCTATCACATTGTGGCCTTTCCCAGAGAAGGAGATCAAAGAAGCAGCCAAGAACCTCAAGGGTATCCTTGTTGCTGAGATCAATGCAGGTATGATGATTGAGGACGTACGTCTTGCTGTTGAAGGAGCTGTCAAGTGCGCTCACTACGGCAGATTGGGTGGCATTGTGCCAGAACCGGAAGAAATGGTTAAAGCTTTAAAGGAGGAATTCAAATGAACGATATAATTTCACCGGAGAACCTGGTATATAAGAAGCCGGAACTCCTTAACGACACCCACATGCACTACTGTGCAGGTTGCTCACACGGTGTCGTACACAAACTCGTAGCCGAAGTCATCGAAGAGATGGGCATGCAGGAAAAGGCAATAGGTATAAGCCCCGTAGGTTGCGCAGTGTTTGCATATAAGTATATCGACATTGACTGGCAGGAAGCAGCACACGGACGTGCTCCCGCTCTTGCTACAGCAGTTAAGCGTCTGTGGCCGGACCGCCTCGTATTCACCTATCAGGGCGACGGCGACATGGCTTGTATCGGTACAGCAGAGAGCATCCATGCTCTTAACCGCGGTGAGAACATCACACTTATCTTCATAAACAACGCAATCTACGGTATGACAGGTGGACAGATGGCACCTACAACTCTTCTCGGAATGAAGACAGCTACATGTCCTTACGGCCGCGACGCCAAATTGCACGGATATCCTCTCAACCTTTCTGAGATGGCTGTCACACTTCCCGGCACTTGCTACGTAACACGTCAGAGCGTGGAGAACGTCGCATCCATCAGAAAGGCAAAGGCTGCCATCAAGAAGGCCTTCACCGCTTCTATGGAAGGCAAGGGCTCATCACTTGTTGAGATTGTAGCTACATGTAACAGCGGATGGAAGATGCCGCCGGTGAAAGCTAACAAGTGGATGGAAGAAAACATGTTCAAACAATACCCGAAGGGTGACTTAAAAGATACGACAAGCCTATGAAAGCAGAAATAATTATAGCAGGCTTTGGAGGACAGGGAGTGCTCTCAATGGGTAAGATCCTCGCCTACTCAGGTCTGATGGAAGATAAAGAAGTGACATGGATGCCGGCTTACGGACCGGAGCAGCGCGGTGGTACCGCCAATGTCACAGTAATTGTTAGTGACGAACCTATTTCGTCGCCCGTGCTCAGTAGCTACGACGTGGCTATTGTGCTCAACCAGCCGTCACTCGACAAGTTCGAGCCGAAGGTTAAGCCAGGCGGAATCCTCATCTACGACGGATTCGGCATCATCAACCTTCCGACCAGAAAGGACATCAACGTTTATCGCATTGATGCCATGGACAAGGCTGCAGAGTTGAAGAACTCTAAGGTGTTCAACATGATTGTACTCGGTGGACTCCTCAAAGTTTGTCCTATCGTAAGTACAAACGGCCTCAACAAGGCTCTTTACAAGACCTTGCCAGAGCGTCACCACGGCCTTATTCCTCTTAACATGGAGGCAGTAGAGGCAGGACAACAAATTATCGAGAAAGTAGAATTGTAAAAAGAACTTAATTTTTATAACTCTCTAATTATTCGAAGGCGAGCCGCAGTGATGCGTCTCGCCTTCTTTGTTTAATGACCTTTGGTTAATAACTGTACGCAATAACGAATATAGTTATGTTTTTTACTGACTTTCAACTTTTTGTTGTATCTTTGCATTAGAATTATTAATTCTTTGCATAAGAATAATTAATATCGATATCGAATCGTAAAAATAAATAACACAACAGATATTTAAAGTCAGGAACATATGACTACAGCAGAAGAAAAACCAATTGAAGAGAAGAAGAGCCTTAGTTTTGTAGAGCAGATGGTTGAAGCCGATCTCGCAGAAGGCAAGAATGGTGGACGTATACAGACACGTTTCCCGCCAGAGCCAAACGGATACCTGCACATCGGACACGCCAAGGCCATATGTATGGACTTTGGAGTAGCCGAAAAATATAACGGTGTCTGCAACATCCGCTTTGACGATACCAACCCTACAAAGGAGAACAACGAGTATGTGGAGAACATTCTGAACGACATCTCGTGGCTCGGATTCAAGTGGGGCAACATATATTATGCTTCCGACTATTTCGACCAGCTTTGGGAGTTCGCCGTATGGATGATAAAGAACGGACACGCTTACATTGACGAGCAGACAGCAGAGCAGATTGCAGAGCAGAAGGGCACACCTACTACTCCAGGTGTGGCTTCGCCTTACCGCGACCGTCCCATTGAGGAAAGCCTTGAGCTTTTCAACAAGATGAACACTCCCGAGTCTGTAGAGGGCAGCATGGTGCTTCGTGCCAAGCTGGATATGGCAAACCCGAACATGCACTTCCGCGACCCCATCATCTACAGAATCATCCACACTCCTCATCATCGTACAGGCACAAAGTGGAACGCTTATCCTATGTACGACTTCGCACACGGACAGAGCGACTTCTTCGAAGGCGTGACACACTCAATATGCACATTGGAATTTGTTCCTCACCGTCCTCTCTACGACAAGTTCATTGACTTCCTCAAGGAAATGCGTGGCGAGACAGAGAACATCCACGACTTCCGCCCACGTCAGATTGAGTTCAACCGTCTGAACCTGACATACACCATGATGTCTAAGCGTAAGCTTCTCGCTCTTGTGAACGAGGGCTTTGTATCAGGATGGGACGACCCACGTATGCCGACAATCTCAGGTATGCGCCGTCGTGGCTATTCACCTGAGTCAATACGTAACTTCATTGACTCAATCGGTTACACCAAGTTCGACGCACTGAACGAGATGGCACTTCTCGAATCAGCCGTTCGTGACGATCTTAACAAGAGAGCATTGCGCGTATCGGCAGTTCTCGACCCCGTGAAGCTCGTTATCACCAACTATCCTGAAGGTCAGACAGAGGAGATGGAAGCTGTCAACAATCCTGAGAATGAGGCAGACGGCACACACACCATCACCTTCTCAAAGAACCTCTGGATTGAGCGCGAGGACTTTATGGAAGAGGCTTCCAAGAAGTTCTTCCGAATGACAGTGGGCAAAGAGGTGCGTCTGAAGAATGCCTACATCGTGAAGTGCACCGGTTGCACAAAGGACGAGAACGGCAACATTATAGAGATTCAGGCTGAATACGATCCGACCAGCAAGAGCGGTATGGAAGGTGCCAACCGCAAGGTGAAGGGTACGCTCCATTGGGTTTCAGCAGATCATTGCCACAAGGCACAGGTTCGTGTTTACGACCGACTCTTCACAGTGGCTGACCTCGGCGCTGACGAACGCGAATACCACGAGCTTCTCAATCCTGAGAGCCTCAAGACCATCGACAACTGCTACGTTGAGAACTATGCAGCAGAGCGCAAGCCGGGAGAATATCTCCAGTTCCAGCGCATCGGATACTTCATGGCTGACCCCGACTCAACTGCAGACCACCTTGTATTCAACAAGACTGTCGGCCTGAAAGACACTTGGGCAAAGAAGAACAAGTAACAAACAGATAAAAACAAAAGAGTAAGAACACAACTTACTTCGATGCTTAGTGTTTAATGTCAGAAAGCACTGCGTCCTTATTATACTAACTATTAAGAAGAATAATAAGCCAGTCCTGCTCGACATTAAGCATTAAGCATTTAAATTTTAAAAGGGGACCAACAACCTCCTACATATAAATGGACAACAAGGACAACTATTTCAAGAGCGAGGAATTCAAGGACATCCTGCACAGGTACGAGGAGGCGGAGAATTCCAGAAGACACGAATATCTTGGAAGCGACGAGCTGACCGACATAGCCGAATACTATTATAATCTTGGCAGGAACAAGGAATCAAGGAGTACGCTCGACTATGCCATCAGTCTGCATCCCGGCGCAGCCATGCCTCTTGTCTTCAGAGGGCGCATGGCACTTATCGACGACCATGACGTGGAAAAGGCAAAGATATATGTCAACCAGATTACCGACCAGCTGAATCTTGATTGTTTGTACCTGCATGCTGAAATCATGATTGCTGAAAACAACAGTGAAGGAGCTGACCGTTTCCTGCATGATAAGATAGAGTGCATTGACGAAGACGATGTACCAGACTACATTCTGGACATCGCCATGATGTTCATGGACTATAATCTTCCTGACAAAGCTCAAGAATGGCTTGAAAGATCTGACGAGACAGACCTTATGGACTATCGCGAGACAAAAGCCCGCATTGCCTTTGCCCGAGGAGACTACAAGCAGAGCGAGATGATATTCGAGCAACTACTTGATGAAGACCCATACTCCGGACGTTACTGGAACTCGCTTGCCTCCACACAGTTCATGAGCAACCGCATCAACGATTCTATCACTTCCAGCGAGTATTCCATCGCTATAAACCCCAACGACGAGGACGCCCTGCTCAACAAAGCTAACGGACTCTTCTCGCTCGGCAATTATGTAGAAGCGGCTAAATATTACGAACGACTGGGCAAGCTATGTCCTAAAGAAGGCACAGCAGAACTCTTCATCGGCAACTGTCTTCTCAATACCGGCAAAGCGGAAGAAGCATTGGCACATTACCAGAAGGCTCTGCAGCTGATGGACAAGAATAATGTCTATACAATTGAAGGACTGCAATGTCTGGCTTTCACCTACTCGCAATTAGGCATGACTGACAAGGCTATGGAAGCCATTGACATGGCCCTACAGCAGAAAGGCGTAAACGAAAACGAGATAATGGTGGTCCGCGGACACATCCTGCTCGAACACGGCAGCATAAAGGAAGCCATCGAATGCTTCGTAAAAGCCTTGAGAGCAACGGCATTCTCACACGAGATATTCTTCCGAATAGCCATATCCGTCTTCGACTGCGGTTACCCGAAGATAGCCTACAGAATGTTCAAGGCTTACACGGAGATTCATGACCAGCCGGGCGACGAGGGACTTGCTTATCTGGCAGCATGCTGCGCAAGGATGAACAAGAAGGAAGAATACCTGAAATACCTCAAACAAGCGTGCGAACGAAATCCGCTTGAGGCAAGAAAGATTTTTGCAGACGACTTCCCCATCGGCATGGATCCGAAAGATTATTACGACTACGAAGTAAGTAAAAACACGGTAAACGGAAACGATGACCGTTAATATTAATTTCCAACTAACACATTAAGTTATTATTATGAATTCAGCAGAATTGTTCCTTTGGGTTCTTAACAATCTAAACTATTGGGTGATAACCCTCTTTATGGCTATCGAGAGTTCGTTCATTCCTTTTCCTTCGGAAGTGGTGGTTCCTCCTGCAGCATGGAAGGCAATGGATCCTGACAATGGTATGAGCATCATCCTCGTTGTGGTTTTCGCCACCATCGGAGCCGACATAGGCGCACTTGTCAATTATTACCTTTCCAAGTGGCTGGGACGCCCCATCATCTATCGCTTTGCAGACAGCCGCATAGGTCACATGTGCCTTATCGACCGTGAAAAGGTGGAGAAGGCAGAGGCTTTCTTCCGTGAGCACGGCGCAGCATCCACGTTCTTCGGACGACTGGTACCGGCGGTGCGTCAGCTTATTAGCATTCCGGCTGGTCTCTCAGGCATGCACATCGGCAAGTTCCTTCTCTACACCACCCTTGGTGCAGGTGTATGGAACTCTGTGCTGGCAGTAATCGGATGGTCAATCTACAAATACACCAACTATAAGACCACACACGACGTTTACGAGCAGGCACTCAAGTACAGCCATGAGATTGGATACGTGCTCTTAGGTCTTGCCGTTGTCATTGTGGCCTTCCTTGCATACAAGGGAATGAAGAAGACAAAGTAAGAAACAATGTCATAACCATCCACAAAAGAGAACGTAAAACTGTTTGTGGCAAAGAAATCTTAAAAACTATGAACCAGACAACAAAAGAGAAAAGTAACAAAAAGCAAACCAAGCAGCTTGTGCTCTGGATTGGCGCCTTGGCAATAGGTGCCGTATTAGGCATGTTCGGCATAGGGTGGCTCAATGGACTGATGAACTTCATCGCCACTGTCTACACCCGCCTGTTCCAGCTCTTGGCTGTACCAACCATCGCCTTGGCAGTGACCACCACCTTGGCATCGCTTGGCAATCAGGCCGATACGGGCAAGATATTCCGACACGCCCTCACCTACACCATGCTCACCACCATAGCAGCAGCTGCTGTCGGCTTGGTGCTTTACAACATCATAGCCCCAGGCAACCTTCCCGCAGCATTGGTGCAGAGCGGCATGGCTGACGTGCCTCAGAACTTGGGAGAGACATCTTATTATGATCATATCTTGGGCGTAATACCCAACAATATCGTCAAGCCGTTCGCAGAAGGCAACGTGCTGTCCATATTGATGTTGGCAGCAGCCATCGGCATCGCCTTGGCAAAAATGCCTCAGACGGACAAGAAGGACGTGGTAATAAAGGGACTGTTCGGTCTTCAAGACCTGTTGTTCATGCTCATTCACGGACTTATATGGACATTGCCTTTGGGCATCATGGCGTTTGCCGCACAGCTTTCAGCTCAGTTCTCGGCAGGCATCGTGATGGCATCGCTCGGCAAGTACGTAGCAGTAATCTTGGGTGGCAACGTCGTACAGTTCTTCATCGTACTGCCATTGTTCCTCTTGGCAAGGGGCATCAATCCGATAAGGACTTTAGGCAGAATGATGCCTGCCGTGCTTATGGCGCTCTTCACCAAGAGTTCGGCAGCCACACTGCCCGTTACGATGCAGACAGCTGAGAACCGAATGGGAGTATCCAGCAAGGTATCGCGCTTCGTATTGCCCATCTGCACAACCATCAACATGAACGGCTGTGCTGCGTTCATCCTTGTCACCTCCCTGTTTCTGATGCAGAACGGAGGCATGGAGCTGTCATTGTCCACAATGATTGTCTGGCTCTTCATCTCCGTTCTCTCTGCCATAGGCAATGCCGGAGTGCCGATGGGATGTTACTTTCTCACTCTCTCACTCATGTCAGGAGTGAATGCTCCGATAGGAATTCTGGGCATCATCCTGCCCCTCTACACCATAATAGACATGATAGAGACAGCGGAAAACGTCTGGTCTGACTCCTGCGTCTGCGCAATGGTAGACAAGGATATGAAGAAATAGCCATAAAGTTATACATAAAAAATATCGGAAGTTAAGCACTTGGCCTAACTTCCGATATTTTTTATGTATTCAATCATGACTTTCTTATCTCACAAAGCCTGTCTTTATTCTTCTGCGAACTGTCTGATACGCTGTTCCTCCGACAGCTTGCAAACCAACAGTGAACCCTGATTCTCCGCTACAATATAGCCGTCGAGACCCTGCACAATCACCTTCTTCTCACCGATGGTATGCACGATGCAGTTATGCGAGTCGAAAAACTTGATGTTTTCTCCTATTGCGGTGTTGCCGTATAGGTCGTGATTGGTCTTCATGAGCAGCGAGGTCCATGTGCCAAGGTCGCTCCATCCGAAGTTGGCTGGACACACGAATATCTCCTCCACCTTCTCCATAATGGCGTAATCCACAGAAATATTCTCGCATTCCTGATAGCGCTTGTCTATCAAATCCTGCTCCTGCGGCGTACCGTATACGTCAAGCATGCTCTCAAACAACTTGCTTATCGCCGGACTGTAAACTCGGAAAGCGTTCACTATCGTTGAGACGCTCCATACGAAGATGCCGGCATTCCAGAGATAATTCTTATGCTTGATATATTCCTCTGCGGTCTGCAGGTCAGGTTTCTCACGGAACGAGTCGACGCGATAAATCTCACGGTTGCGTGGCGACGAAGCCGAGAGGTCAGCAAGAATATATCCATAGCCTGTCTCCGGTCTTGTCGGAGTCATTCCCAATGTAACGATGGCGTCCGTACCAGCCGTGAATTTCAAGCACGACTTTATCACACGTCTGAATTCATCGGTATCAGTAACTATATGGTCGCTCGGCGTAACCACCACATTTGCCTTCGGGTCCTTCGATTTTATTCGCCAGCTCACATAAGCAATGCACGGAGCTGTGTTGCGGCGACATGGCTCCAGCAGGATGTTCTCCTTGTTTATCTCAGGCAACTGCTCACTCACCAAGGAGGCATACTTCTTGTTTGTAACCACCCAAACATTTTCTACCGGGCATATATCCTTAAACCTGTCAAAGGTAAGCTGCAGTAAGGTACGACCGACACCGAGGATGTCGATAAACTGTTTGGGACAATCAGGAGTGCTCATAGGCCAGAAACGACTGCCTACGCCACCTGCCATAATTACAATGTGGTTGTTTGTGTGAGCCATAATATTAAATATTAGTGATTATTCATTCTGCAAATATAGATAAAAATACTCAGATTATACCAAATCCCTCAAGTATTTTTTCCGAATATTGTCTTTTTCTGAATACTACAGATTTTATACATCAAAAACAACGTAAATGCACGTTTTTGGGCTATAGGAAAGTAAGTTGCAGTTCCTCGTCTGAGACATTATCAGCGCATTCGTCACCTATCGTTTGTGGCTCGTCTGTATCAAGAAACTCCATCTCCAACTGTCGCACCTTACGCGACTCCATATTGATGACATACACTCCTCTCCTTGCCGTACGCAGAACCATGGGGCAACACCCCTTCACGTTACGCACAAGCCAAGCCTGCACATAACGATGCACCTCCTCCATGTCAAGTGGTTCGAAGAGCGAGCTGCACGCATTCCTCACATGCAGCGATATTTTCTGCACAGAAAGTCCTTCCTGACCTGCGGCATGCAGCACCCGTATGATTTCTGTTTCGTATTTTATATTTGTCATCAGTGGCAAGGATTCTTAATTTAAACTCAAGGCAAGAATTTATGCGTGCGTATAACACACATATATATATAAAAGCTAAAAAAGGAGTTGTTCACATAAATGCGGACAACTCCTTTCGATGTATTGGTTTCTCGCAATTTAGGCGAGGGTGAGGAGATTTTCCTCAGCCTTGATCTTGCCCTCCTTCAAGAGCCAGCCGATTCCGAGATAAACTTCTTCGTTGCTGATGCTTGCTGCTTTAGCAATCTCTACCACACTCAGCGGCTTCTCAGCGGCTGCCAATGCCTGATATACGTCTCCAGCACGGAAACCTACATTCTCTGCATTTACATCAACTACAACCTCAGCCTTCTTTGCAGTAGTCTTTCTGGTAGTAGCTGTCTTTGCGGTTGCGACCTTCTTTGTCGCAGTCTTCTTAACTGTTGCTTTCTTTTCTGTCATAATTTAGTATAAAAACATTAACAATTCTATCATATAAGGACGAATAGAATATTTATCTTTTACAAAAGTAAGCATTTTTTTAACAAATGGATAATAATTACACAAAAAAAGCCCGAATAATCGGGCTCCTTTTGTGTATGAATTGTATTTCTTGACTTATGTCAACATATTTTACTTATCTGACTGTCAGTCAAGAATATCACGTTATCTTTTTAATCCTGCTTGCGGATGTCAAGCAACAGTTCGTCCAACTGCTTCTGATCAATAGCAGACGGAGCGTCCAGCATTACGTCGCGTCCAGAGTTGTTCTTCGGGAATGCGATGCAGTCACGGATTGAGTCGAGACCTGCCATGATAGAGACGAAGCGGTCGAGTCCGAAAGCCAGACCTGCGTGAGGTGGTGCTCCGTACTTGAAGGCATTGATAAGGAATCCGAACTGTGCCATAGCTCTCTCCTCAGTGAAGCCGAGGATGCCGAACATCTTCTCCTGCAGCTTGCTGTCATGGATACGTAAGCTACCGCCGCCTACCTCGATGCCGTTGCAAACAAAGTCGTAAGCCTTTGCGCGTACCTGCTCCGGATGTTCGTCGAGGAGAGGAATGTCGTCGGGATTAGGCATTGTGAATGGATGGTGTGTGGCCATGAGACGCTGCTCCTCGTCGCTCCACTCAAAGAGCGGGAAGTCAATAATCCACAGACACTCAAACTTGTCCTTGTCTCTGAGTCCGAGACGGTCGCCCATCTCCAGACGGAGAGAGCAAAGCTGCACGCGTGTCTTGTTGGCATTGTCGCCAGAGAGGATAAGCACGAGGTCGCCGTCCTTTGCGCCGGCTGCCTCTTTCACCTTTGCCAAAACCTCAGGTGTGTAGAACTTATCCACTGAAGACTTCACTGTTCCGTCCTCGTTGAACTTGATATACACAAGACCCTTGGCGCCGACCTGCGGACGCTTTACGAAATCTGTTAACTGGTCGAGCTGCTTGCGTGTATAGTTGGCGCAACCCGGAACGCAGATACCGCCGATGTAGGCAGCGTCATTGAATACGGAGAATGTGCCAGTGCCCTTCAGCACGTCCATAAACTCCACGAACTCCATGCCGAAGCGGAGGTCCGGCTTGTCGCTACCGAAGCGGCGCATAGCCTCATGCCATGTCATCTGCTGCAGCTTGGCGGGAAGCTCCACGCCACGGATTTCCTTAAAGAGGTGGCGAGCCATATCCTCAAACAGATTGATGACATCATCCTGATCGACGAAAGACATCTCACAGTCAATCTGTGTAAACTCAGGCTGACGGTCAGCACGAAGATCCTCGTCGCGGAAGCACTTTGCAATCTGGAAGTAACGGTCGAAACCGCTGACCATAAGAAGCTGCTTCAGAGTCTGCGGGCTCTGCGGAAGCGCATAGAACTGTCCCGGATTCATACGTGAAGGCACCACGAAGTCGCGTGCACCCTCCGGTGTCGATCCGATAAGGATAGGTGTCTCCACCTCAATGAAGTTCTGTGCGTCGAGGAAGTTACGGATAAGTATGGTCATACGGTGGCGCAGTTCCAGATTCTTGCGCACCATAGGACGGCGAAGGTCCAGATAGCGATACTTCATACGGATGTCATCGCCGCCGTCTGTATTGTCCTCAATGGTGAACGGAGGTGTGGCGCTCGGCGAGAGGACGTTGAGGTCCTTTACGATGATCTCTACGTCGCCAGTCGGAAGATTGGCGTTCTTACTCTCACGCTCGTTTACTGTGCCCTTTACCTGAATGCAGAATTCGCGTCCGAGCTTAGAAGCGCGAGCACACAATTCGCTGTCATCAGAATCGTTAAAGACCAGCTGTGTGATACCATAACGGTCGCGCAAGTCGGCAAAAATCATGCCTCCCATCTTTCTTACGCGCTGTACCCATCCGGCGAGTGTTACCTCCTTGCCGGCATCTGAGAGCCTGAGCTCTCCGCATGTGTTCGTTCTATACATTTTTATAAATATATATGTTATGATTATTTTCCTATAATGCCATATAGCCACTTGGCTACATTTAATCTCTACAAAGGTATAGTGTTTGCGCCAAATAGCCAAATTTATTTTCAGTTTTAGGTACTCTTTCCACAATATTGCCACATTCCACAGCCACATAACCACATAGCTCCCTACAGCGCAATAAGATATATCCAACGTTAAAATGTGGAATATTAATAGGCTGGAAATATAATAAATGTAAAAAAAAGCCCATAACAGGCTGTCAAAACCACAAAATTACTAATTTTGCAACGTTATAATACATAATCAAGAGAATATGAAAAAATTTTTGATAATGTCCATCATGCTGCTTATGAGCGTATGCTATGCCATGGGACAGCAGAATCAGGCCTCCATCAAGTTTGAAAAGGTGGTCTACAACTTTGGAAAGTTCTCTGAGAAAGAACCGGTACAGAAATGTGTATTCACCTTTGTCAACGCCGGAACAGCCCCGTTGGTAATCAATCAGGCTGTGGCAAGTTGCGGCTGCACGGTGCCTTCTTACACCAAGACTCCCATCAAGCCGGGCGAGAAGGGTGAGATAAAGGTGACCTACAACGGCAAGGGCGCTTTCCCCGGACACTTCAAGAAGACCATCACAGTCCGCACCAATGGTGTGACGGAGCTGACACGTCTTTACATTGAGGGAGTCATGGAAGAGGCAAACTAAAGCTTAGCAAACAAACATTCATTAATTAATAATAAAGGTAGAGACCGGTGATGCTGATCTCTACTTTTTTTATAGCCATAACCCACCCCACAAAAATACAAGCTCATCATGATATTCTATTTCTCCTGCACGGGCAACACCCGATGGGCTGCGCACAAGATAGCGGAAGCCACCGGAGACACTCTCATTGACATAGCCGCGGAACTAAGAAAGGCTGACGAGGAAGACGCTACGGACAAGGAGCGGACTTTCTGCTACACCCTGTCAGCTGACGAAAGCCTCGCATTCTGCTTTCCCGTACACGGATGGCGTCCGCCATTGGCTGTAAGGAATTTCATCCGTAGGCTGCGCATCAGCAAGACAACCGACAACTATTGCTATGCCGTATGCACAGCAGGTGATACTGTCGGTGAGGCAATGGACATCTTCGAAGCCGACCTTGCAGCTGTGGGCATAAAGACGGACAGCTGCATATCGCTGCTCATGCCCGAATCGTATGTGGGTCTGCCGCTCATGGACGTGGACAAAGCTGAAGCGGAACGCAGGAAGAAGACCGAGGCTGACCGCCGGCTCCAGGATTTCATCGCTGACATAAAATGCCACAAGGCAGGCATCCGCGACATTACCGTAGGCAGATGGCCACGCATAAACAGCCGGCTCATAGGCGAAGCTTTCACTAAATGGATAATCGGCGACCGCCCGTTCCGCGTTGATGCCGAGACGTGCATAAAATGCGGAAAGTGTGCTGCTGTATGTCCCGTCGGCGACATCAGCTTCAAGAAGGGCTGTACGCCACAATGGAAGCACAACGGCAAGTGTCTGTCATGCTTCGCCTGCTATCACCATTGCCCCACCCGCGCCATCGAATACGGCGGACGAACTAAGGGCAAGGGACAATACTATTACGAGAAGAACGAAAAAACGATAATCAGCAAAGCATAAATACAAAAGCAAAAAGAAAAGGAAGTTCGGGATCATATCACCTGAACTTCCTTTTCTTTTTATATCTTTAATACTGTCTTTCTCCGAAGATATACGTACCGACACGTACCATCGTCGAGCGGCATTCTACGGCTATCTTATAGTCATGGCTCATGCCCCACGAACGCTCGCAGAAGCTGTCGTCGTCAGCGAAGTAGCGTGCCTTCATCTCGTCGAAGAAATCGGCTGCGAGGCAGAATTCCTTTCTGATGACATCCTCGTCGCTGACGTGTGACGCCATCATCATAAGTCCGCATATCTGCACGTTCTTCATCTCGCGCCACTCCCCTTTCTCCAGGAGTTCGCGGCAAGCGTCGAGCGACAGACCATACTTGGTCTCCTCCTCCGCAATATGAAGCTCGAGAAGCACCTTTATGACACGTCCGTTCGCCGCAGCCTGCTTGTTTATCTCGCGAAGCAGCTTCAGCGAGTCCACAGCGTCTATCATAGATATGTAAGGCGCTATAAACTTCACCTTATTGGTCTGAAGATGACCAATGAAGTGCCATTCTATGTCACGCGGAAGTTCCTTCACTTTCGCTGCAAGTTCCTGTTCGCGGCTCTCACCGAACAAGCGTTGTCCGGCATCATAAGCCTCGCGTATTAACTCCGCAGGATGAAACTTGCTTACTGCCACCAGCCTTGTGCTGTCCGGCAGATTGTCCTTCACCTCCTGCAGTCTGCGTGCGATGTCCGTATCCATACCAGTTATTGTTTATTATTTGTTTTTTATCCTTCGAACTCCGGCTTGTCGTTCTTCTCCTCCTTCTTGAGAGGAGCGTTGTGCTCGAAGACGTCCATAATCTTTGTGTCTGCGATGTTCACAATCTCGTAGTCGATGGCAGTCTTGCCCATCGATTCGTCGATGTTCTTCACAGCAGCGTTGAATGAAGCTGCCTGCACGAGGAAGTTCACGTTAGAACGCTTCTCCTTTGCAGTCTTCTCGTCCACCACTACGAAGGCGAGCTTAGCCTTATACCAGTGGCTGTCGTTCTCGTTATCGCTGAAGAAAATCTCACCGTACGAAGCAGGCGAAATGCTCTTTACGTTGAAGTCGCCGCTTACATATGGCTCCATCTCCTTTGTGATCACCTCTTCTGCCTCACCGAAAGTGAGAGCGTCCACTACGTATGTCTCGTTCACCTTCTTCTGACCATCCTCTGTCTGGCGCTCGTAACGCACTGTGGTCTCAAACCAATTTGCTGTTCTTGATCTCATTTGTCTTTTTATGTTTTTATCTTTTCGTTCGTTTTGTCGTTTGCCCAACGATAAGGGAAGACAAAATTAATAATTAATTCTGAATAATAAATGTAGTTTACGATATTTATTATTTCCGGGGCATATACAAACAAAAAAGCCGGAAAAACATTTCGTTCTTCCAGCTTCATCTTAGTTGGCGGTGCGTACGAGACTCGAACTCGTGACCCCATGCGTGACAGGCATGTATTCTAACCAACTGAACTAACGCACCAATAAGGTATGTTGCTTTTGAAACGACTCGGCGCGGTGCGTACGAGACTCGAACTCGTGACCCCATGCGTGACAGGCATGTATTCTAACCAACTGAACTAACGCACCAATAAGGTATGTTGCTTTTGAAACGACTCGGCGCGGTGCGTACGAGACTCGAACTCGTGACCCCATGCGTGACAGGCATGTATTCTA